>MDTG01131534.1_pt1 | contig 37473 bp, 30 predicted proteins | sample 811421 | NCBI WGS metagenome assembly MDTG01 (sample SAMN05326645, study PRJNA326480) | marine metagenome | isolation source: seawater | place: Pacific Ocean: South East | collected 2011
GGCGCAGCGCCAGCACGCTGGCCAGCGCCACCCGCCGCTTCTCGCCGCCGGAGAGGTGCTGGGGCACGCGCTCGCAGAGCGCGGCGCCGCCGACCAGGTCCAAGGCGGCGCGCGCGCGCTCCAGGGCCTCGCTCTCGCTGGCGCCCGTGTGACGGGGGCCGAAGGCCACGTCGTCCAGGACGCGGGTCGTGAAGAGCATGTCGTCCGACTGCTGGAACACGATCCCGACCTGGCGGCGCAGCTCGGCCAGGCGGGCCTCCCCCTTGACCGGCTGGTCCTCGAGCAGGAGCTCGCCTTCGGCCGCCTCGAGCACCCCGGTCAGGAGCAGGAACAGGCTCGACTTGCCCGCGCCGTTGGGGCCGATCAGCCCGACCCGCTCGCCGCGCTCGAGCGTGAGGTCGATCCCCTCCAGAGCCGGCGTCCCGTCGGGGTAGCGGTAGGTCAGCCCGCGCGCCTCGAGCCAGCTCACCAGGTCATGCCTCGAGTCGAGGGCCCGAGCAGCCAGAGCCGGTCGACGAGCACCAGCCCGAGCGCAGCCAGCAGCGCCGTCCCGAGCAGGAGCGTGTCACCCAGACGCCAGGCGGAGGGCGGCGGGAACACGGGCTGGCCCGCGTAGCCGCGGCAGCGCATCGCGCGCTCCAGGCGCTCGGCGCGGCCGACGCTGCGGACCAGGAGCCCGCCGCTGACGCCGGCGAAGGTCCCCAGGGTGCGCGGGTTGGGGCCCGGGCGAAAGCCGCGCGCCAGGAGGCCCAGGCGCATCCGAGCCAGGTCCTCGCGGAAGCGAGTCAGGGTGCGCTGGGTCAGGAGCGCGGTGTGGACCAGGATCGCGGGCACCCGCAAGGCGGCCAGCGCTCCCAGGCTGCGCGAGAGGGGCGCCACGTCCAGCGCCGCGATCGCGAGCAGGGTCACGGCCGCGACCCGGAGCGCGATCGCGAGCGCCAGGATCAGGCCGGGACGGGTCGGCCCCTGGGGCCAATCCGGAAAGAGCGGGGCCGCGCCGCCCGCCGCCGTGAAGGGCGTCAGGAGCAGGATCAGCGCCACGAAGGCCACGATCGGCGAGCTGCGCCGCAGGATCCGCCCCGGGCCCAGGCCGCTGCTCAGGCCGAGCAGGAGCGCGACCGCCGCCGCCCCGGCCAGGAGGGCGAGCTGGGTCAGGCTGGCGGTAGCCAGCGAGAGCGCCAGCAAGGCCAGCAGGCGCGCGCGGTCGTCGCGGCGGCCCAGCCAGCCCCGCTCTTCCCCCTCGCTCCTCGGCTCCTGCGGCGCGTCCGTGGCGAGCCTCCTACTTGGCGGGCTCGAGCTGGAAGTCGCGCTTCCAGCGGGCGATCCCCTCGCCCTTCAGCTGGGGGTGCTGGAGCTTGGTGACCGACACCTCGCCGCTGAGCTTGGTCCCGGCCGCGGCCTCGGCCACGCTCTTGGGCAGGGGAAAGCTCAGCTGCGGGCCGCTGAACCCGTAGACCGAGGCCGCGTCGCCCCAGCCATCGGCCAGGGGCTGCTCGGTGATCACCCACAGCGTGACCGCGAAGGTCCCCTGGTGGGTGCTGAACTTGAGCGGGTAGACGATCCGCGGCGTCTCGAAGGTGATCCGCAGCGGGCGCAGGTCCCCCTTGGCAGCCTTGGTCTTGGCCTTGACGCACAGCCACACCCACTCGCGCTCGAGGTAGTAGGCCATGTTCTCCAGCGGCACGGTCGAGAAGCCGTTGCCCTCGAGCCAGGCGTTGAGCGCGGGGCCGCTCTCCTTGCCGCGCGCCTCGATCGGCTGGATCGTGTAGTCGCCGACGACCGCCTTGGGCAGGAGCTTGATCCCCTGCGCGCGCGGCGCGTTGGCGCTGCGGGCGCCCTTGGCGCGCAGCTTGGGGCGCGCCTTCTCCCAGGCCTCGAACAGGTCCTGGAAGGCGGCTACGTCCACGGTCCCGTAGCTCTTGGGCTCGTTGGGCAGGGGGACCACCCAGGCCAGCTCGGCCGGCGGGGCCGCGCTCTTCGACTGGTAGGTGGGCTTGATCACGAGGTCCTCGACCCCGTCCTTCCAGAAGATCATGGCCGTCTGGCCGGTCTGGGAGAGCGAGCCCTTCCAATCCGCGGGGGGGTGAATGCAGGCCGCGGCGAGCGAGCCGCAGGCCAGGAACGACGCGAGTGCACTGAGACGAACGAACGCACGCTTCATGAAGGTCTCCTTCGCCCCCTCGGGCGCGCCAGCTTACTGGCTGGGAGGAGCCGCGCGGCGCTGCCAAAGGGTCAGCCCGCCGCCCAAGGTCGCGATCACGCCCAGGCCCAGGAGCAGCCGCGTCCAGGGCACGCCCCCCCGCGGCGGGTGAGACCCAGCGAGGGGGGCTCGCGACGGCGAGGCCGCGGGCGTCGCGCTGGTGGGGATGGAGCTCGCGCCCTCCTGGACCACGAGCCTGGCTTGGCAGCGGTGCAGCCCCGGCTCCTCGACCACGACCCGCACGGGCCCGGGCGAGTCGACCCGAAAGCGGAGCACACCGCCCGCCTCGAGCTCTCCGCGGGCGAAGGGGCGCTGCTCGGGGTCGCGGAAGGCGCTCCAGCTCCCCGCGCCGGGGGGGCTCCCGTCGCTGAAGTAGACCTCGCCCACGACCTGGCCGGGGGCCTCCTCCCGCAGCTCCAGGAAGATCCCGTGCGCCCAGGCTGGCGCGGCGAGGGCCACCAGGAGCAGCAGCCCGCCCAGCAACGCCCTGGCGGGCACCAGCAACGCCCTGGCGGGCACCAGCAACGCACTAGCGGGCATCGGCGCTGACCTCGCTGGCCTCCGCCGCGGCTTCGCTCGTCGGCGCGAGGGGCAGCCCGAGCAGGTCGGGCTGAACCCGCGCCAGGAAGCGGACCACGGCCACGCTCAGGCCGACCTCCAGCACGAGCACCGGCAGCTGGAGCGCGAAGGCGGCGTAGGCCACCTTGCGCAGCCCGGCCCCCGAGCTGGCCAAGGCCAGGGCGTAGAGCACGATCGCGGTGCCCAGGCCGAGGGCGGTGGCCAGCCCCGCGCGCAGGGCGCTCGGCTCGCGCCCCAGGCGCCAGATCGCGCCGGCCAGCAGCGCCCCGCAGCCCATGGTGGTCGCGTTGATCCCGAGCGTCGTCACGCCGCCGTGGCCGAAGAGCAGGCGCTGCAGCAGGAGCCCCACCAGCACCGCCGGGAAGGCGGCCCGCCCGAGCACGATCCCGACCACGCCCAGGAGCGAGAAGTGAACGCTGCTGGGGCCGACGGGGAAGGCCAGCAGCGAGGCGCTGAAGAAGGCCGCCGTGAGCATCGCCACCCGCGGCGGCGAGGCGCGCTCGAGGGCCGGCAGGCTGTAGGCCGTCAGGCCCGCCGCGACGACGAAGCCGCCCGCGATCACGCTCGTCGGACACACCCCGTCGACGACGTGCAAGCTACTCTCCGCGCGGCTGGCCGACGTGGAGCCAGAGCGTGGCCCGCTGCACGACTTGCCCGCCCTGGGGGCTCTTCTCGCCGGTGGGCGCCTCGACGGCCAGGATCCACCAGCAGGGGCCAGTGAGGCTGGCGCTGAACACGCCCTGAGCGTCGGTCTTCTCGCTGCGCGTAATGAACGCGGGGTGGGGCAGCTGCTTGGGGGCCGCGTCGTTGCGCCGCTCGAGCTGCACGATCGCGCCGGCCAGGGGCTTGCCCGCCCGCAGGACCTGGGCCCGCAGGGTGACCTGGTCGGGCAGCCCATAAGGGCGGGTCAGGGGCACGATCTCGAGCGGCGCGCCGGCCGCCCGGTCCCAGCCGCGCTCGACGCCCGAGACCGGCAGGACCAGCTTGCTGAAGTCGAACACCTGGTCCTGGCCGTGGGCCAGGGGGGCGCCCTCGATCAGGAGCAGGTGGTCGCCGCGCTGCGTCGGCGTGACGTCGAAGGCCCAGCGCGCGGGCTTGCCCGGCAGGGCCAGCGCGCTCAGCGCAGCCGGCTCGCCCTGGGGCGGAAAGAGCCGCGCTCGCAGCGGCTTGGCCGCCGGCGCTTGCTCCACCTCATAGGGATGGCCGTAGGCCCAGGTGACCCGGGTGGTCTTGCCCTTGGTCAGGAAGAGCTCGGCCGGGGTCGCGATCGGGAAGTGAGCCCAGGCGACGCCCGCCAGCAGCAGGACCAGGGCGGCAGTACGACGAATCATGCAAAACGTAATACTCGATCCGCGGGGCACGAGCCAGGGTTGGGACGCTGAGATCCCGGAGGATCAGAACAGGGGGTAGATCAAGGGCGAGAGCGGCCCCAGGGCCAGGGGGACCGCGACCAGCCCGAAGAGGCTGATCACGAGCGGGGCCAGGAACCAGCGCTGCTCCTCGCGGATCAGCGCCCACAGCTCACGCCAAGGGTTCTCGTTCATGCCGGCCAGGGTCGCCCAGCGCCAGCAAGGAGTCGTCAAGCCGAGGTCGAGCTTGGTCGAGTCTGCTCGTCCGCTCCCCGCTCCAGGCGCTCGAGGGCCGCGCCCAGGGCGACGCGCAGCACGGGGTCGGGCCCCGAGAAGCGGAGGTGGGTGTAGTGCTCGACGGCCGCCCGCAGGCGGGGCTCGGCGGGGCCTTGCTCCTCGCGCTCGGCGAGGAACTCCTGCGGGGTCTGGCTGCCGTCGAGGGGGAAGCCGCGCGCGGCGAGGAGGTCGAACAGGCGCTGGCGCAGGTCGCGCAGCTCGGGCGCCACCACCCCGGCCCGGCGGAGCTGTCGCTCGCGCAGCTCGCGCCGCAGGCGGGCCGGACCGAGCAGGGCCCAGAGCGCGAGCAGCGCCAGCCCGGCCAGCACGCCGAGCTGGAGCGCGCCGCGCGGGAGCACGACCCCCCCGGGGCGGACCTGGCTCGGGTCCTTGGCCTCCTGCCCCTCGGCCGGGGGGCTGGGCGAGGGCTGGGGCGCGGGCAGGCTGATCCTGCCGCCGCCGGGGAGCCCGCTGCTGCCGGGGAGGGGCGGGGTGGGCTCGTAGCCGACCCAGCCGGCGCCCTCGTAGGCGACCTCGATCCAGGCGTGGGCGTGGCGGGCGCGCACGCGGAAGCGGCCCTCGTCGTCGCGCTCGATCGTGCGGAAGCCCGTCACGACGCGCGCGGGCACGTCGACCAGGCGGAGCAGGACCGCGCAGCTGACGGCGAACTCCTCGCACACCCCGCGCTTGTCCTCGCGCAAGAAGCGGGTCACGACGCTGTAGAGGTCGAGCCCCGCCGGGCGCGTGCGGCGCAGCGTGTATTCGCCGTTGTGCTGGAGGTAGCGGATCGCGCTCTGGACGCGCCCGTGGACGCTGTTGCCCCAGGCCACCCGCTCGGCCAGCTTGCGCAGCTCCGGGTCGTCGCGGAGCGAGGCGGGCAGGCGGAGCACGTCCAGCTCGTCGAGGAAGGGGCGCAGGTCGTAGGGGTCGAGGTCGGCGCTCGCCAGCTCGCAGTCGACCTCGTAGCGGAGGGGATAGCGGGCGCCGCGCGGCGCGAGCACGCCTCGCGGGGCGAAGCGGGGGCGCACGCCGCGGAACACGCTCGGGCGCCCGTCCGCGAAGAGCGTCCCCTCCTGGTCGGAGAGCAGCTCCACCGCGAGGGTCTGGGTGCGCGGCTCGCGCAGGGGAGGCTCGAGCAGGCGGCGCTGGCTGGGGAAGAAGCCGAGCTCCCCCGCGATCGGGAGCGCGGCCCCGCGCAGGTAGAGCGCGGGCAGCCCCGGCTTGGCCGTGACGCGCATCAGCTCGGTGTCGCCGCGCATCGTGGCCGCGCGCGGCTCGTCCATCCGGAGGCTGGTCGAGAAGCCCACCTCCCAGCCGGCCTCCTGGGGGGCGAGGAGCGCGTCGCGCGGGGTCCGCGCGGGGCCGCTGCTGGCGGGCATTCGGCGCGGGGTGAAGTCGAGGCGGGGCAGGCTCCAGTGAGCGGCCAGGGGGACCAGCGCCACCAGGAGCACCAGCAGCGCGGGCAGGTGGTGGGGACGGAGCCCCCAGGGGGTCGGCGCGACGCCGGTCGTGATCGAGGCGCTGGTCGAGCGGCTCAGCTCGGCCTCGTGGGCGAAGAGCAGCCCCTGCAGGCCGAGCCCCAGCGTCAGGCCGGCCAGGGCCAGCGGGAGCAGGGCCGGGTGGTCGGCGTCGTGGAAGGCCGCCGCGGACCAGAGCGCGAGGAGCAGCGCCAGCCCGTGGACCGGCAGCCAGCGCAGGCGGACGTGGGGCAGCGCGAGCAGCCCCAGGAGCAGGAGCGTCCGCGCCAGCCAGGCCAGGCCGTGGCCGGCGTAGTCCCCGCCGATCAGGGTCGCGACCGAGACGCCCACCCCCAGCACCCCGCCGCCGACCAGCAGCAGGCTGTGCAGGTCCTCGCGCGGATCGAGGCCGCGGCGCCTGCTGACGCGGCGGGTCGTGAGCAGAGCGCCGAGGGCGAAGAGCAGCCCCCCGCAGCCCAGGGCCCAGCCGCCGCCGGGGGCGACCTGCCGGAGCAGGACCAGGGCGCAGAGGCTGGCGACGGCCAGGGTGGCGCGGGCGGGTTCCCTCACGCGCCGACCGCCTCGGCGGGCTGGGCCTTGGGCTCGCGCTGCCGCCGCTGGGGCGGCGAGACGCGCTCGGCCTGCACCGCGCCGGGGAGGAGCTCGGGGACCGAGAGGACCAGGCCGAAGGGGCGCGCGGCGCCGGGCGCGAGGCCCTGGGCGCTGACCAGGACCGCCGCCGCCAGGGGCTCGCTGGGGTCGAGGGCAGCCACGCCGCGGGGGTCGGGGCGGACGAGGGCCAGGGCCTCGAGCAAGCGAGTCGCGCCCACGCCGCCGCGCAGGCGCGTGAGCTCGAGGCCTTCTCGTCCGGGGGCGAGCAGGCGCAGCTCGGCTCCCCCGCGCAGGAGGTGCAGCCCGACGCCGGCCGCGAGCGAGACGGCGCGCTCGAAGTCGCCGGGGCGCGCGCCGGCGCGGCGGTCGAGGACCAGGAGCGAGAGGGGCTGCGGCTCGCCGGGGCTGACGCGGACGACGGGGTAGCCGCGCCGCGCCGTCAGGCGCCAGTTGATCGAGCGCAGCGGGTCGCCCGGGCGATACTCGCGCACGGCGCTCCACTCGCTCGGGTCGCCGCCGCCGACGCCGCGTCCGCGCGCCCGGCGCAGGCCCCAGCGGCCCTCGACCTTGCGCGGCCGCGGGCGGACCAGGACCTCGCCCGGGAGCTCGACCTCGCGCCGGGCCACGAAGAGCCCGAAGGGGTCGCTGGTCGTGAGGGTCACTCCGCGCAGGAGGGTCTTGCCGCGTCGGGGCAGGAAGAGCCGCGCCCGGGCCTCGCTCTTGAGCTCGCCCAGGACCTCGGGGAAGTAGCTGGCGCAGTCCCGGGTCGGGTCCTCGGCGCTCGGCCACTCGCGGACGAGGATCCGCCGCAGCGGGTGCGGGCCGGGCTGGCGCAGCTCGTGCACGACCTGGACCGCCTCGCCCTTGGTGGCGCTGCGCGGGAGGCGGCGCCGGACGTCGACCAGCTCGAGGCCCGCGCGGCGGGCGAAGCCGAAGCCGATCAGGCAGAGGGCGAAGAGCGCGCCGACCAGGAGGTCACAGAGCGCGCCGGCGGGGCGGAGGACCGCGACCGAGAGCGCCGTCGAGAGCAGGACCCAGCCCAGGGGCGTGGGCAGGGGCCACGGCTTGGCCTCGCTCGCTGCTCCTCGCTTCACCGACGACTCCCCCCGCCCTTCTACGCACGAGCGGCGGGGCGAGTTCCCGCGATCCTAGCCCGCGACGCCCTCCGGGGCGCCGTCGGCTCCTGGGCGCTATCCTGCGCCGTGCGCTGCCCCTGGTGCCAGGACCCCGAGAACCGCTCCAAGGTCGTCGACTCCCGCGAGTCGGGCGCCGGGGTCACGATCCGCCGTCGCCGCGAGTGCCTCTCCTGCGGCAAGCGCTACACGACCTACGAGCGGGTCGAAGAGGCGCCGCTGCGCGTGATCAAGAAGGACGGGCGCCGCGAGCCCTTCTCGCGCGACAAGATCCGCGCCTGCGTCGAGATCAGCTGCCGCAAGCTCGAGGTCAGCGCGGACGAGATCGACGGCCTCGTGGCCCAGGTCGAGGCCGCCGTGCTGGCCCTCGGCGAGCCCGAGGTCGGGAGCAGCTTCATCGGGGCCCAGATCATGGAGCGCCTGCGCGCGCTCAACAAAGTGGCCTACGTGCGCTACGCCTCGCTCTACCGGGTGTTTCGCGAGCCCGAGGACTTCCTCGACGAGCTGCGACCCCTCCTGGGGGACTGAGCGAGTCTGAGGGGACGGACCGAGCCCTAGACGGCCTCGAGGTCGTCGTCTTCGTCGACCTCCAGCTCGTCGAGGTCGTCGTCGTCTTCGTCCTCGTCCAGCTCGAGGTCGTCGTCTTCGTCGTCGCCCTCGTCGTCGCCCTCGTCGCCCTCGTCCTCGTCGACGTCTTCGTCATCGTCGAGCTCGAGGTCTTCGTCTTCGTCGTCCTCGAAGTCCTCCTCGGCCTCCTCCGCGGCTTCGCGCTCGATCAGCTCGATCGACTCCTCCTCGAAGTCGAGGTCGACGAGCATTTGGGCCGTCGTGTCGCGCATCGGGCTGTGGAGGCGGACGAACTCACGATGCGCCGCGACCACGAAGGGGGCGGCCTCGTCGGGGCGGTCGAGCTCGAGCAGGAGCCCGGCCCGGTTGACGTAGGCGATCGCGACGTGGAGCGGGGTCCCGCGCGTCTCGAGCAGCTCGCAGGCCTGCTCGCTGTATTCGAGCGCGCGCTCGGGCTCGCCCTGCTTCTTGAGGATGATCCCGATGTTGTCCTTGACCCCCGCCAGCAGGACCGGGTCGGCCTTGGCGTCGAGGTGCTCCTCGGCGCGGCGGAAGTTGGTCAGGGCCTTGGCGTGGTCGCCGAGGTCGTCGTAGACGGCGCCGAGCGCGTTGTAGCAGGAGCTGATCAGCTCCTCGTCGCGCAGCTTGAACCCGTGCTGGAGCGCCTCCTCCAGCCGCTCGACCGCGGCCTCGAGCTCGCCGCGCCCCTTGAGCGCGAGGCCGAGGTTGAAGGTGTGCTTGGCGAGGTCCTCGGGGAAGTCCTGGATCCGCTCCAGGCCGCGCTGGTACTCGTCGAAGGCCAGCTCGGCGTCGCCGAGCCGCAGGTGGACGTTGGCGACGTTCATGCGCGCCTGGACGGCCCCGCGGACCTCGCCCTCGGCGTCGAAGAGCTTGGCGGCCTGCTCGTAGGCCTCGATCGCCTCGTCCCAGTCGCCGTTCTCGACCCGGGCGTAGCCGACCGAGAGCAGCGCCTTGGCCTGCTCGTGGCGACGCTTCGCCGCGCCGTGGACGCGCGCGACCTCGAGCAGGGCCTCGACCTGGCGCTCGGGGTCGCCCGCCTCGCGCGCCACGCTGGCGACGACCATCAGCGGGTCGACGTAGCCGGGGTCGAGCCGAATCGCGGTCGCGATCTCGTCCTCGAAGGTCTGCTCCTCGCCCTGATCCCAGGCCAGGCGGGCGCGGACCACGGCCAGGTAGGCGTCGAGGGACTCGGTCGCGCGGGCCCGGCGCAGGCGCTTGCGCACGTGCTCGCCGGTGGCGCCGGGGACGTGCTGGATCAGGCGCACGACCCCGTCGTCGATCACCTCCTGGAAGTCCGCCTCGGGTCCGCGGGCCTTGAGCGCGCGATCGCTCTCCCCCGCCAGCACGTGCAGCTCGAGCGAGAGCTTGCCGCCGCTGCGGGCGAAGGTGCCCTGCACGAGGTGCGTGGCCCCGGTCTGGGCGCCGAGCCACTCGCGCTCGGTGGCGGGCAGGAGGGAGTCGCTGACCTCGATCCCGAGGCTCTCGCAGGCGTGGATCGCCGCATCCAGCGGCACGACCCGCCGCCCGCTCGCCTCGAGGCGCTCACGGATCGTGCGCGCCAGGGAGTCGCCGAGCCATCCGTCCAGCTCTCCGCCTTGGACTCGGACGAGGGGCAACACCAGCAGCAATGGGTCGTCGTTCACACAGCGCTCCGCGCGAGCGAGTCTACCGGCGGCTCGCCCTTGTCGATATCCCCTCGAGGAAGTCACATAGCAACAACGAAGCAAGGGAGACCACGTGGCTGCAGATAGCACCCCCAAGATCCATGACCTGGCCGAGCTCTCGGCCGACGAGCGCGAGGCGCTCTTTCGCGCCCTGCCCAAGACCGACCTCCACTGCCACCTCGACGGCAGCCTGCGGGTCGAGACGGTGGCCGAGCTGGCGAGCGACCCCAAGATCCGCGAGCTGGCCGAGTCGCTCGGCTACTCGCTCCCGACCGACACCGAGCCCGAGTCGCTCCGCAAGGTCCTCGAGCCCGGCGTCGACTGCGGCAGCCTGGAGGAGTATCTGCTCCCCTTCGACGTGATCTGCGGCGTGCTGCAGACGCCGGAGACCCTCGAGCGGGCGGCCTACGAGCTGGCCATGGACTGCGTGGCCGAGAACGTGTGGTACCTCGAGGTCCGCTTCGCGCCCCAGCGCCACATTCACCCGGGCATGAGCGGCCTCGAGGTCCTGCGCGCCGTGGACGCCGGCCTGGCCCGCGCCGAGCAGGAGAGCGGCGGCGCGATCGACACCGGGATCCTGGTGTGCGCCATGCGCAACTACCACGAGAGCATCAGCCACTACCACCGCCGCGTGCGCGAGCTCTTCCCCTACGCCAACGAGCGCGAGCTCGGCAGCAACTGCTCCCTGGCGGCCGCGCGCCTGGCGGTCGACGCCAAGGCCCGGGGCGTGGAGCGGATCGTGGGCTTCGACCTGGCCGGCGCGGAGGCGAACTACCCGCCCAGCCACCACCGCGCGGCCTTCGAGCACTGCATCGACAACTTCCTCAACATCACGGTCCACGCCGGCGAGGGCTACGGCCCCGAGTCGATCCAGGAGGCGGTGACCTACCTCAACGCCCAGCGCGTCGGCCACGGCACCCGCGTCCTCGAGCGCGGCCCCGAGCTGCTCGACTACCTGCGGGACCGCCGCGTGACGGTCGAGGTGTGCCTGACGAGCAACCTCCAGACGAAGGCGATCGCCTCGCTCGAGGAGCACCCCTTCCGCCAAATGCTCGAGGCCGAGGTCCGCGCGCCCCTCTGCACCGACAACCGCATGGTCAGCAGCGTGACCATGACCGACGAGTACCGCCTGGCCTGGGAGCACTTCAAGCTGACCCCCAAGGAGATCCGCCAGACGGTCCTCTACGGGTTCAAGGCCGCCTTCGTCCCCTACCAGCGCCGTCGCCAGCTCCTGCTCTCGGCCAAGCAGCGCCTGCGCGAGCTCGGCCTCGGCGGCGCCTGGACCCGCCACCAGGAGACCGCGCTCGAGGAGCGCCGCGCGCAACAAGCGGGCGTCTCGGGATAAACTCGGGCGTCTTCACTCAGCGAGAGTGGCGGAATTGGCAGACGCGCAGGATTTAGGTTCCTGTGCCGCAAGGCGTGGGGGTTCGAGTCCCCCCTCTCGCAAGCCGGCATCAGCAAGCGGGCTCCCGTCGATCGGCGGGACCCGCTCTCTGCTTTTCTAGGGCAGGCTTCGACGCGCAGCTGACTTGTCAATCGGTGGCTTGTCTTCAGGTGGGGTCCGTCCTCCACCTCTTTGGCAAGGGTGGACAAGTATCGGGCTGGTCTCGGTCCAGCTTGCGCCTTGAAAGAGTCGTAGGAGGAGCACATGGGTTGGGACTCACCGAGCCTCTTGATCGCTGTACTCGACCCTCCTGACGCGAGTGTGTTCGTTCATGGTCCCCCTAATGGACGAGTTCCCTCGGCTCACTGGGCTTTGGAGCAGCGCGAAAGGGAGAACGATCCGGTCGAGTTCCTCGAGCAACTTGCGGAGGTGATTCGGGAAGGACACACGAACAGCCTGGCACCAGCGGAGATCTTTGTGCGCGCGGGCAACGACGGAGGCGCCGTCCTGGCGCGCGCGGAGTTCCGGCGGGGCTCCTGGCCTTTCCGCAACGTCCTCGATGAGTTCGCCTTCCCTGGGCTTGTCCTGTGCGCCAACGAACGTGGCTATCAACCTGCGGGCTGGGTCTACGACGAACACGGAATAGCGAGCGAGCCGAGGTGGGTCGATCTGTTGGAGCAAGTTGGCTGCGAGAACGGCAGGCCTAGCGCGTTCCTGAACACGGCTCCACCCGAAACGGTCTACTCGTGGGCACGGCTGCATTGGCGCCTGGAAGGGGCCCCTGACGAGATCGGCGCTCGTCTTCTTGCCGCATTCAAGAGGGGGCGGCTCGAAGAGGGGCCAGGAGACCCGCCTAGTTGGCTCCAAGTGTTTTGAGGGGGGCGAAGGGGCTTGCCACCATGCTACCTCCAGGAGTGACCAAGAGCTTCCGCTGGACCCGGCCGCTTGGCCCCTACGGGCCGCAGCAGGGCCTCTATCCAGTCAATTGCTGGACGGATCGTGGGAGCTGGCTCGAGGGTCGAGCGCGAGGTGTCCGGAGAACTTCGCGGACTGTCCGCCGAAAGAAGCCGGTGCAGCGGAGCAGGCCACTCGAATATTGCATCCCGTGTGGGCGCCGCGGGGTGAGCCTAACGGAACACCCAACCTACAAGCGGGGCCCTAACACCAGGGGAGGCATCTGTTCGATCTGCCGGCAGAAGCGGAGGCGTTGAACCGGTTCCCAGAGACAGGGGACTACGCGATCGACTCCGCGGGGCTGCTCTCCTTTGGCTGGAGGCCCCTGCGCGTCGACTCGGCGCTACGGATCCATGGCGCGCGCCTCCTGGGGGCGCCCTAGGAACGAGCTTAGCCAGCGGGCGGGATCTAGACTGCGAGCGTGCAGCAGCAGGTCGGTCCCTATCGCCTCGTGCAGCGCCTCGGGCAAGGCGGCATGGGCGCGGTCTACCTCGCCGAGCACAGCGAGACCGGCGGGCGTTATGCGCTCAAGGTCCTCAGCGGCGGGCTCGGGCCTGAGGACTGGCTGCGCTTCGAGCGGGAGGCCCAGGCCATGGCGGCCGCGGACGGGCACCCCTTCGTGGCGCGGGTCCACCAGCTCGGGCGGGACCAGGGGCGCCCCTACCTGGTCATGCAGCTCGTCGAGGGCGGGGACCTGCAGGGGCGGCTCGAGAAGCAGGGCGCCCTGGCGCCGCTCGAGGCGGCGGCGCTGATGGCGAAGGCGGCCCGGGGCGTCGCCTTCCTGCACGAGCGCGGGGTCCTGCATCGCGACCTCAAGCCGCACAACGTCCTGCTCGACGCGCAGGGCTCGCCCAAGCTGACCGACTTCGGCTTGGCCCGGCTGGCGGGCGCCGAGACGCTGACTCAGACCGGCGAGGTCCTGGGGACCCCCGTCTACATGGCCCCCGAGCAGGCTCGCAGCGAGGCGCCCGACGCGCGGACCGACGTCTACGGGCTGGGGGCGATCCTCTACGCCTGCCTGACCGGGCAGCCGCCCGTCCGCGGCCAGAGCTCGGTGCTCATGACCCTCCAAGCGGTCCTGAAGGAGGTCCCGCCTCTCCCCTCCGCCTGCGCTCCTGGGGTCCCGGCCTGGCTGGACGAGGTGTGCGCGCAGGCCCTCGCCAAGGACCCCGCGGAGCGCTACTCGAGCGCCAGCGAGCTCGCCGAGGCCCTGGAGACCCGCGTGGCCGGCAAGCGTCGACGGGGGCCCTGGCTGACGAAGGCCGCCGGGGGGGTGACCGCGCTCGTGCTGGTCGCGCTCGTGCTGGTCGCGCTCGCGCTGAGCGACCTGCGGCATGGAGTCCAGCCGGGGAGCGTGCGCTGGGAAGAGGCGCTGGTGACCAAAGCGCGGCGCCTGGCGCGGGAGGGGGCGCCGGCGGACGAGCTCCTGGGGGCCTGGCGGCGAGCGGTAGTCGCGGCGGAGGCGAGCGGCGACCTGGAGCAGCTGGCCTCGGCCCGGCTCGAGCTGATGCACGCCAGCTACCGGCGCTGTGACTACCAGACCCTCGAGACCCAGGCGCGGCTCCTCTTCGACGACGCGACCCACGAGGCGGAGGCGCGCTACCTCTACCAGCTCTCGCGCTCGATCCGCACGGGCAAGCCGAGTTCGCCCGAGCTCCTGCGCGAGGCCGAGCGGAGCGAGGGGCCATGGGGGCTGCTGGTGCAGGCCTCGCAGCTCGCGATCGAAGCGCGGGAAGCGGGGCCCAAGGGTGCGGACATGCGTCGACGCGCGCGGCAGCTGCTGAACCGAGTCGAAGGAGGGCGCGCCGCCCACTTCGCGTTGCTGACGCTGGCGCAGATCGCCAGCGACACCGGCGACCATGACCCCGCTCTGCTCAGCTCGAGCCTGGGGAGCCGCGCCGACGACGCCAGCTTGCGGGTGTTCCTGGCCGGGCTGCTCTGTCTCACCGGGAAAGAGGACGCGGCGCGGCTGGAGCGGGCGCTGGAGCTCCTCGAGGACGCGCGGCGCCTGGCCGAACCGCGCGTGCCCTCGGGCTATCACCTGCGGCTCTACCTGTGCCGGCGCGGGCTGGGCAAGGACGCTGGCGCGCTCGATGCGCTGCGCGCCGCCGTCAAGCACGAGGAGGACACGACCAAGGTCCACCTCGAGCTGGGGTTCTACCTCGAGGCCCTCGGGCAGCCCCTCGCAGCTCAACGCGCCTGGGGTCAGATCCCGCTCTCCCCGCCGCCGGACGTGGACCTCTCCGGGCTCACGATCGGCACGAGGTTGCGGGTCGAGCGAGCGATCGGACTGCCCTGCGAGTCCCTCAGCGTGCCCCTGGCGAACGAGAGCCGCGCCGAGCTGGAGCGGTGGGTCGGCGAGCTCCCCCCGACGATGCGCGAACCGGGGCGGGACGTCCTCGAGCGCGCCTTCCGCGGCGCGACCTGGCGCGAGCTCGAGCCCTTGCTCAAAGCCATCCGGGCAGCCCACCCGGGCCCGGAGCCCTACCTGCTCTCAGGAGAGGTCGCGATCGGGCGCAGCTTCCTCGACGTCGGCCTGGGATGGTTCGAGCGGGCGCAGGAGTTGGGGGCTGCCCCCCTGCGCTGTGCGCTCTTGGGTTGGTCCGGGGGAGGGCCGCTGCCAACAGAGCTCGCGACGCGGGCCGGCGAGCGCGCCCTCTGCGAGGCGATCCTGGCAGTGCGTCAACGTCAGCCCGTGCGCGCGCTGGAGCTCCTGCAGGGGCTCCCAGTCGAGGGCGTTCAGCCTTGGGTCGGACGTCGCGCCCTCCTGGTAGGGGCCGCGGCTGCTATGCAGACCTCGGACCCCAGCCAGCGCGAGCAGATCTTGATCCGCGCTGTCAACGCGCTCTACATGTCCCACGCCTCGCCCCTGGTGCCCTTCTGGCACGAGCGGCTGGTCGCTGGGGCGAGGAAGAGGGAGCCGACGCAGGATCGCCTGGTCCAGCTGGCCCGCTTCCTCCGCCTCGTGCCAGACGCCTTTTCTCGCCTCCTGGCGCTGCAGGGTCTGGCGCTCCAGCCCGTCGTTGCGCAAGACCGCTGGGCCAAGTCGAGGGCGCTCTGGACAGCAGAGGTCGAGGCGGAGCTGGCCGACCTGAGCGAGCGAGAGGGTCACTGGCTGAGGCTCGAGCTGCGGATCGCGGAGGGGCTCTTCCTCCTCGCTCGCGGAGCGCCCGCGGCAGAGGTCGAGGAGCCCTGGCGAGGGATCAAGCTTCACGGGACTCCGATCGGTCGCCTCGCGCTCAAGCGCTTCGAGCACCGCTACGCTCGCCCCGCCGACACGCGTCCCCGCTGAGCTAGCGACTCGCCTCCAGCTGCCCCAGCCACACTCGCGGCCCGCCGACCTCGGGCTTGCGCTGCAGCGCCAGGTGCGCGCCTCCGCCGCCGAGGACCTGCTGCACGTCCGCCGGCAGCCGCTCGAGCGAGTCGTCGGAGAGGCGCAGCACACCGACCCGCCCGCCGCTCCACTCGCGCACCGCCAGGTAACCCGGCTGGAGCACGGCGCCCAGCTCGACCGAGTGCTTGCCGACCGGCTGCACGCGGCCGCCGGTCTTGGCCACCTCGTAGCGGAGGATCGGCCCGCCCTTGCGCTCGTGGAAGTAGATCCCGCTGCTGGCGCTGTCCCAGGCCATTCGCGGCGGGTGCTCTCCCTCCTTGAGCGGGGCCGAGCCGAGCAGCTCGCCGCTGCTGGGGTCGACCACCCGCAGCTCGAAGAGCATCCGGCGCCCTTCGATCTTGAGGGTGAAGTAGGCCGCCCGGCGCCCGTCGGGAGAGACCTGCAGGCCGGCGGCGAAGCGGCCGGACTCCTCACGCAGGATCTCCGGGTCGCGGCCCGCCTCGTGGCGGACCAGGGCGTAGCGGGTCTTGGTCGTCGGCCCGCGCGGCATCACGCCGTCCAGGGTCAGCACGCCCCCCGGCACGAAGGCTGCGCACACCGCGGACTGGCTGGTGCAGGGGAAGAGGCGGGTTCGGCCTTCGCCGTCGGCGCGGAAGGCGCGCGGCTGCCCGCCCTTCTCGAAGCGGGTCCCGTCGTGGGTCGAGATCCCGACGATGTTCCCGCTCGCGTCGAGCTGGTCGCGGTGAGGGGTGGCGAAGCCCCAGAAGTTCTCCTGCTCGTCGAGGGCGGTCCGGCCCAGGCGGTGCAGCGCGCCGTCCTTGAGGCGCACCCGCACGTAGTAGCGCTCCTTGCGCTGGCGCGTCACGTAGAGCGCCCAGGTCCCGTCCCCCGAGAACCCGACCGGCGTCTCGACGTATGCGTCCTTGAGCTCGCTGGTCCAGCGCAGGCGCGGCGGCCAGGCCAGGGGCGGGAGTAGCTTGGGGGGCCGCTTGAGCCCCGAGACGCGCAGGAGCGAGAGCTCTCCCTCGCTCACGTTGCCGGCCGCGTCCCGCAGGACCAGCGCCAGCCGGTTGCGGCCGTCCCGCAGCCGCAGGCGCTTGACGAAGGGGCTCCCGCGCGGGACGAGGCCCTCGTCTGCGCCGGCGAGCTCGACTCGGACCGCGGGGGCGGCGTCCTCGATCGCGAGCCGCAGCTCGCAGGTCGCTCCCTGCGCGGTCCGCGGCGGCGGGGCCAGCTGGCGCCAGCGCGGGGGCGTGCGGTCGACGTAGAAGCGCCGCTCGGCGCGGACCTCGCGCTGGCCCACGCGGGCGCGAGCCTCCAGCCGCTGTTCGCCCTCGCCCAGGCGGAGGGCGAGGCGGAAGCGGCCGCGCGCATCCAGCGGGGTCGGGACGCCGCCCAGCGTGAGCGTGGCCCCAGCGACGCTCTGCGCCCCGACGAGGCGGCCGCGCAATTCGACCTTGGCGTCCTTGACCCAGGCGTCGGCGGCGGGCGCCTCGAACTCGAGCCGCAGGCCCCTGGGCGCCTCGGTCGGCGGGGGCGGGGCGACCTTGGTGGCCAGCACCAGCGCCTTGGCCTCCCCCTGAACCGTGACCTCCGGGGTCTGATTGCCACCGGCGGCGCGCGCCCGGCGCGGGACGTGGCGGGTGAGGTAGTCCTTCAGCTCGCTGAGGTCGACCTCGCCGTCGCGGTCGGCGTCGGCGGCGCCGCCCAGCGCGTCCAGCAGGGTCGCGGTGAACACGCCGTGCCCGAGCCGCTCGTCCTCGGCCGAGAGCTGGCTGGGTCCCGTGGCCGCGATCACGGCCGAGACGCCGCGCGGCGTCTGACCGCGGGGGCTGGCCAGGACGCGCTTGCCGATCCCGCCGAAGCCGCGCAGGCCGGCCAGGCCGCCCGAGTGGCAGGCGTCGCTGATCAGGAGCCGCCGCCCGGCTCGGATGCGCGCCCAGCGCGTCTGGAGGCTCGAGAGCGGGATCGCCGACTCCTGCAGGTAGCGCAGCTCGGTGTCCTGGCAGGCCAGGTAGGTCTCGTCGGCGTCGGCGAAGCCGTGGCCGGCGAAGTAGAGGATCGCCGTGTCCGCCACGGCCGTGGCGCGCTGGACGAGGTGCTCGCGCAAGGCCGCCAGCACGGCGCGGCGGGTGGCCGCCTTGCCCGTCAGCAGCCGGACCCGCTCCGCGCCCACCCGCGCGCGGAAGAAGGCGGCCACGGCCTTGGCGTCGTCCTCGGCGAAGCGGAGGTCCTTGATCTGGGGGTCGGCGTAGTCCTCGACTCCGACCACCAGCACATAGGTGTTGCCGGAGGAGGGCGCTGCCTCCTGGGCGAGGGCGGGCGCGGCCATGAGCAGGAGGGCCGCCAAGGCGAAACCAGGCGCGGTTCTCATGGCCGTCGAGCTTATCTCAGCCTGGGCTCGCCCACGCTGAGCGACCCTCGGTCGCACAGCTCGGCCGCCCCCCTGCGCGGGCGGCTCAGTTCGCCGCGTAGGCGCCGATCGCGGGGGTGGCCTGGAAGGCGTTGCCCGCCAGGTCCTCGGCCAGGTGCTGCTGCGCGAGGCCGGCCGCGCGGGCGGGGCTGTTGGGGCCGAGCGAGTAGTCGCCGTTGGCGGGGTCGACCAGCTGGGGGTCGGCGAGCACGTCGCCCTGGCTCGCGGCGGGCAGGCTGGGCGCCTGCTGGGTGGCCGCGTCGTGGGCGAAGTAGAGGTTGTTGCTCAGGGTGTAGGTCGCGGGCTGGGTGTTGGGGCCCACGTTGACGTGGGCGCGGATGCTCGCGCTCGAGTAGTAGAAGAGCGTGTTCTGGACGGTGCAGTTCTGGGTCTCGGTGAAGGTGTAGCCGCCGCCCGTGGTGCGCTCCTGGAGCACGCGGAACAGCCAGGTCTGCGGATCGATCACGGTCGTGTTGCTGACCACGCAGTCGGTCGCGCCCACGAAGCCGAAGGCCGTCACGCCGCCCTGGATCACGTTGCCGACGACGCGAATCTGGCTCGCCTCGACGTTGGCGGCGCTGGTCGAGAGGGGCGGGCGGAAGTAGGGGTCGCCCGTCGAGCCGCCGATGTTCAGCCCGCGCTGGCCGGGGTTGACGAAGGTGCACCAGCGGACCTCGACGTCGCGGGTGCCGCCCTTGAGCTGGATCCCGTTGCTGCCCGTGTCGACCAGCCGGCAGCGCGCGATCAGGCCCGCATGGCAGCCGACGTGGTCGATCCCGCTCCCGGCGTCGATCCGCTCGATCACGCAGTCGAGCACGAAGAAGTCGTCGAGGCCCGAGAGCTTGAGCCCGTCGTGGTTGCCGCCCGTCCCCACGTCGCGGATCTCGAGCCGCTCGAGGGACACGTAGCGGGTCGCCTCCGGGTCCGCGTAGGCGCCGCCGTCGTCGACGTTGATCCCGTTCAGGGCCGCGCCGCTGACCACGAGGTCCGCCAGGACGAGGTAGCGCACGCGCGAGAGCTGGATCCCCGTGTTGCCGCCCTGCAGGACGGGCTTGGCCTGCCCCGGGACGCCGCCGATCCAGATCGGCGCGCTGGGCGCGCCCGAGAGGTTGCCGAGCGAGACCCCGCCGGCGTAGGTGCCGGGCTGGAGCCGGATCGCCGTGCCCGGGGCCGCCTGCTGCGCCGCGCGCTGGAGGGTCGCGAAGGGGCGCGCCGCGCTGCCGTCGCCGCTCTGGTCGTCGCCCGTGGTGGCCACGAAGAGCTCCTGGGTCGGAGTGATCCCGCTGGCGAAGGTCTGGATCGGGCCGCCGGCCGGCGCCGCGGGGGCGGGCGCCAGGGAGGACGAGGCGCCGCTGGTCGTGGGCGCCGTGGGGGCCGCGGGGGCCTGGGTCGTGGGCGCCTGAGTGGCGGGGGCCTGGGTCGACTGGGTCGGCGTGGCGCCGTCGCGCGAGCCCGAGTTGCAGCCGGCGCAGCCAGCGGCGAGGAGCAGGCCGAACAGACAGGTCAGGGGGGCGCGCAGCTCGAGAATCTTCATCGCGGGTTCCTCACGGGGTGGTCCTCCCTCTCTCCAACCCCCGAGTTGCCGCCTCCCCGGCGAGCGTCACACTTTGGCCTAAGTCGTTACCTCTCCTGCTCTACGAGCTCGACATCGTCGACGTAGGAGGGCGCGAGGCCGCCGATGAAGCGGATCTGCAGGTAGCGCAGCTGGTCCCCCGGTCGGATCGGGCGCTGGGGGTCGGCCTTGCCCTGGGGCCAGGCCAGGAAGCGCTCGCAGGGCAGCTCGACGCGCTCCCAGGCGCCCGTCACGGCGCGGAAGAAGGGGTGCTTGCAGTTGTCCCCCCAGGTCTCGTCCTTGAGCTGGACCCCGAGCTCGCCCGCCTGCTCGGTGTAGTAGCGGAAGCGGACCAGGCGCGGGCGCTGGCGCACCTGCTGAGGGACCGGGATCGCGAGGTTGACCGCGCTGCCCTCGGCGGGCTTGCCGGGCGTGAGCTGGGTCGCGCGCAGCGCGAAGCGGTTGCGCCCGCGCCGCGGCGCGCCCTGGGCGACCTCGCCCTGGACCCACTCGGGCGGGGTCGCCCCGCGCTCGAAGTCGTAGCGGAACACCGGCAGCTCGGGCGGGTCCAGCCGCCGGCGCCAGCGGAAGAGCGCGTCGGCGTCGCCGAAGCGCGCCTTGCCCGGCGCGCGACCCCGCCGGGAGCGGGTGGTCTGACCCGCGCGCAGCTCCAGCTCGCCCGCCTCGTTGCGGCAGCGGACCACGCCTCCCGCGACCGCGACGCTGGTCGTGGTGCCCTTGCGCTCGACCCCGAACTCGGTCCCCGTCACGAGGGCCTCGAGCTCGGCGGTCTCGACCGCGAAGCGGGTCCCCTGGGGCGCGCGCTCGGCGGGGGGGACCGCGCAGTAGAGCGCGCCGGCCTCCAGCCGCAGCCGCGGTGGGTCCGGCTCGCGCAGCCGCACGCGCGCGCCGCGCTCGAGGGACACGACCGCGCCGCTGGCCAGGACGATCCGGCCCCCGCCGCGGTCGGCGCGCAGCTCGGCCCCGACCGGCCAGCTCCAGCCCTCGGGCGGCGCGCTCCAGCCGCCCTCCTGCTGCAGCTCGACCCCGCGCAGCGAGGCCACCGCCAGCGCGGGCGTCGGCGTCGTGGCCGGCGCTGGAGTCCTGGCCGGCGAGGGGCTCGGGCTCGGTCGACGCGAGGGGCCCGAGCTCGGGCTCGGCCGAGGCGAGGGGCCCGGGCTCGGCTGGGGCGAGGGACCCGGGCCCGGGCTCGGCTGGGGCGAGGGACCCGGGCTCGGGCTCCGCTGGGGCGAGGGGCTCGGGCTCGGGCTCCGCTGGGGCGAGGGGCTCGGGCGGACCGAGGGGCTCGGCGGGGGCGAGGGGCTCGGCGGGGGCGAGGGGCTCGCTGCGGGGCTCGAACTCGGGGAGGGGCTCGGCGAGGTCGGAGGGGGGGCTGGCCGATCCGAGGGGCGGGGCGTCGGCGGAAGCGGAGTCGCGGCGGGGCGGCTGGGACTCGGAGTCGCGGGCCCGAGCGCGACCCGGGGCGACGCGCCTGGCCGGCCCAGGACCAGCGCGACCACGACGAGCAGGCCCGCGGCCAGCGCGAGCACGGGACCCAGGGGGAGCCCGCTCGTCGCTCGCCGGCGGGTCGCGCCTCGCCTCCGGCCCGGGGCCTTGGGCGTCGGGGCCTTGGGCGTCGTGGCCTTGGGCGTCGGGGCCTTGGGCGTCGGGGCCATGGGGGCGGCGTCCTGAGCGGGGACTCGCTCCTCGCGCAGGCGAGCCGCCACCCGCGCGACGAAGTCCTCGCCGTCGCGCTCAGCGGCCAGGCGCTCGCCCAGCTGGCGCGCGAAGACGTCGCCGTCCCGGGCGCTCGCGCCGAGGGCCGCCAGCCAACCGTCGAGCTCCAGGTCCGCCAGGAGCTCGGCGCGGAGCGCGGCGTCGTCGCTCAAGGCCTGGGCGAGCTGGTCCTCCTCGGGCTCGCTCAGCTCGGCGCTCAGGTAGCGCGTCCAGAGCTCCTCCAGCGCGGCGCGCTCCACTAGGTCCCCACCACGCGGCGCTCGACGCAGCTCCGCAGGCGCTGGCGCACCCGGAGCAGCGTCATCCGCACGGCGCTCGGCTTGCGCCCCGTCCGGCGGGCGATCTCGGCCGCCGCCAGACCCTCGAAGTAGTGGGCCTCGACCAGCTCGCGGCTCGCGGCGGGCAGGCCGGCCAGGCAGCGCTCCAGGGCCGTCAGCTCGCGCTCGACCTGCTCGGGCTGCTCCTCGTCCAGGCGTTCGCTGCGCCAGCGCGCCAGCTCGAGCGCCAGGCGCTTGTCCTGCCGCTCGCGGCGGCGGATCTCGCCGCGCAGGTAGAGCCGCCACTGGTTGCGGGCGATCCCCAGCAGCCACAGCCGCAGCGCGCTCTCTCCGCCATAGGTCGCCAAGCCCCGGTAGGCCGCCACGAACACCTCCTGCGCCAGGTCGTCGACCAGCTCGCGCTCGCGCGCGTGGCGTCCGAGGTAGGCCCGCACGGCGCCCTGGTGCAGCCGCACCAGCTCCGTGAAGGCCTCCTCGGAGCCCGCGCGCGCGCGCTCGAGCAGTTCCCGCTCGCGCTCGTTCACAGGGGGTTGGTTGCCGCCGGGGGCCAGATCGTCACGCTGCTCCAAACGCAAACAGGGGTGGGAGTTACCCCACCCCTGCCGCGACGCTACCCGCCGGGCGACCTGCGGCGCAAGGCGCTAGGCGACGCGCGAGCTCTGGCCAAAGGAGGCCACCATGTGGCCCCGGTTGCCGGGGCGGAGCTCGACCTCGCCCCCGAGCGAGAGGGCCCGCAGGTAGGCGTCCACCAGCTCGGTCTCGAGCTTGAGGTCGCGGCTCAGGCGGCGAGCCGTGCGGTCACCGTGCAGGCGCAGCTCGCGCAGGATCTCCTGCGCGGTGATCCCGGTCGGATCGACGGCCTTGGCGCCCTTGCGGCGCACACGCGCCTGCTCGTCTTCGACTCCAGCCAAGGTGTCCTTGAGCTGCTGAACGTACTCCAGTTGGTCGATGTGCTCCGTGCAATATGGCTTGCGCTCCCGGGTGGGGTTGCTGCAGCCAGGGGCCGCACAGAGGACGCGTTCTGCCCAGCGGGTGCTGGGCGGCACTAGGTCAATGGGTCTCATGGGGTGCCTCCGTCCTGTTACCAATCCATACGGAATGGTATACATTCTGACCGACGCGTGCGAGGGTGCTCATGGAGGCCCTAACGCGAGCAATGGCGACCCTATTTCGGGTATCTCGATGACTTGCGCAAACCCAGACAGAACGGTGGTTCTCCCTCACGCAGCAGGGAGTCCGTCGGGTCCAGGAGTGCTGGATCTAGGAGTGGTGGGTGGGGAGCGAGCAGCCGCGCGGCTTGGGCGACTTGGGCGCGCTCAGCTCCGCCGAGATCTGGGCCAGCTGAGCGGCCACCCAGGAGCGCATGTCGTGCTCGCTGCTGGCGAGCTGGGCCAGGGTGCAGCGCTCGAGCAGCAGGTGCACGACGCCGTGGATCCCCTCCCACAGGCTCCGCAGGGAGCACTCGCTGGAGTGGACGCACACGCTGCGGTCGCCAGCGAAGCGCTCGCAGAAGTCATTGGCGCAGTAGAGCTCGCTCCCGAGGGCCGCGATGACCTCGCTCATGCGGATCTCTTCGGCCGGGCGCGCCAGCCGGTAGCCGCCGTGCTTGCCGCGGATGCTCTCGACCAGCCCACCCTGCCGCAGGACGCGCAAGAGCTTGGCCACGTAGGGCTCTCCGAGCCCCTCCTTGGCCCCGACTTCGCCCACGGTCACGCTCTCGTCATGCCGTGCCAGTTGCAGCAGGCAACGAATCCCATACTCTTCTTGCGCCGAGAGCTTCACCGGCGCCAACATTAGCCACCTAGAGGGGTGGCGACAAGGAGCGAGCAATGAGTGTTCCCGAGATCGAGGTCAGCGAGGCCCAGCCGCTGCACGCTTCCGGCAGCGCCATCTTCGTCGACGTGCGCGACCCGCAGGCGCACTCGACCAGCCGGATCCCGGGCTCCGAGCTGCTCGGAGACGCCAACATTCAGGCCTTCCTGGCCGAGAAGGACAAGTCCGCGGACTACGTGATTTATTGCTATCGCGGCAACAGCAGCAAGGCCGTGGTCGAGCACCTCCTCAAGGAGGGCTTCAGCTCCGTCAAGAACATGGCCGGGGGCTTCGACGCCTGGGCCGCCGCCAACGCGCCGACCGAGAAGGCGCCCGCCGCGGCTCCGGCCGCCGGCGCCGGCGAGGGCGTCAAGGTCAGCCCCGCCGCGCTCGAGAAGCTGCAGGAATACCTGGCCAACGAGGAGCCGGGGACCGCGGTCCGCGTGACCCTCGAGGGCGCCCGCTTCGGGCTGGCTCTCGACGAGCCGGTCGGCAGCGACGTCCGCTTCGAGGTCGCCGGCCTGACGGTGGTGGCCGACAAGGCCCTCGAGTCCGCCGTCTCGGGCCTCACGATCGACTGGGTCCGCAACGGCATGTCCTACGGCTTCTCGCTCGAGGGCGGCACCCCGCCCCCGCCGCCCGGGCGCGAGGACATGCAGCAGGACGTCCAGCAGCGGATCGCCGACAACCGGATCATGATCTTCATGAAGGGCACCGCCAGCCAGCCGATGTGCGGCTTCTCGGCCCGCGCGGTCTCGGCGCTGCAGTCGCTCGGCAAGCCCTTCGGGCACAAGAACGTGCTCGAGGTCCCGGAGTACCGCTACGCCGTCAGCGCGGTCAGCAACTGGCCTACGATCCCGCAGGTCTTCATCGACGGCGAGTTCATCGGCGGCTGCGACATCGTGATGGAGATGCACGGCTCGGGCGAGCTGCAGAAGAAGGTCGACGAGGCCTTCGCCAAGTCCGAGTAGGCGCTCTCCGCCAAGTCCTCGACCGCGCCCGCGCTCACCGCGCGGGCGCGGCTCCGTTTAACCTCGCGGCGTGACGACCCCGCCGCTGATCCTGGCCAGCACTTCGCCCTATCGGCGCGCCCAGCTCGAGCAGCTGGGCGTCCCCTTCAGCTGCGAGGCGCCGGGCGTCGACGAGCGCGCGGCCGAGCCCCAGGGCGCGACGCCCCGCGAGGTGGCGGCGGCCCTCGCGCGCGCCAAGGCCCTCGCCGTCGCCGCCCGCCACCCCGGGGCGATCGTGATCGGCGGCGATCAGGTGTGCGTCCTCGACGACGAGGTCCTCCACAAGCCCGGCAGCGCGGAGCGCGCGGTCGAGCAGCTCGCTCGCCTGGCGGGCCGGACCCACCGCTTGATCAGCGCGATCTGCGTGGCACGCGGCGAGCGCTGCGTCTGCCACGAGGACGTGACCGAGCTCGACATGCGCCCCCTCAGCGAGGAGGAGCGACGCCGCTACGTCGAGGCCGACCAGCCCCTCGACTGCGCCGGCTCCTACAAGCTCGAGGCGCGCGGCGTGACCCTGTTCAGCGCGATCCGCAGCGCCGACCACAGCGCGATCCAGGGCCTGCCCCTCCTGGCGCTCTGCGAGCTGCTCCGCGCCGAGGGCGTGGCGCTCCCGTGAGCGAGGCCTACCGCCAGCACCTCGAGCGCCACGACCTCGAGGACCCGGCGCGCGTGCGCGAGGGCTACCAGGTCTGGTTCGACGAGGCCCTCCCGGCGCGGCGCGAGCGGGCCCTCGACTACGCGGCCGGGCGCGGCCACGGCGTGGACTATCTGCGCGCGGCGGGCTTCCGCGAGGTCGAGGCCTTCGACATCGACGCCGAGGGGGTCGCGCGCCTCGCCGGCCGCGCCAGCGCGCTCCACGCCTCGGCCACCCCCACCCAGTGGCTGGCCGAGCACCCTGGCCGCTACGACCTCGTGCTGGCCAAGGACGTGGTCGAGCACCTCGAGCACGAGCGGACCCTGCCGACCGTGCAGGGCCTGCTGCGCCTGCTCCGCCCGGGCGGGCGGCTGGTGATCTCGGTCCCGCACGCCGTCTCCTTCGCGGGGGTCTACCTGCGCTACGGCGACTTCACCCACCGCACGGCCTTCACCGAGTCGAGCCTGCGCTACGTGCTCGAGGAGGCGGGCGGGCGGGAGCTCCGCTTCCACAGCCCGCGCTTCCGCTTCCGCGCCAGCCCCAAGACGCTGCTCTATCGCGGGCTGAAGCGCGCCTGGCACACCGCGCTCAAGGCGATCTACCTGGTCGAGTTCGGCGACCCCGCCACCCTGCCGGCCCACTTCCACCCGCGCCTGGTGGCCTCGGCCACCCGCCTGGAGGCCCCATGAGCGAGCCCACCCGTCGCGAGCTCCTGGCCGCAGGAGCGCTGAGCCTCGGGGCCGCCGGCCTGGCGCGCGCGCAAGACGCCGCCCAGCCGCGCTACGACACGGACCCTGGGCGGCACGCGCTCCGCTTCGACCTGAAGGGGGTCGAGGTCGGCTGCGCCCTCGACCCGCGCGGACCCACCGGCGTCAGCGTGCTGCGCTTCCCGCGCCGCGCGCTCTGCGTGGCCGACGTCCGCGGGGGCGGGCCGGCCACCAGCTTCGTGGACGTGGCCCGCGACAGCGGCGCCGAGCTGGACGCGATCTGCTTCTCGGGCGGCGCCGTCTACGGCCTCGCCGCCGCGGACGGCGTCCGGCGCGCCCTGTGGGAGGCGCGCCAGGGCTCGGTCGACTGGGAGCAGCTGGCCCGGGTCAGCGCCGCGGCGATCTACGACCTGCCCGCTCAGCGGGCCAAGCGCAAGCTGGCTCCCGACGCGGCCCTCGGGCGGGCGGCCCTCGCCGCGGCCAAGCCGGGGATCGCGCCGCGGGGCGCCCGCGGAGCGGGGGCCTCGGCCAGCGTGGGCAAGTGGTTCCCGCGCCTCTCGCCCGAGCTGGCGGGTCAAGGCGCGGCCTTCCGCAAGGCCGGCAAGACGCGGATCCTCGTGATCAGCGTCGTCAACGCCCTGGGCGCGATCGTCGACCGCGAAGGGCAGGTCGTGCGCGGCCACCTCGACCCCACCACGGGCAAGCGCTACGCGGTCGGCCCCGAGACGATCGTGGCGCCCAAGCGGGCGCCGCGAGGCGGGAACACGACCCTGACCGCGGTCGTGACGAACCGCCGCCTGACGCCCTACGCGCTGCGTCAGCTGGCGCGCGAGGTCCACACGTCCATGGCCCGCGCGATCCACCCCTTCCACGGGCTGAGCGACGGCGACGTGCTCTTCGCGGCCAGCACCGGCGAGCTCGCCGCGGACCCGGCGGTCAACGCCTACCAGCTCGCGGCCCTCGGCTCGGCCTGCGCCTGGGACGCCGTCTTGACCAGCTTCCTCGGCCGGTAACTCCTCGCCGAGAACGTTCCGCCATGAGCGCGTCTGCGGGGCTCTCGCAAGACGGCCAACGTGCAACCCGATCTGTCTTGGCGCCTCTTGGGTAGGGCTGGGAGAACCGCCCCTAAGCCACCCCTTCTCCGAGCGCTTCGAGCAGCCACAGGCGGGCGCAGGGGCGGTGCACCCACTGGCCTGCGCGCTCGCGCAGGCCGTGGTCGGCCAGCCAGCGCTCTTCGCAGGCGCGGGTGGCCGCGGGCCCCATGCGGGCCAGCAGGACCTGCAGCGAGCAGGCGTCGCGGAGCAGCCGCCAGGCGGCCTCGGGTGAGGGGTAAGCGACCTCGTGCTGCAGGTCGCGCGCCTCGGCCAGGCGGAGCCCCAGCTCGGGGAGCTGAGCGCGCAGGGGCACCTCCCAGTCGGGGCGGGGCTTGCCGGTCGCGCCCTCGATCGCGCGCCCCAGGTGTCCCCAGGCGTCCTCCTCGCGCTGGCGCGGCCAGAACACGACCGCGATCCGGCCTGCCGGCCCGAGGGCAGCGCGCCAGGCCCTCAGGGCCGCCGCGCGCTCGGGCAGCAGCTGGAGCGTGAAGCTCGAGAACCCCCCGCCGGCGTCGGCGAGGGGCGGGACCTCGTCGGCCGCGGCCAGGCTCAGCTCGACGCGCTCGAGCCCAGCCAGGCGAGCTCGGGCGCGGGCGAGCATCGGCTCCGCTGGGTCGCTGGCGAGGATCCGACGCCCCTCGAAGCGCTCGGCGAGGCGCGCGACCTCCTCTCCGGGCCCGCAGCCGGGGACGAGCAGGGGTCCCGGCCCCGGGGCGAAGGCCGCCAGCGCGTCGGCGAGGAAGGGCGCGAAGCGCGGGCCCCACTCGGCGTCGTAGTCGGCCGCCACCTGGGACCAGGCGCGGACCACCAGGGGGTCGTGCATGGGGGGACTCTACGTCAGGCGGCGCGGTCGACGGGCGCCTGGCACACTGCGGGGGTGCAGGCGCGCGTCGGCCAATACCGGATCACCAAGGAGATCGCCCGCGGCGGGATGGGGGTGATCTTCCGCGCCCGCGACCCCCGCGCCGATCGGGAGGTCGCGGTCAAGGTGCTCCTGGCAGGCGGCGGGGCGGGGGCGACGCAGCGCAAGCGCTTCGCGCGCGAGGCCGAGGCCCTCGCGCGCCTCAATCACCCGCACGTGGTCCGGGTCCACACCGTGGGCGAGCACCAGGGCAACCCCTACCTGGTCATGGACCTCGTCGAGGGGGACTCCCTCGAGCGCCAGCTCGAGCGCCAGGGGCCGCTGGAGCCGCGCGCGGCGGCGGCGCTGGCCGCCAAGCTGGCGGCGGCGCTCCAGCACGCCCACGACCAGGGTGTGGTGCACCGCGACGTCAAGCCGGCGAACGTGCTGATGGCGGAGGGCGAGCCGCGCCTGACCGACTTCGGGCTCGCCAAGGACCTCGACTCCCACAGCCACCTGACCCAGACCGGCCGCTTCATGGGCACGCCGGGCTACTGGGCTCCCGAGCAGGTCCGCGGCGACGGCGAGGTCGGCCCCGCCGCCGACGTCTACGGCCTGGGAGCCACCCTCTACGCGCTCCTGACCGGGCAGGCCCCCTTCACGGGCGAGAGCCTGGTCGAGGTCGTGTCGCGGATGCAGGAGCCGCCCAAGCCGCCGAGCCGGCTGCGGCCCGAGGTCGACCGGGTGCTCGAGGCGATCTGCCTGCGCTGCCTGGAGCCCGAGCCGGAGCACCGCTACGAGAGCGCGCAGGCCCTGCGCGAGGACCTCGAGCGCTACCAGCGCGGGGAGGCCGTGCTGGCGCGGACCTCGACGGCCGCGGGCCGCGCCTGGAGCTACGCCCGCCGTCGCTTCTCGCTCCCGCTCCTGGTCGCGTGCATCGTGATCGGGGTCGGGATCCCAGCCCTGTTCGTGGCCTTCTCGCCGGCGCGGGTCGCGGCCCCGACGCCGACCCCCCTCGCCGGAGGGGGAGACGCGCTCGCGCCCGCCGCGCAGGAGGCGCGGCTGCGCGAACACCTGACCAAGCGGCGCTTCGCCGAGGGGCTGCGGGAGGTGGCCGCGCTGCCGGAGCCTCCCGCGGAGTTGGCTTGGCGTCTGACCCTGGGGCTCGTCGAGCGAGCGCTGCGCAAGGACGAGCTGCGAGACGCCCGCGCTCTGCTGGGCGACGAGCGGCTCGAGGTGACCCTCGCTCGAGCGGACGCGCTCTCCGCGAAGCGCGAGAACCTGGCCCGACGCCTGCTGCGCGAGGCCGACTCCCTGCACGAGGCCCCAATGCGCGAGCCTGCGCCCGACGTCCTGGAGCGGATCGCGCTCTGCGTCGAGCTGGCTCGCCGCGTCCTGGCGGGGATCGAGCTCGAGGTCGGCGCGATCCGCAGCCTGCACGGGCTCGCCATGACGCGAGTCGGCTTCGACCCGGTCGTGGACCTGGTCCTGGCGCGGGTCCTCGTCGACCTGTTTCGGATCTCGCCCGACCCCAAGCTCTCGAGCAGCGCGGCGCGCAGCCTCGCCCGCAACGTGGACGAGGACTACGAGGAGCGGATCCTGCCCCTGGTGCGCGCGGTCGCCAAGAGCGCGCCCAGCGTCGAGCACCGCTACCTGCTCGCGAGGGCGCTGCTCTCGGTGGGGGAGGCCCGCGAGGCCCTCCAGGTCAGCGAGGACGTGCTGGCGCGCGGTGACCTCAGCCCCGCCGACACCTCGGAGCTGCGCCAGCGCCGCGGGAGCCTCTACTGGCACCGCGGGGACTTCCAGGCGGCCCTGCGCGAACGCCAGGCGAGCTACGAGGCCTCCCCGAGCCCCAACCGCCTGGTCGAGCTGGCGAACGCCTTCAACGCCGCGGGGCAGCCCGAGCGCGCGCTCGAGAGCCTGCGCCAGGTCCTGAGGGAGATCCCCTGGCGCTCGGGCGAGCAGCTCTTCGGCGCGCACCGCTTGTTCCGCGTCGCGGTCGAGGCCCTTTGGCACTGCGGCGGGCGCGAGCGGGACGCGGTCCTCATGCGGGACACCCTGGTCCAGCTGCTCGAGCACCACCGGGATGGGCTGGGCTGGATCGAGCTGTGGCAGGTTCGCGCAGCGCTGCTGCAGCTCGAGACCCTCAAGACGGAGGCGGGGCGCGCTCGACTGCGTCGAGTCGCGCCCCGGCTGGCGGAGGTGTGGCGGGAGCCCGCCTTGACGGATCAGGCCCTGGCGATCCTCGCGCTGGAGGGCGCCGAGGCGGTCGCCGCCACGGAGCGCCTGGAGCAGGCCCTCAACGCCCGCTTCCTCAACCGGAGCAGCGCGATCAAGCGGGCGAAGCGAAAGCTCAAGGGGTCGAAGTAGCCGCCGCCCGCGCCACGTTCAGGAAGAGCCAGGGGGTGGCGTTGCGCTGCAGGAACACGAGGTCCACCGCGCCGTCGCCGTTGAGGTCCGCGGCGCCGACCTCGAGCGAGTCGCCAGGGCTCTGGGTGTTGGCGGCCGGCAGGTTCGCGCTGGCGTCCACGAAGGTGCCCTGGTCGTTGCGGAGGAGCTTCATGGGACCGCGCAGGTTGGCGACCGCGAGGTCGAGCCAGCCGTCGCCGTCCGCGTCGAGGACGCTCACGCCGAAGCTGGCGTCGTCGCTGACCGGCAGGCTGGCCGTGGCGTCGGTGAAGCCGCTGGCGCCGCCGCGCAGGAGCACGTTCTGCTCTCCGTTGGGGCGCACGCCGTTGGCGCCCGGAGCGCCCTCGTTGCAGAGGAAGATGTCGACGAAGCCGTCCTTGTCGAAGTCGGCCGCCACAGCCGCCGTGCCGTAGCTGACGAGGGCGGGCAGGAGCGCGTCGCTCTGGTCGGTGAAGGTCCCGGTCCCGTCGTTGAGCAGGAGGCGGTGGCCGACGCCGAAGTTGCCCACGAAGAGGTCGAGGTCCTTGTCGTCGTCCACGTCGACCAAGAGGCCGGCGACCGAGTCCTGGCGTTGCTCGGGGAGCATGCCTGCGGGGGCCTCGCTGAAGGTCCCGCCGTCGTTGAGGAAGAGCCGGTTCAGGCCGCGGCTGGGGACGCCCTGGCCGGCGTTGGCCATGAACACGTCCGGGTCGCCGTCGCCGTCCACGTCGCCCACGGCGAGCTTGTAGGTCAGCGCGTCGTTGTTCTGGGCCAGCTCAGCGGCGGCGCTGAAGGTCCCGCCGTCGTTTCGAAACACGCGGATCGGCTGGAAGTTGCTCGACACGATCAAGTCGAGGTCGCCGTCGCCGTCGATGTCCACCGCGTGGGCGTCGGTGGCCTTCATCGAGACCGAGGGGAAGGCCGCATCGGCCAGGACGAAGGTCCCGCCCTCGTTGCGCAGGATCCGGCCAGGCACTTCGTAGCCGCCGATGAACACGTCGAGGTCATTGTCCCCATCGAAGTCGCCGAAGGCGAGCGCGAAGTCGTCGCTCGAGCTGGCCGGCAGGGAGGCGCTCCCGTCAATGAACACGCCCGTGCCGGTGTTCCCCGAGGAGATCGTCGGGGTGGCGGGCTGAGTGGGGACGGCGCTGCTCGCGGTCGAGGCGCCGCTGCCGCTGGTGGTGCTGCTCGCGGTGCTGGTGTTGACGGTCGTGGTGCTGGTGCTCGTGGCCGAAGCGACCGTCGACGCGAAGCTGCTGCTCCGCTTCTTGGTGCAGCCCGACGCGATCAGGCTCAGGGTCAGCAGGGTCAGCGCGCAGGCGAGTGAGTGCTTCATGGGTCTTCCTCTCAGGGGTGCTGACCCTGAGCGCAAGCCCGGGGCCAGCGCCCAACTCGTTGCGCAGTCGAGGAGATCCGGTGGGTCCCACTCCCAACTCCTCGGCTGTGAAAAGAGGACGAAAGGACCGAAGGGCCCCATGCGAAACCGTGCGTGAGTCGGTCCGGATTTACTCACCTCGCTGGCTCACTTCCTCTTGCCCCTTTGGGGTCGGGTGTCCTAACGTTGTGGGACGAGAGTGGAGCGCCGTGGCGAGGAGGCCACCATTTCGGTCAGCGATGTGTTGCCAATCCCCCCGCTGGACGAGCTGGAGTCGTCAACTGGGCTCGCTCCCCAGGCTCCGGATTCCCAGGCTCCGGATTCCCAGCCGCCGGGAGGCCAGCGCGCTCCCCGCCGCCGCAGCAGCCGGAGCCGGCGCATGACGCCCGAGGCCCCGCTGCCCGCCGACTCCGATCCCCAACCCTCGGAGTTCCAACCCTCGGAGTTCCAGCCCGACCCCGAGCTGAACGAGAGCAAGCCCTTCCTCGACGCCGACGACCTCCTCTCGTCGGCAGCCGTGCTGCGACGCCAGCAGCGGGAGCAGCGCCGTCAGCGCCGCGCCGCCGAGTCGATGCAGGCCGAGTCCGAGCTCTGGAGCGGAGAGGCCGACGAAGAGGCCGAGCTGCTCCAGGTCAGCCTCGACGAGCTCGAGGACGCCGAGGTCGAGTCGCTCTTCTCCGACATGTCGAGCAAGTCGCGCGATCACCTCAAGACGTGGTGCGAGAGCGTGGACGAGGACGTCTGGGTGTTGAACCTCGACGCGGACGACGACCTCGACGACGACGACGACCTGAGCGACCTCTTCGGCGAGTAGTCGCGCGCGACCGACCACACACGAGACGAGGCGGCCCAAGGGCCGCCTCGTCTGCGTTTGGGGCTCGAGCTCGGCGTCTAGCCGAGCTTGACCGTGATCGTGGTCTCCTTGCCCTCGCGGCGGACCTTGATCTTCACGCTCTGGCCGGGCTTGCACTTGCCGAGCGTCTGCATCAGGTCCTGCAGGCCCTCGATCTTGCTCTCGCCGATCATCAGGATCAGGTCGCCGTCCTTGAGGCCAGCCTTGGCCGCGGGGCTCTCGGGCAGGACCTGACGGATCCCCACGCCGCCCTCGCTGTTCTGGTCGGGGTAGATCCCGAGCCGGGCGCGGTTGCCGCGCTGACCGCGGCGGGCCTGGGGGACCTGGACGAAGGCCGGCCGCTCGTCGGCGTCGGCGATCGCCTGGACGCAGCGCTGGGCCACGCGGGCGACCTTGGCCGCGCCCTCGGCGTTGAGCTTGTCGACGTCGTCGGTGGGCCGGTGGTAGTCGCCGTGGAGGCCGGTGAACAGGAAGAGCACGGGGATCCCGGCGCGCGCGAAGGAGGCGTGGTCGCTGGGGCCGAAGCCGCTCTGGTTCAGCTTGCCCTCGAGGCCCTCGGCGGCGAGCGCGCCCTGGACGATCGTGGGGAAGGCCTTGGCGGTGCCGACGCCGCCGACCTCGAGCGAGTCGCGCAGGCGGCCGATCATGTCGAGGTTGACCATGGCGGCGATCCGCTTGCGGTCGAGGGTCGGGTGCTTGACGAAGTGGGCGCTGCCCAGGAGGCCGCGCTCCTCGCCCGAGAAGCCGATGAAGAGCAGCGAGCGGCGGGGGCGCTGCGCGGCGAAGGCCTGCGCGAGCTCCAGGATCCCGGCCGTGCCCGAGGCGTTGTCGTCGGCGCCGTTGTGGATCTCACCGCTGGCGTCGCGGCCGCCGAGGCTGCCGCCGTGGTGGCCGTGGCCCAGGTGGTCGTAGTGGGCGCCGATCACGACCACCTCGTCCTTCAGCTTGGGGTCGGTCCCGGGCAGGAAGCCGAGCACGTTGCGCGCGACCTCGGGCTGGCGGTCGATCTGGAGGTTCAGCTTCAGGCGGCCCAGCTCGAAGGAGTTGGGCTGGCCGCTCTGCTCGATCCCGGCCTCGATCGCGCTCAGGTCCTTGCCCATGAGCTTGAAGAGCTTGACCAGGGTCGAGCGCTGGAGGTGCGCCGCGGCGATCCCGGCGCTCTGGCCGCCCGTGAAGGGCAGCACGGCGTCACCCTGGGGGTGGCCCTCGTCGTTGACGATCAGGAGCGCCTTGGCGCCCTTGGCCTTGGCCACGGCGGCCTTGGTCGTGAAGAAGGCGTTGCGCGAGCCGCGCCCCTGGGGGTTGGGCTCGCGGCGGAGCATGATCACGGCCTTGCCCTTGACGTCGAGGCCGGCGTAGTCGTCGTAGCCCTTGCTCTCGTCGCTGATCCCGAAGCCGACGAACACCAGGGGCAGGTCGAGGGCCTCCGCGTCGGCCGAGAAGCCGAAGGGGTTCATGTCCTGGCCGGCCTGGAAGTCGCGCTCCCAGCCCGCGGCCTCGATCGTGAGCCGGGCGCCCGCGGCGAGCTTGGCCCGACCGGCGACCTCGAAGCTCTGATACCAGGTGCCGTCCTCGCCGCCGGGCTTAAGGCCGTAGCGCTCCCAGTGCTGGGCGATATAGCGCGCGGCGAGGCGCTCGCCCTTGCTGGCGGTCCCGCGCCCCTCGAGGGCGTCCGAGGCCAAGTAGCCGACGTGGTCCTTGAGCTCGGCGCTGGTGATCAGGGCCGAGTCGGCCGCCAGGGTGGGGGCGCTGAGGGCTAGCAGAGCCGCAGTGAAGAGGGTGCCGCCGGCGAAGCGGCGGGAGGGCAGACGGTGCATCGAGAGCTCCTGTGTGGGTTACGCCCCTTCCTACGGGCCAGCCCCCCAGGATCGATGGTCTCGGTTGTGTAAAGCCCCCCTGGCGTACGTGGCGGTGACACGCTGGGTTGGCCCCATCCCCTACCTTTGGCCCGTCGAGTTCGATCTCGGAGGACCCATGACGAAGAAGGCGCTCCTGACCCTGGCCCTGGCGGGCTTCCTGAGCCTGTCCGCGGCCCCTGCGGCCCGCGCGGACCAGGTGATCCTGACCTCGGGCGGCCGCGTCCGCGGCAAGATCGTCCGCCAGACCCGCCGCTCGGTCACGATCCGCACCCGCGGCGGCACGACCGTGATCCCCCGCGACGAGATCGACCGGATCGAGCGCGGCGCGACGATCTTCGACAAGTACAAGCAGCGCCTCCAGAAGATCGACAAGAGCGACCCCGAGGCCCACTACAGCCTCGGCCTGTGGCTCAAGAAGGAGGGCGAGCGCTCGCTCGCCAAGAAGGAGTTCGAGCGGACCGTCGAGCTCGACGAGGACCACCGCTTCGCCCGCGAAGAGCTCGGCTTCGTCCGCCAGGACGGCGTCTGGATCGAGCGCAGCGCGCTCAAGGCCTCGGCGAGCAAGTCGGACGCTCGCAGCCACAAGGCCCCGACCCAGTTCAAGACCCCCTGCTCGCCGCAGCTCGCCCAGGCGCTCACGACCGCCAAGCGGGCCAAGGAGGCGGCCGAGCGCAAGCAGGCCCTCAGCCTCCTGAGCGAGCGCGAGGCCGAGGTCGAGCGCTGCCTGGCGCTGCTCCAGGGCGAGGACGCGCCCAAGAAGCTGCGGATCGCCGTCAACAAGCACGCCCCGGCCGCGATCGACCTCGCCGGCGAGGCGCTGCGCCCCCACGTGGCCGCCTACGTGAGCGAGGTCGTGTGGCCCGCCCTCGACCGCTCGATCGAGGCCCACGCCAAGCGCCTGGCCAAGGCCAACGACCGGACCGTCAAGAAGATCGCCGCCCTGTTCCGTGAGATCGAGCTGGGCGCGAGCGAGGTCGAGGAGAGCCGCGCCAAGGCCCTCTCGCGCTGGGTCAAGCACCGCGACGAGGCCCTGCGGGTGATCTTCGACAAGCAGATCTACCCCGACGCCAACCACGGTCGCTCGGGTCAGCCCACCGTGGACGAGCACGTCGAGCGCGTGCGCGCGGTGTGGCCGGTGTTCGACGGCCTCGTCCAGAAGGACCTCGCCAAGCTGCTCTCGCTCAGCGTCGAGGAGGCCAAGGAGAGCCTCTCGATCCTCGAGCAGGCCGACGCCCGCTACGCCGAGCTGGAGCCGACCCTCGTCGCCCGCCAGATCCAGGCCGAGGCCCCCAGCGCTCCCCCGCTGGCCCTGCGCTGCTTCCTCCTCTACCAGGCCGAGCGCGTCGCCGACGCCCTCGAGCTGAGCGACAAGCTCAACGCCTGGGAGACCGAGCTCCTCCGTCGCCTGCGCGACGAGCGCGTGCGCCGCTACAACGCCGCCTTCAAGCGCAAGAACCAGCAGGCCTACGGCGTCAAGCCGAGCGGCCCCGAGGTCGAGCAGGTGCGGATCACCAACGACTACCGGATCCTGATGGGCCGCCCCGCCCTCGAGATCGACCCCCGCCTGGTCGCCAGCGCCCGCGGCCACTCGGCCGACATGACCCGCCTGGGCTTCTTCGCCCACCAGTCGCCGATCTCGGGCAAGGAGAGCCCCAGCCAGCGCATGGCGGCCGCCGGCTACCCCGCCATGGGCGGCGAGAACATCTCGCTGGGCTCGGTGGCGCCCAGGGCGACGCACATCGCCTGGTACAACAGCTCGGGCCACCACCGCAACATCCTGGGCGCCCGCTACGCCGCCATGGGCTCGGGCCAGGACGGCAACCACTGGACCCAGAACTTCGGCGGCGCCGGCACGCTCCCTCGCTAGGAGCCGTCCCGACCTGCTCGAGGGGCTCTCGCCACGGCGAGGGCCCTTCGTCGTTCCGGAGGAGGCTAGTGCGTGGGGTCGGGCCCCAGCTCCTCGTCGGGCAGGAGGCGCACCGCGTCGCCCCAGCGCCGCTCCCGCTGCTTGCGCTCGCGCAAGCGACGGGAGCCCAGATACATGCGGTAGTTGATTCCCGGTCCCGGCATCCCTGACCCTCCGGCTCTCTCTGAACCCTTCGTCCAGGGCGCCCCGCTATCCGCAGGGGACGTCTCAAGTGTTTTTATTGCAACGGCTTGACTGGTCGCCGTCGTCCCCTGGCCCTAAGCTCCGGTTCACGCCTGCGAAACCTGCTGGGGGAGGCGGCGTTAGCTCCCTCAGGGGAGCGAAGGGAGCTGGGTGAGTCACGATCCCAGGACGCGGGCCGGCGACAGCCGGCCCTCGAGTTCGAGCTCCGGCAAGACCGTCGTGCGCCAGGTGGGCGGCTTCAAGCTGGTCCGGCCTCTCGGCGAAGGCGGCATGGGCAAGGTGTTCGTCGCCCGCCAGGAGGCGCTGGACCGGGTCGTCGCGCTCAAGGTGCTCAAGCCCGAGCTCGCCGAGGACCCCGAGTTCCTGACGCGCTTCGCTCGCGAAGCCCGCTCGGCCGCGCTCTTTCAGCACCCCAACGTCGTGTCCGTGATCGACTCGGGCGTCGACGAGCGCTTCGGCGTCAACTACATCGCCTTCGAGTTCATCGACGGGGGCTCGCTCGAAGACCTGCTCGAGAAGCAGGAGCGCCTCCACGAAGAGCAGGCGCTCCTGATCGTGCGCGGGATCGTGCGCGCGCTCTGCTTCGCCGAGGACAAGGGGATCGTTCACCGCGACGTCAAGCCGGACAACATCCTGATCGCGAGCGACGGGACCCCCAAGCTGGCCGACCTCGGCCTCGCCAAGGAGGGCGGCGGCAACGAGACGACGAAGGTCACGCAGACCGGCGTCGTGCTGGGCACGCCGCTCTACATGGCCCCCGAGCAAGCGCTGGGTGAGGGGCCCCTCGACGTGCGCTGCGACATCTACGCCCTCGGCCTCTGCCTCTGGCGAATGCTCACCGGGGTGATCCCCTTCGACGAGCAGAAGATCTGCAGCTCGCTGCAGATCCTGACCAAGCACATCAACGAGGACCTCGTCGACGTGCGCGAGCGCAACCCGCAGATCAGCGCGGGGGCGGCCGCCCTGATTCGCGGCATGAGCCAGCGCGACCCGGACTCGCGCTATCGCTCGGCCAAGCACCTCCTGGCCGACATCGAGCGCGTGCTCGAGGGCGCCGACCCGCTCGGGCCGCGCGGCTCCCTGGTGGCCACCACGGTCGACCTCTCCGGCGGCGAGCTGCGCGAGGCGAGCGAGCGGCGCCGCGCCCAGAGCTCCAGCCGGCGCTCCAGCGCGAGCGCAGACGCCGCCCCCAGCGGCCTGCCGATGCCCCTCGTCGCGGGCGTCCTCGTGGCGGCCCTCGGGATCGGCGTGGGCGTGGCCCTCGCCACGCGCGGCGGCCC
>MDTG01118283.1_pt1 | contig 37471 bp, 39 predicted proteins | sample 811421 | NCBI WGS metagenome assembly MDTG01 (sample SAMN05326645, study PRJNA326480) | marine metagenome | isolation source: seawater | place: Pacific Ocean: South East | collected 2011
CCATGGAGAAGCATTCGGAATGTCGCCATATTTTAGAATTTCTTATGCTGCATCTTATGAAATACTTGAAGATGCTTGCAAAAGAATAATTAATGCATGTGAAAAATTAATTTGATTGAATTAAATTATTTTTGCTATTCTTAGCAAATTTGTTGTTCCGGCGTTGCCAAAAGGAACACCAGCTGTGATAACAATACTGTCCCCAATGTTTCCCAGTTCCTCATCTTTAACTATCTTACATGCATTATCTACCATTTCTCTAGTATTTTGCGCATCATCTCCAACACATGAATGTATTCCCCAAACAATGCACAATTTTCTTGCAGTGTGAATAGATGGAGATATAGCCACAACTTTAACAGGACACCTTTCTCTTGCCATTCTAAGGGTTGTACCGCCACTAACAGAAAAAGTTACTATTACAACAGCTTGAGAATTTCGAGAAATAGTATCTGCAGCAGCAATTATTGCATCCGTCGAAGATTTATCATGTCTATTTTGCATTTGAATTTCATCTAAATAATTTGGATCATCATTTTCAACACTTTCTATAATTCGATCCATAATAGAAACACTTTCTATTGGATATTTTCCTATTGCAGTTTCAGCTGATAGCATTACAGTATCAGCACCATCATAAATTGCTGTTGCCACATCTGAAGACTCTGCTCTAGTGGGAGTTTGATTGTTTATCATACTTTCCAACATTTGAGTCGCAACTACAACCGGTTTTCCTGCCTCTCTTGCTTTTCGAATAATATTTTTTTGAATAGATGGAATTTTTTCTGGTGAAAGCTCTACTCCTAAATCTCCTCTAGCAATCATAACACCGTCAGAAACTTTTAAAATACTCTCTAAATTTTTAAGAGCTGTCGGTTTTTCTATTTTAGCCATTATCATTGCTTTCTTATTAACAATTTTTCTAAGTTCTAAAATATCGTCTTTTGTTTGAACAAAGGATAGTGCAATCCAATCAACACCCATATCAAGAGCTTTTTGTAAATCCATTTTATCTTTTGTTGTAATAGAAGATAATGGTAATTCTATATCTGGAATATTTACACCTTTGTTATCTGATATTATTCCCCCATTAATAACTTCAGTTTCTATCGAGTTTTTATTTTGTTTTGTAACTTGTAATTTTATTTTACCATCATTTATTAATATGTGAGAATTAGGAGTTAAACTTTCATAAACTTCAGAATGAGGAAAATAAACCCTTTTTTCACTTCCTAACTCATTCTTTAAGTCTAAAATAAATGTATTTCCATTTTCTAATTTGAGGTTTTTAGATTTAAAGGTACTTATTCTTAATTTAGGTCCTTGTAAATCTGCAATTATACATATTGGTCTTTTTAATTCTTTTTCAACTTCTCTAATATATTCATAATTTTTTCTGTGATCTTCAACAGTTCCGTGAGAAAAATTTAAGCGAAAAATATCTGCACCTGAAATAAATAGATTCTTTATAGATTTTTTATTAGAAGTTGCCGGCCCTATTGTTGATAATATTTTTGACTTACGATTACGCTTCATTATAAATAATGTTATTAGGCTATATTGTATACTTTTAAAAAAAAGGAGTAAATAATAAAAATGGATCAAAATACTAAAGAAATTTATGCTGTAATTATGGAGAGATTAATTGAGCATTTAAGAAATAGAAGTGATGTTCAAAATATAGATTTAATGAATTTAGCGGGTTTTTGTAGAAATTGTCTTTCTAAATGGTATGTAGAGGCTTCAAAAAATAAAAATATTGATGCTGATTATGAAAAAGCCCGTGAAATCATTTATGGAATGCCCTATGAAGAATGGAAATCAAAGTTTCAAAAACCTATAAAACCTATTTAGAAGAACTAATTGTATAAGGAATTTATTTCATCCTTATATAGATTTACAACTTGAAACCTTCTAACTTTTAGCGTTGGTGTCATCATTTCATTTTCAACTGTAAAAGGTTCTTTTGCTATTATTATTTTTCTGATTTTTTCTATTGTTGATAAATTATTATTTACTTTTTCAATGATATTTAAAATTTCAGTATTAAACTCTTTATCAGATGCAAGTTTAGATAAGTTGGCTTCCTTATCTTTTTCTTTAGCCCAATTTTTAAGAAACTCATCATCAGGGACAATAATTGCTATCAAATAATTTTTGTCGTCACCATAAACCATAGATTGAACAATTTCAGAATTTATTTCTATCTTTTCTTGAATTCTGGAAGGTGATATGTTGTCGCCCCCCGCGTTTACAATAATGTCTTTTTTTCGGTCGGTAATTTTAATATACCCCTCATCATCTATCTCACCAATATCCCCAGTATGAATCCAACCATTTACTAGGGTTTTTGAAGTAGATTCTGGGTCATTCCAATAACCATTCATAACATTATCCCCTCTAACAACTATCTCTCCATCATCAGCTATTTTAACTTCTACACCATCAAATGGTATTCCAACAGTATCTAGCTTAATTTTTGAAATAGGATTTGAACTAATTACTGGTGCTGTCTCAGTTTGACCATAGCCTTGAAGAAGCGGTAATCCAAGAGCACTCAAATAAAGTCCCACCTCGAAATTAAGCGCAGCTCCCCCAGAAACAAGTACTCTAATATTTCCTCCAAATCTTGCTTTTACTTTTTTTCTTACAATTTTTGTAAGTATCGAGTCTATGATTGATTCAATTTTACTCATTTTGTCTTTAAAATATTTTTTTTTGCCAAGTCTAATAGTTTCAGCAAAAAGTTTTCTTCTAATTTTACTTTGGTTTTTTAACCCAGTCGAAATTCTTAGATACAATGTGTCATAAAATCTTGGAACAGCACACATAATATGAGGTTTTGTTTCTCCCATGTTTACTAAAAGTTTATCTGCACCCTCAGAATAATATGTTTCCGCACCCCAACCAGTCATTAAAAATTGTAATGTGTGTTCATATGAATGGGACAATGGAAGCCAAGATAAAAAATTAATCTTTTTTAGATCAATAATAAGGTTTTTTAAAAGTTTATCGGCCCCGTGACAATTATGCAGCATTGCTCCATGACTTAGCATAACACCCTTAGGGTTACCGCCAGTCCCTGAGGTATAAATTATACATGCAGTATCGCCTCTTTTTTGCAAATTACATTGTTCAATAATATTGTGAATGTTTTCTTTTCCTTCTGATAAAAATTTTTTCCAATTATAAATTGTAACCGGCTCTGAAAATTCTTTGCCCTCATCATCAACAATAATTAAAAATTCACATTTCGGTGATGCAATTACAGCTGGAATTACTTTTTTTGCAATTTCAATATTTGAAACAATTGCGCCTCTTGCACCCGAGTGTTTTAAAATATATTCATGATCTTTTGATGTATTAGTGGTATAAGCGGGAACACTTATTCCTCCTGCAGCCATAATACTTAAATCTGCAATAAAAAATTCAGGTCTATTTTCACTACATATGAAAACCCTATCACCTTTAAGGATCCCATTATTTATTAAATTCGAAGATAAATGAATAATACCTTCCTTTGTTTCATTCCAATTAATACTTTTATATTTTCCCTCAACCTTAGTCCACAAATGTGGCTTTTGTGATAATCTTTCTGCTATAGAAAAATATAATGATGTAACGCTATTAAATTCCTTAAAATTTACCATTATCTCTTGCCCCTCCCTAGAAGAATAGTAAAATATAACTATATCAACTATATATGTTATTTCCAATATCTGAATAAATTATTTTAATAATGAAATTAAAGAAAAAAATAAAAAAATCCAATAATTATAACAAATTACCAATTTGGGACCTTAAAGATTTTTATATTGATATCAATGATAATCAAATTTTTAAGGATATTAATGATATTAAAGATAAATCTAAAAATTTTCAAAAGAAGTATGAGGGGAATGTAAAAAATCTAAGTAGCAAAAAATTATTAACTGCTATTGTACAATTAGAAAAAATAGATGAAAAAAAAGCAAAAATTTTATCTTACGCATATTTACTTTATGCAGCAAATATAGAGGATAAAAAAAATAAAATTTTTTTGCAAAAGATGCAAGAAAAAATAACTACTTTAAATTCTTTAATAATATTTTTTAATTTAGAATTGAATTTGATTCCCATAAATAAAATTAATAAACATCTCAATAACAAAATATTAAAAAAATATAAAAACTGGATTAAGATTTCATTATCTTACAAATCTCATCAGTTGGAAAAAAATTTAGAAAGGTTAATACAAGAAAAAAAAATTACATCTTCTTTTTCATGGTCAAGATTATTTGATGAGACTATAGCCAATTTAAGATTTAATTTTGAAAAAAAAGAACTATCATTCACAGAAATTTCAAAATATTTAACAGATAAAAATCATATAAAAAGAAAAAATGCATCTTTAGTGATTGGTGAAGTTTTAAAAAAGAATATTAATATATTTACAACAATTTCAAATGTTTTAGCTAAAGACAAGGATATAGATGATAAATGGAGAAATTTTAAAGAACCAATTAGCAGTAGGAATTTATCAAATGTAGTAGAAGATAGAGTAATAGATGCCTTAACCTTTTCTGTAAAAAAATATTATCCTAAAATATCTCACAGATATTATTCATTAAAAGCTAGGTGGTTCAATAAAAAGCAAATAATATATTGGGATAGAAATGCGCCACTTCCTTTCCAACAAAATAAAAAATATTCTTGGAATGATGCTAAATCTATTGTCTTAAAAGCTTATAAATCATTTAGTCCTGAGATGCATGCAATAGCTGAAAAATTTTTTGAGAAAAAATGGATAGATGCCCAAATAAGAAAAGGTAAACAAGGAGGAGCTTTTTCAGCATCAACAATACCCAGTATACATCCTTATATATTAATAAATTATCAAGGAACATTAAGAGATGTTTCAACTTTAGCTCATGAATTGGGTCACGGTATTCATCAATATCTCGCTTCATTTCAGGGACATTATAATGCCTCTACCCCTTTAACCCTTGCTGAAACAGCAAGTGTTTTTGGTGAAATGTTAACTTTTAAATATTTGTTAAATAATGAAGAGAATAAATTAAGAAAAAAAATATTATTAGCAAATAAAGTTGAAGATATGATAAATACAGTTGTTAGACAAATTGCTTTTTTGGAATTTGAAAAAAAATTACACAAAAAAAGAAAAACTTCTGAATTATCTACAGAAGAAATTTGTAATTTATGGATTGATGTTCAAAGTGATAGCTTAGGACCTTATGTAAAAATAAAAGATAATTATAAATATTATTGGTCATATATTCCTCATTTTATACATTCTCCTTTTTATGTTTATGCTTATGCATTTGGTGATTGTATGGTTAACTCACTTTATTCAGTATATGAAAAATCCCCAAAGGGCTTTGAAAAAAAATATTTACAACTTTTAAAATCAGGAGGATCAAAAAATTACAGAGAATTATTGGATACATTTAATTTTAATCCAACAAAGATAAAATTTTGGAGTAATGGACTTGATGTTATTAGTAAATTTATTGACGAATTAGAAAATATATAATAAATATCTATGATTGAAAAAGCCAAATTATCAAAGCAAATAAAAAGGTATGCTGAAGTAAGTGGAGTAGTCGGAAAGCTTGCTACAAAACTTGCAGGAAAAAAATATTTTGGCATTTCATTTGACAAAGATAGACATGCTAAAAATTTAACTTCTTCTTTGGGTAAAATTAAGGGACCTTTAATGAAAGTTGCACAGCTGACTTCAACTATTCCAGATATTTTACCAAGTGAATATGCAAAACAATTGGCAGAATTACAGAGTAATGCCCCTCCAATGGGTCAGATGTTTGTCAAAAGAAGGATGATAAATGAGCTAGGAAGGAATTGGATAAATAATTTTAAAAATTTTGAAAATGAAGCTTCAAAAGCTGCCTCTTTAGGTCAAGTTCACAAAGCTTACTTAAAAGATGGAACTGAGGTTGCGTGTAAACTTCAATACCCTGACATGAATTCAATAATAGAAGCAGATTTAAAACAATTAAAATTAATTTTTTCAGTTTATCAATCGTATAACAAAGCAATAAAGACTAATGAAATATTTAAAGAAGTTAAAGATAGATTATTAGAAGAACTTGATTATAAAAGAGAAAAAAATATGATGAAAATTTTTGATAATATTTTTTATAAAAAAAATTATGCTAACATTCCAAAAGTTTACAATAAACTTTGTACAGATAGGCTTTTAACTATGGATTGGCTTAATGGTGAACATATTTTGAAATTTAAAAATCAAAAATTAGAAATAAGAAATAAAATAGCAAAAAATATGTTTTTGACTTGGTATTTCCCTTTTTATAATTATGGAATAATTCATGGAGATCCTCACTTAGGAAATTATACAATAACTAAAGATTATTCTGTTAATCTCTTTGATTATGGTTGTATGAGGATTTTTAAAGGTAATTTTATTAAAGGAGTAATTGATCTATACAATGCCTTACAAAAAAATGATAAAGAAAAAGCTGTATTCGCATATCAAAATTGGGGATTTAAAGATATTTCTAAAAAGAAATTAGAAGTTTTAAATAAATGGGCTGGTTTTATATATTCTCCTTTAATGAAGGATAAAGTCCAAAAGATTCAAGAAAATACAAGTGGAACATATGGAGCAAAAGTTGCGTCCGAAGTTCATAAGGAATTAAGAAAATTGGGAGGAATTCAACCTCCAAGAGAATTTGTATTTATGGATAGAGCTGCTGTAGGCCTGGGCTCAGTATTTATGCATTTAAAAGCAGAATTAAATTGGTACAGAATTTTTAATGAATTAATTGAAAATTTTTCATCTGATGCTATTGATAAAAGACAAAAAAATATAATTTTCAAAAAGAGAAATTAATTTAATTATTTATGAAATTATCAGTACTAAGAGAATTGGAAGATATTGAAACAAGAGTATCCGCAACTCCAGAAAGCATCAAACTTATCAAAAGACTCGGATTTGAAATTTTTGTACAGGAAGGGGCAGGTATAAAATCTGGATATTACGACAAAGATTATATTGAAGCTGGAGCTCAGATAGTCAGTAGGTCAGAATGTTTAAAGTTGAAGGATATATGCTTAGTAGTGAAGATGCCTTCAGAAAAAGATATATCTGAACTAAGTAAAAATACAATTTTAATTGGAATTTTGGATCCTTATAAAAATATTAATTTATTAAAAAATTTAAATGACAATTCCATTACAAGCTGTTGTATGGAATTAATTCCCCGAATAAGTAGGGCGCAAAGTATGGATGTTTTATCTTCTCAAGCAAATCTTGCTGGTTATAGAAGTGTAATTGATGCAGCCGAACAATTTCACAAAGCTTTTCCAATGATGATGACTGCAGCCGGAAGAATTAATCCGGCAAAGGTTATGGTTCTTGGAGTGGGTGTTGCAGGGCTACAAGCTATAGCAACAGCTAAAAGATTAGGAGCCGTGGTATCAGCTACTGATGTTCGTTCAGCAACTAAAGAACAAGTTGAAAGCTTAGGCGCAAAATTTATTATGGTTGACTCAGAAAAAATTGACAATGAAACATCAGGCGGTTATGCAAAAGAAATGAGTGAAGATTATAAAAAAAAACAATCTGCACTTATTGCTGAAACACTATCTAAACAAGATATTGTTATTTGCACTGCTTTAATCCCAGGGAAAAAAGCCCCAACATTAATATCTAAAGAAATGGTAGAAAGTATGAATGCTGGTTCAATTATTGTAGACCTTGCTGTTGAGTCTGGAGGAAACTGCCCTTTAAGTAAAATAGATGAAATTGTTGAACATAATGGAGTGAAAATAATAGGATATGGTAATGTTCCTGGAAGAGTATCAAAAGATGCCTCTTCATTATATTCAAAAAATATTTATAATTTTTTAAGTCTTATGATTAATAAGGAAGAAAAAACAATAAAGATAGATTGGGAAGATGAAATAATTAGATCAGTAGTTTTGACATATGGAGGGTCCATAAAATTGGATAATTTTAAATAGATTATGGAAGCACATAGTTCAGAAATTTTTGTTGTTGGATTGACGGTTTTTTCTCTCGCATGCATAATTGGTTATTACGTAGTGTGGTCAGTAACTCCTGCTTTACATAGCCCTCTAATGGGGGTAACAAATGCTATATCAAGCGTAATAATAGTTGGAGCAATCTTAGCAGCCGGTCCCAATGACTTTGAAATTTCAAAAATATTTGGCCTAATTGCAGTGGTTTTAGCATCAGTTAATATTTTTGGAGGATTTATAGTTACTTATAGGATGCTTTCAATGTTTAAGAAAAAAAGAAAAAAGAAAAATTAAAAAATGTCATCAAATATAGTTGCAATTTTGTATTTACTTTCAGCTCTACTTTTTATTTTTGCACTGAGAGGTTTATCTCATCCAGAATCTTCAAGATTGGGAAATATTTTTGGAATAATTGGTATGATAATTGCAGTTATTACTACATTAATGTTTAAAAGTGTATTGAGTTACACAGAAATAGGAATTGCAATATTTATTGGGGGCTCAATAGGAACTTTTATTGCTTTTAAAATAGAAATGACAGCATTACCTCAACTAGTTGCAGCTTTTCACAGCTTAGTTGGATTAGCTGCTGTATTTGTTGCGGCAGCCGCTTTTTATGATCCATCTTCTTTCAATATTGGTGAAATTGGATCAATTAAAAAAAGTAGTCTTATTGAAATGAGTATAGGAACATTTATAGGGGCTATAACTTTTTCAGGGTCAGTTTTAGCATTTGGTAAATTGCAAGGTACTATCTCAGGAAAACCAATAGTTTTTAAATTTCAACATTTTATAAATTTGTTAATATTTATATTGATAGTTTTTCTGATAATTTATTTTGTATTTGATCAAGGCCCTTCAATATTTTGGTCTATAGTATTAATCTCAATATTACTTGGAATATTAGTTGTTTTGCCAATTGGGGGAGCTGATATGCCAGTAGTAGTCTCTATGCTAAATTCTTATTCAGGTTGGGCTGCTTGCGGTATAGGCTTTACATTGAGTAATAACCTTTTGATTATAACTGGAGCTCTTGTAGGAGCCTCTGGAGCAATACTTAGTTACATAATGAGCAAAGGTATGAACAGATCAATAATCAATGTTGTTTTAGGCGGTTTTGGAGGAGAACATTCAATTGATAATTCTGAACAAAGTGAAGATAAAATTATTAAACAAGGTAGTGCAGAAGATGCAGCATACATAATGAAAAATGCAGAGTCAGTTATTATTGTTCCTGGATATGGAATGGCTGTAGCCCAAGCTCAACATGCTTTGAGAGAGATGGCAGATCTTTTAAAACAAGAAGGTATAAAAGTAAGATATGCAATTCACCCAGTTGCTGGACGCATGCCCGGTCATATGAATGTTTTACTTGCTGAGGCTAATGTACCTTATGAAGAAGTTTTAGAGCTTGATGAAATTAATCCAGATTTTCCGATGAATGAAGTGTCATTTGTAATAGGAGCTAACGATGTTACAAATCCAGCAGCAAAAACTGACCAGTCCTCACCTATATATGGAATGCCAATACTAGATGTAGAAAAATCTCAAACAGTACTTTTTGTTAAAAGATCAATGGCTACAGGATATTCAGGAGTAGATAATGAACTTTTTTACAGAGATAACACTACTATGTTATTTGGTGATGCAAAAAAAATGTGTGAAAATATAGTTAAAGAATTAGGAAAATGATTTTATTACCTGAAATTTTTTCTTTGTAATTTTCTAAATCTTCTTATTGATTCAGTTTTCTCTCTGGCTTTTTTAATTGAAGGTTTTTCATAATGTTTTCTTAGTTTCATTTCTCTATATAAACCTTCACGCTGCATCTTTTTCTTTAAATTTCTTAATGCTTGTTCTAAATTATTATCTTTTACAAATACTTCCAATGAATATTCCTTTATTTAAAAAAATGTTTGTTATCATACCTCAATAAAAATTGCAAATTTTGACATAAATAAAATGATTTTATTGGATTTTTATATGAAAAATAATAAATATATCTATATTAAGATTATTATGTCGATATTAAAAATAGCTAGAATAGGTCATCCAATTTTAACTAAAAAAGCAGAGAAATTAAAAAATATATCCCAAAATTCACTCAAGAGAATTATCATTGATATGACACACACATTGATTGATTCAAATGGTATAGGATTAGCTGCTCCACAAGTCTATATTAACAAAAGGATTATTTTATTTAGATCTGATTTAAATAATAAAGAAAAAAAAGAAATAGATGAAAAAAAAATTCAAATTACTGCTCTAATAAATCCATCATATAAAGGGATAACTGAAGAGTATGAAGATGATTGGGAGGGATGCTTATCGATACCTGGAATGATTGGGAAAGTAAGAAGGTTTAAGAAAATAACATATAAAGGTTATAATCTTAAAGGAAAGTTAGTTCAAAAAACAGTTGAAGGAATAATATCAAGAGTTATTCAACATGAATGCGATCACTTAAATGGAATCTTATATATTTCTAGGTTATCTGATCCTAAATTTTTTGGTTATGCAGAGGAATTTAAAAATTAAAAATTATGAATAAAAATTTAGAAAAAAAACGTAAAAATATTTTAATTTTTGCAAAAAAAATTATTCCAAAAGTAGGATGGAACGAACAGATTTATTCTGAAATTTCAAAAAGAAACAAAATACCAAAAAATGAAATTTATGCTCTTTTTCCAAATTTTATTGATATATTAAAGTATTATTTAGAAGATTTAGATATTGAAATGAATGAAAATGTTAAAAAATTAAAAATAAATAATTTAAAAACTCATGAAAAAATAATTGAGATAATTATGATAAGACTAGAAAAAAATTTTAAAAATAAAAAATTATTGAAAAGAACTTATTTTACTTTAAGTTCTCCTAGTAATTTAAATATCCTTATTAGTTCCACTTATAATACAGTGAATAATATTTGGTATTTAGCTAATGATAAATCTTATGATTTTAATTTTTATACAAAAAGACTAATTTTATTTTATATATATATTTCTACTTTATTATTTTGGCTGAATGATAGAGAAAATAATATTGACAAAGCAAGATTTTTTTTATCAAAACAAATAAAAAAGACCGGTTCATTAAAAAAAATTAAAGATTTTTCTTTAGACTTTCTGACTAAATTTAAAAAATATAGTTATTAATTTAAATTACGCAATTATATCAGGTTCTAATTCATATTTTAATTTTTTAATTTTATCTTTTAGGTATAATTTTTTCTTTTTCAGTCTGATTATTTGCATTAAATTTATAGTTTTATTTTGTTGTAATTCATAAATTACCTCATCTAAATCACGATGTTCTTCTTCCAATAATCTTAAATTTTTTAATAAATCCTTAGTATCTAGCATTAATTTAATTAATTATTTAAATTAAAGGCCTGTGTATTTTGATACAAGGTAAAAATATAAATTATATGGAAGTAATCTCAAAATTTTCATAATTATTGTCCATTGTAATGGAAATATTATTTCAAATTTATTTTTCATTAAACCATCATAAATTTTTTTAGCGGCATATTCTTTAGTTTTCAAAAAAGGCATTGGAAAAGTATTTTTGTCAGTTAAAGGTGTTTTAATAAAACCAGGATTAATTACACTAACTTTTACTCCAAACTTTTTTAGATCAAAAAAAAGAGACTCTGAAAGATTTATTAAAGCTGCTTTTGTTAATGTATATGCTGAAGCAGTTGGTAATCCTCTATATCCTGTCATTGATGAAACTATTGCTATATGTCCTTTTTTTCTATTTTTAAATCTCTTATGAACAGAATTAATACAATTAAGATTTCCTAAAATATTTGTTGTTACAACATGATTATAATAATCAAGATTAAATTCATCCGAATAAGGGGAGGCAGTGCCAGCATTTAACATTGCTATATCGATATGACCAAATTTTTTTTCAATTTTTACTACAGTCTTTTCAACTTCATTTTTATCTCTTGTATCACAAACGTAGATGTTAATATTTCCAAAGCCATATTTATCTTCAGCTTCTTTTTTTAAAACTTTTAAGTTATCCAAATTTCTTGCTGACGCTGCAACTTGCCATTTATTTTCAATAAATTTTAATGCAGATGCCTTGCCTATTCCAGTTGATGCTCCTGAAATCCATATAACTTTTTTTTCTTTCATTATTTAATTCTATTATAAGTAATTATTGATTTATCTTCAGGGCTATCAAATTCTAATTTCATCAATTCTCCTTTATTTGTATACCACAAATAAAGATTTGGAAACGGCTTCTCATCACTTGAGTGAATTGTTTTAACTTTCATCATATATTTTTTTGCATTGAAATTTTTTTCATTAAAAAATATATTTTCTAATTCCATTTCTTTTAAATCAAATTCTCTTAAAATACCTTTTTGCGAATCTAAAAAAACTTTTCTATCCAATATTTCATAATTCCAATAACTTATTGGAATTACATTCAAACCAGTTCTTTTTCTATTGTCTACACCTTCATATTCAAAAAAATCATTATTTTTTTGACCTTCAACAAAGTACTTTTTTTTGGAGTTTGTTAGAGAATTGGTTGAAATTTTTATCAATTCACCCTCTTTCCAATATTCAGTATTGTTATGCCTGTACTTATAAATAGTTAAAAAACCTAATTTTACATTAATATTTACTTCAATATCGACTTTTAAGTCTTTATCATTTTCTATAAAAGAAATTGTGTGAGTTCCTATAGTTTTATTTTTTCTAATTATTTCGAAAACAATTTCCCCACTTTCAGGAACATACATTTCCTTTGAGAAAACTTGATTTCCCAACAATAGAAAAATTATTATTAAAAGATATTTCATATATTATTTTATTATCTATTAGAAAAAAAATATAAACTAGTCAATAATGAGCACAACAATAAAGTTGCATTAGCTTGATGAATACTTGCTAATATTAAAGGTACATTATAAATTAATGTAAATATTCCTAAAATAATTTGTAGGCTAATGAGAACAAAAATGATTAAACAAGTAATTTTTTGACTAAAAGTAATTTCTTTATTTATTATATAAAAAATAATTGATATCGTCCAAATAAATGAAAATATAGCTAACCATCTATGATTGAATTGTATGGCAATTGTATTTTCAAAAAAATTAATAAAAAAATTTTCATAAATTAAATATCCTTCAGGTACAAATTTACCATCCATTAAAGGAAATGTATTATAAGATTTACCTGCATCTGTTGCAGACACAAAACTTCCTGAAATTATTGTTAATAGACATAAAAATAAAGCTATCATTAATAGGATACCAGATACATCTAACTTGAAATTATTTTGTTTAGGAAAAAAATTTTCTAGAGTAAGCCAGAGTAAAATGCTTAATATTATTATTGCGTTTGTTAAATGAAAAGATAACCTATATTGACTTACATAAGGATCATCAGTTAACCCACTTTTAACCATCCACCATCCTACAACAGCCTGAATTATTGCAAAAATGAATACAATAATTAATTGTATTATTTGTTTTTTTGTAAGAGATCTTTTAATCAAAAAATATATAAATGGGATGATAAAAACTATTCCTATTAATCTCGCAAATAGTCTGTGAGAGTATTCCCACCAAAAAATATATTTAAATTCTTGCAGTACCATATTTTTATTCAAAATGATAAATTCTGGAGTTTTTTTGTATTGATCAAATAGATAATTCCAATCTTCAAAAGATATAGGTGGAATTGTTCCCATTAATGGCCTCCAATCTACCATTGAAAGCCCTGACTCAGTTAGTCTTGTTAATCCTCCTATGAGAATAATTGCATAGACCATTAATGTTAATATTAAGAGCCAGAATCCTAAAAATGTGTTATTGGAAAACCTTTTATTGATCATTATTTACATTTTATTATATAATTAAATAACAAAAGAAAAAAAGGTATTTTTATGTCAAATTACAAAACAGATGTTGTTATAATAGGCGCAGGCCCTGTAGGACTTTTTGCTATTTTTGAATTGGGTCTTTTAGACATGAAATGCCATGTAATTGACAATCTTGACAAAATAGGTGGTCAATGCTCGGAATTATATCCAGAAAAACCCATATATGATATACCTTCAAGAGTAGAAATCTCAGCTCAAAAACTTGTTGATGATTTAATGGATCAATGCAAACCCTTTAACCCTATATTTCATTTAAATCAAAATGCGGAAAAACTTGAAAAAAATACTGAAAATGAGTGGACTATTACGACAAGTGAAAATAACTCAATAATAGCTAAATGTATAGTTATTGCTGCGGGTGCTGGAAGTTTTATACCAAGAAAACCTCCTTTAGAAAATATAGCAGAATACGAAAATAAGAGTGTTTTTTATTCTATCAAAAATAAGAAAATATTTGAAAATAAAAATGTACTTATTGCTGGAGGAGGAGATTCAGCAATAGATTGGACAAATGAATTATCAAAAATTGCAAATGTTTCTCTTTTACATAGAAGAAAAGAGTTTAGGGCATCCCCTGATAGTGTACAAAAAATGTTAAATTTAGAAGAAAACAATAAGATTGAGTTCTTTCTTGGTCAATTAAAGAGTTTAAATGGAAATAATGGCATGCTCGAATCTGTTTTAATATATAATGACAATGAAGAAAAAAAGATACAAACAGATTTTTTAATACCTTTTTTTGGCTTAAAAAATGATTTGGGTTCAATAAAGAATTGGAATCTAAATTTAGAAAATAATTTAATAATTGTAGATACTGAAAAATTTGAAACAAATATCCCTAGTATATTTTCAATAGGAGATATTAATACCTATCCAGGTAAATTAAAGTTAATACTTTCCGGTTTTCACGAGGCGGCATTAATGTCACAAAAATGTGCACAATATTGTTTTCCTGATAAAAAGGTTATATTTCGATACACAACATCATCAAAAGATATTCATAAAAAACTCGGAATAAAATAGATGTCCAAAGGTAAAATTAACGTTATTGACAGAGAAGGAAAGTTACATCAGCTTGAAGCTGAAAAAGGTTTAGTTTTAATGGAAATTATAAGAGATGCAGATTTACCAATAGAAGCAGCTTGTGGAGGTTGTGCAGCTTGCGCTACATGTCATGTTTATGTTGATAAGGATTGGAATAATAAATTAAATAAAATTGAAGATGAAGAAGAGTCAATGTTAGATCAGGCATTTCATGTTAAAGAAAATTCTAGATTGAGTTGTCAAATTGAATATAATGATGATTTAGATGGAATTCTTGTTACTTTGGCACCAGAATAATATTGCAAATTTAAATAATTTGTATACAAATAGTTTGTATACAAATTATATGAATAGTAATAATTTAATTGATACTAAGTTAGGTTTATTGATTTGGAAGGTTTCTAATTTATGGCAAAATCTTCTAAGAAGCGCGCTTTCTGAATATGCATTAACACTTAATGAGTATATCATTTTAGAGACTCTATATGTGAATTCAAATGATTTAATCACCCAAGTTGATATATCAAAATCTTCAGGTGTGAATATTTCTGTTATAAGTACAACATTGGATATTTTACAACAAAAAAAATTAATTTATAGAAAATCTAGTAAGGATAATAGAAAAAAAAATATAGAATTGACTGATCAAGCTAAATCATTGATAAAAATAATTGTACCCTTAATACGTGAAGTAGAAAATGATTTTTTTATTAAATTAGGATCTGAAAAAGAAATTTTAACAAATTCTATTAAATTAATATTAGGAAAAAAAATAAGAATAAAGGCTGATAAAAAATTATGATGAAAATTGAAAATATAAAAAATTATAATGATTTAAAATCATGGCCTTTCATTGAAGCAAAAAAAATTATCGATCTTTATGGAGGATTAGAAAATTTTAAAAAACCAAATAAAGAATTTATAATTTTTGAAACTGGTTATGGACCATCAGGATTGCCACATATAGGAACTTTTGGAGAAGTTGTTAGAACATTAATGGTTCAAAATGCCTTTGAACAATTAACCAAATGTAACTCAAAAGTTATAACATTTTCAGATGACATGGATGGACTGAGGAAAGTTCCTGATAATGTTCCAAATCAAAATATGTTAAATAAATATTTAGGCATGCCCTTAACTTCAATTCCTGATCCTTTCGATAAATTTGAGAGTTTTGGTCATCATAATAATAATAAATTAAAATCTTTTTTAGATAAATTTAATTTTTCCTATGATTTTAAAAGCTCTACTGAATTATATAAAAAAGGTTTTTTTGATGAAACTATAAAATTAGTAATGCAAAATTACGAATCTATCTTATCTATAATTTTGCCAACTTTACGAGAGGAGCGAAAAGAAACATATAGTCCATTTTTGCCTATATGCGCAAAAACTAATAAGGTACTTCAAGTAAAAATTGAAGAATACAATATTAAAGATAATAGTATTATTTATAAAGATCCTCAAAACAACAAACTAATTGAAAAGTCTGTTTTAAGTGGCGAATGCAAACTTCAATGGAAAGTTGATTGGGCAATGAGATGGATAGCTTTAGAAGTAGATTATGAAATGTGCGGTAAAGATTTAACTGATAGTGTAAAACTTGGGAGTATGATATGCAAGAAACTAGGAAATAAACCTCCCATTAATTTAATTTATGAAATGTTTTTGGACCAAAACGGTGAAAAAATATCTAAATCTAAAGGAAATGGAATTAGTATAGATGAATGGTTAAGATATTCGACACCTGAAAGTTTATCTTTATTTATGTTTCAAAGACCTAAATCAGCAAAAAAATTACATTTTGATGTGATTCCTAAGTGTAATGATGAATATCTAAATTTTAATAAAAATTTTCATGAAGATAAGACATATAAAAAAATGGATAATCCAGCATGGCACATCCATTTTGGGAAACCTCCCAAAATAGATTCACCAATAACTTTTAATACTTTAATGAATTTGGTTAGTGTCTGCAATTCAGTTGAACCAAAAATAATTTGGAGTTTCATCAATGAATACAACCCCAAGCTCATACCTTTTAATAATGAATATATTAATAATCAAATTAAATATGCTATTGAGTATTATAAAGATTTTATTTTACCAAAAAAAAATTACAAATTATTAGATGAAAAAAATATAAAAATATTTATTGATTTAAAAAGTACTTTAAAAAATCTTAAAGCTGATACAAAACCGGAAGATATTCAGACTTCAATTTATGAGATTGGTAAAAAATATGATTTCGAAAATTTAAGAAATTATTTTCAATTAATATATAATGTTTTATTAGGTCAAAACGAAGGGCCAAGACTAGGATCATTTATAGCTTTATATGGTATTAATAGAACAATTATTTTAATAGATAAAGCTATAAAAAAAGAAGATTTATCTAATCGGGAATGATGTTTTTTAAAATAATTAAGATATTTCCAGCAGAATTAGCACATTTTCTAACAATTAAAATTTTAAAGCTTGGTATAATTAAATTTTTTTTTAAACCTTTCACAAATAATGAAATATTAAAACAATTTATTTGGAATTTAGAATTTAATAATCCTTTAGGTCTTGCCGCTGGTTTTGATAAAAATGGTGAAGTCATAAGTGAAATATTAGAATTAGGTTTTAGCTATACTGAAGTTGGAACAGTTACCCTCAAGCCTCAAAATGGAAATAAAAAACCTAGAATATTTAGACTGAATAAAGACCAAGCAATTATTAACCATTTGGGATTTAATAATCATGGATCTGAAAAAGTTTTAAAAAGAATAAAAAAAAGATATGAAATGAAATATTTTTTACATGGAATTATAGGATTAAATATAGGAAAAAACTTAAATACTGATGATATTACTGGAGATTATATTAAGTGTATAAAATCTTTAGGCCCCTATTGTGATTACATAGTAATAAATATTTCTTCACCAAACACACCAGGATTAAGAGAACTACAAAATCGTGGAAAATTAGAAAACTTAATAATTAATATTAAAAATGAAAAAAAATTAGATAATCAAATTAGAAATAAACCTTTATTAATTAAGATTTCTCCTGATATTAACGAAGAGCAAAAAAGGGATATTGCCCTGACTTCATTGGCTCAAGGTATCGATGGTATAATAATTGGTAACACAACTTCATTAAGATCAGATTTTTTAATTGATAAAAATAAAAATAAAGAAGGCGGCTTAAGTGGTAAGCCATTATTTCAATCTTCCACAAATTTATTAAAAGAGATGTATAATTTAACAGGAGGAAAAATTGTTTTGATCGGGGTGGGGGGGATATTCTCTGGAAGAGATGTTTATGAAAAAATTAAAGCAGGAGCCTCTCTAGTTCAAATGTATACTGGTTTAATATATGAAGGACCAGTGATAATTGAAAAAATTAATAAGGAATTGATATATTTTTTAAAAGCAGATGGTTATAATAATATATCTGAAGCGATTGGCACCGATGCGTAATGAGCAAAACTACAAGTATTAAAAAAATTTCTTATCTTATGAATTATTTCGACACATTTATAATTGACTTGTGGGGCGTAATACATGATGGAAAAAAATCATTTCCTCATGCCTTAAATTGTCTTGAAAAAATTCATCAAAATAAAAAAAATATAATTTTGATTTCTAATTCATCAAAAAAAAATATTAATATAATATCTAATCTTAAAAAATTAGGATTTAATACAAATATTTTTAATAAAGTTTTAACTAGTGGACAAACAGTGTTAAACGAATTAAAAATGCCAACACAATCTTGGTCAAGAGATTTAGGTAAAAAATATTATCATATCACTGTAAAAAATAAAAATAATCTATTAAAAGGATTAAATAAAAAAGAAGTTAAAAAAATTAATGATGCAAATTTTATAGTTGCTAGTTCAATTGACCCAAATATACCAGTAATAGAATATACTTCTCTTCTACAAGAAGCACTTAAATTGAACCTTCCTCTAGTTTGTGCAAATCCTGATTATGAAAGTGTTGAAACTAATGCAAATTCAAAAAAACAAATTTGTGCAGGTTCTATTTTAAAATTATATGAATCTATAGGGGGTAAAACATTTTTTTTAGGAAAACCTTCTAGTTTTATATATAAAGAAGCTACAAAAAATATAGTTAATTTCAAAAAATCAAGGACAGTTGCTATAGGAGATTCATTATCCCACGATATATATGGAGCCCACAACTTTGGAATTAAAAGTGTCTTAATCACTTCAGGCATTCATAATAATTTTTTTAAATCTAAGGATTCTATTAAAGTTTTGGAAAATCAAATTAGCCAGATGAGCGAAGTTATTATATTCCCTGATTTTATTTGTAAAAAACTATATTTTTAAAAAAATCTATTGCTTGACCTTATTTATAAAGCACAATAGAAGGGGCTTCAATATGTCCAAAAAATGTCAATTAACAGGAAAAGCATATCTTAGTGGTAATAAAGTAAGTCATGCAAACAATAAAACTAAGAGAAGATATATTCCAAACCTTCAGACTATTTCAATGATGAGTGATAAACTAAAAGGTAAGATAAAATTACGTGTTGCAGTTAGTACTATTAGAACAGTAGAAAAAAAAGGCGGCTTAGATCAATTTTTATTAAAAACCTCTAACTCAAAACTTCACACCCATGCAATTAAATTAAAAAAAAGAATTTTAGCAATTAAATAAGTACTAATCTTGAATAACTTAAATGAATTAATTGTTAGTTTTATTAATTTTAATGGTTTTGTAAATTTTTTTAATTCTATTCCAGTTGAATTTACTTGGTTAATATTTTTATTATTTTGTTTTATATCAATAATAATTTTTCTAAAATTATTTGGTGAGATCGGTCTATATATTTATACCGTAATAGCAATTATATTTGCTAATATTCAAATTTTAAAGATAGTTAAATTTTCTTTTTTTGATGAACCAATTGCTTTAGGTACAATTCTATTTGCTTCTACTTTTTTGTGTACAGATATTTTAAGTGAATATTATGGAAAAGAAAAGGCTAGGAAAAATGTCTTAATTGGTTTTTTAGGTTTCTTATTTATGACAGTTATTGCATTATTCACACTAGGATTTAAACCTTTAGACGATGATTTGGCAGTAAATGAATATTCTTGGGCATTAACAACTGAAGAAAGTTTATTAAATATATTTCTACCCTTTCCAATATTTTTTTTATCTAGTATGTTTGCCTACCTTATCAGTCAATATTTTGATATATGGTTTTTTAATTTTATTTCTAAAAAGACAAATAAAAAATATTTATGGATAAGAAATAATTTATCTACATCAATTTCATCTTTAATAGATAATACGGTATTTAGTTTATGTGCATTTGTTATTTTTGCTCTAAATCCACTCCCATTAAATATTGTAATATTTACATATATTTTAGGGACTTATATTTTAAGAATTTTTATTTCTTTAATTGATACGCCATTCATTTATATTGCGAAGTACTTTATAAATAAAAATAAATTATGAATGAATTTAATTGGCAAATTAAAAATAAAGCAAAAAATAATAATTCTAGAACTGGGGTAATTTCTACACCTCACGGACAAATAGAAACACCGGCGTTTATTTTTTGTGCAACTAAAGCAACATTAAAGTCAATCAATACGTATCAGGCAAAAGAAAATTTAACTCAAATAATCTTATCTAATACTTATCATTTAATGCTTCAACCCGGGGAAGATATTATTGCTGATCATGGAGGATTACATAGATTTATGAATTGGAAAGGACCTATGTTAACAGATAGCGGGGGTTTTCAAATATTTTCTTTGGGTCATGGTTCAGTTGCTAATGAAATAAAAGGCAATAAAAATTTTAAAAATAAAAAATCATTAACAAAAATAAATGATGAGGGGGCTGAATTTAAATCATATTTAGATGGATCTTTAAAACTTCTCACACCAGAAAAATCAATACAGATTCAAAGAAAACTTGGCGCTGATTTAATTTTAGTTCTTGATGAATGTACTCCATATAATGTGAGTAAAGCTTACACTGCTAAATCGATGCATAGGAGCCACAGCTGGGCTATTAGATCAATTAATGAATTTAATTCATCAAATAATTATAAACCTACTTACGGATCTTCAGGACATCAAAAATTATATGGTATTATACAAGGAGGCGTATATGAAGATCTAAGAGACCAAAGTATAGAATTTAATATGAGTAATGATTTTTTTGGAATAGCAATAGGTGGCTCCCTAGGTTCAAGCAAAGAAGAAATGTACAATGTAGTAAAGCATACTGCTTCAAAATTAGGTTCTAAATATCCTATACATTTACTTGGTATAGGTGATCCTATCGATATTTGGACTTTGGTTCAATATGGAATAGATACCTTTGATTGTGTTATGCCAACAAGAATAGCTAGGCATGGTTCAGCTCTTACTAAATTTGATCAAAAGGGAAAAATTAATATAAAAAATTCTGTGTATAAAACAGATAAGAATCCATTAGAACGAGATTGCAAATGTACTACATGTATTAATTATACAAAATCTTATATTCATCATTTATTTAAATCGAATGAGATTTTGGGATTACAACTATTAAGTATACACAATCTTAATTTTATGAATTTAATGATGAAAGATATTAGGAATGCAATAAAAAATGATACATTTGAAATTTATAAAAAAAAATGGATACCTTAAATAGCTATTTTTAATTTTTTTTTGGTATTTGAGAAAATATTTGATAATTCATTTAATAACACCTCTCCTAATTGATCAACGTCATTTATAGTTGCAGCATTATTATAATATCTAGAAACATCATGTCCTATTCCTATTGCTAATAGTTCAACTGAGTTTCTTTTTTCTACATTATCAATTACCTCTCTTAAATTTCTTTCTAAATAATTACCAGGGTTTGCAGAAAGAGTTGAATCATCAACTGGGGCACCATCACTTATAACCATCAATATTTTTCTTTTTTCATTTCTAACTAACAATCTATTGTGTGCCCAAAGTAAAGCCTCCCCATCAATATTTTCTTTAAGTATTCCCTCTTTAAGTAAAAGGCCTAAATTTTTTTTTGATCTTCTCCATGGGGAATCAGCATTTTTATAAATTATATGTCTTAGATCGTTAAGTCTTCCTGGATTACTAGGTTTATTATTGTTTATCCATTTTTCTCTAGATTTTCCACCTTTCCAGGCGCTACTTGTAAAACCCAATATCTCAACTTTAATTAGACATCTCTCTAAAGTTCTTGCAATAATATCAGAACATAATGCAGCAACTGTTATTGGCCTGCCCCTCATTGATCCAGAATTATCAATAAGCAAAGTTACAACTGTATCTTTAAATTCTGTAGTTTTTTCTTTTTTAAAGGTGAGTACATTTGATGGGTTGGCAATAAATTTTGCTAATTTTGAGTTATCTAGATAACCTTCTTCTAAATTAAACTCCCAATTTCTATTTTGTTGAGATAATAATTTTCTCTGAAGTCTATTCGCGAGTTTTGCAATTAAAGTTTGAAATGAAAATACTTGTTTATCTAGTGAACTTCTTAATTTTTCTAACTCTTGAAAATCACAAAGCTTATTTGCTTCAATAATTTCATCAAATTCTCTTGTATATGCTTTGTATTTAGTTAGAGACTCAAGTTTGCTTGATTGGTAAGATCCTTCATAATCTTCTCCTTGATCTCCCTCACCTTTTTCATCTCCATCAACTATTGATTTATCTGCAGAATCTTGTGATACATCTTCACTTTGATCCTCTCCTTTATCTTTTTCTGGATTTTTTTGGTTATCATTTTCAGATAGATTATCATCTTCATTTTTTTGATCGTTGATATTTTCATCGTTATTTATTGATAAATCAAACCCTAAGTCATCTAGCATATTATAAGTTTTTTCTGCAAAAACTTTTTGATTTTGTAAGTTTTTTGAAAGATCGTTAAAATAAGGTTCCATTTTTTTTATTAATTTATTATCAATTTTTTTTTGAAAATGAATTAAGTCTTTATCAGAATTATTTTTAGTAAAATTTAAAAAACTATGTATATATAGTAAGTCTTCAATTTTTATATTCTGATTATTTGATTTTTTAAGTTTATTCTTAATATTATTAGTAATATTTATTTTTATACCCTTTAAATAACTTGAGCCTAAAGATTCGCATCTAGCTTTTTCTATATTATTAAAAATTTTATATGAACTAGATTCTTTATTAGTAAATTTTTTGTGAATTTCTGAATTATGAAACCTTAATTGTGAACCTAAAGAATCTGCATTACCCCTAACCTCAGATATATCTTTTTTTGATAAAATAACTGAAGATTCTCTAATATTTATATTTTTAGTATCAAAATCATTTTCTTCACTTGAAAAGGCTATTTCAACTTTCTTTTTTTTACTTATTGTTTTAGTTACTATACTTAGAGTTTTTTTAAATATATCTATATTATTATTTGTCTTTTTCATCAGTTTCTATATCAAACCCAAAACTTCTTTGAAAATATTCATTAATTATTTGTCTCTCTAATTCATCGCATCTGTTTAAAAAAGTTATTTCAAATGAATATTTAATATCTTTAAATATTATATAATTTTCTGCCCAAGTAATTACTGTTCTAGGACTCATAACAGTTGATATATCTCCATTTACAAAACCAGTTCTAGTTAAATCTGCTGTAGCTACCATGGACTGAATAATATCTTTTCCCTCTTTATTATTTAATTTTTCTACTTTACTTAAAACAATTTTATTTTCTTCTTTTGAGTCAAGATAATTTAATGATGTAATAATATTCCATCTATCCAATTGCCCTTGATTTATTTGTTGTGTCCCGTGATATAAACCTGTAGAATCTCCCAAGCCAACAGTGTTCGCTGTTGCAAATAATCTAAAATAATTATGAGGTTTTATTACTCTTGATTGATCTAATAAAGTTAGTCTCCCATTAGATTCTAATATTCTCTGTATTACAAACATCACATCAGGTCTACCAGCATCATATTCATCAAATACTAAAGCAACAGGATTTTGATAAGACCAAGGAAGAATACCATCTTGAAATTCTGTTATTTGCTTATTATCTTTTAACTTTATAATATCTTTTCCAATTAAATCTATTCTACTAATATGACTATCAAGATTTATTCTTATGCAAGGCCAATTTAATCTGGCCGCAACTTGTTCAATATGTGTCGATTTACCAGTTCCATGAAATCCTTGTACCAAAACTCTTTTATTATTTGCAAAACCAGCTAAGATCGCGAGTGTTGTACTTGGGTCAAATTTATAGGAATTATCTAATTCAGGAACATATTCACTTTTTTCACTAAAAGCAGGGACACTAAATGGACATTTTAAATCGAATGTTTTTTCCGTGTTAACTAGAGTGTCGGGCTCAGTCTCAATAACTAAATTTTTCGTATTATATATATTTTCCATATTAATTTGTTTTAACTAAAAATTTTTTTAATAACGTTTTATACGCTGAATTAATTTCTTTAAAGTGTTTTTCTGCATTTTTATCTGATTTATTTATGTCTGGATGATATTTTTTTACCAGTTTTTTATATGAAAACTTAATTTTTTCTAGAGTAATAGGTGGTTTTAAATCTAATTTCTCCAATCCTCTCTCTTCTTCTTCATTAAAAATTACTGATTTTGAGCTGTTTTCAAAATTATATCTATTTTTCTCTTTTTGATTTAATAAATCAAATCTATTATAAATTATATCATTAACCATTTTGAAAAATCTTTTTGATGGATTGTTAATTGGCCAAGTTGGTCTATTCCATATTACATCTTGTCTTAGAGAAAATTCAATTTCATCGACAGACATACCTTTATAAAAATCCCATGATTTGTTGTACTCTTTAATATGTTCAAGGCAAAACAAGTAATATTTTTTCAAATCAGTTTTCGATCGTGGAGCCTTGTATTTCCCTTCTTTTTTGCAAGATTTATAGTCACAAACATAAAAAGATTTTTTTTCCCAGGATAAATGTTTTATTTTTATTTGTGGTTTTGTTTTGTTCATAAAAACTATAAATAATATATACTATTTTTATATGAATAGAATAGAAAGAATTAAAAAAATACTATTTGCAGATTTTGAACCTAGTCGTTTAGATTTAAAAGATCATTCTTTTAAACATTCAGGGCACAATAATTTTGATGGCACAGGAATGACGCATCTTTATTTACAGATTAAATCTGATAAATTTAAAGGAAAAAAGCTTATTGAAATTCATAAAATGATTAATTCATCAATAAAAATTGAATATGAAAATGGACTACATTCATTAGAAATTAAAATTATTAATTATTAGTTTTTTTTATATTTAATCTAATAATTTTTTTTCTTGAATGAGAAAGAATTTTAAATGTATAATTTTCAAAATTTATTATTTCACCATAAAGTGGAATTCTTTTTGTCAAATTTATAACAAATCCCCCAATTGTAGATACTTCATCATCTAATAAATTCCATGAAAATTTTTTATTCAAATCCCTAATATTTACCAAACCTTCAACATCTATTGAACCATCTTTTAATTCAATTATATTTGAAGTAGGAGAGTCGATTTCATCAACTATGTCTCCAACTATTTCTTCAATTATATCTTCTAAAGTTAACATACCTAATAGCTCTCCATACTCATCAATAACAAGTGCTAAATGTTCCTTTTTGTTTTTAAAAGAAAATAATTGATCAAGCAAATCAGTTGATTCAGGAATAAACCATGGTTTTTTTAACAAAGATGTAATTATTTCTTTGTTTATTGATTTATTTGAAAATTTATCAGATATAAATGAACGAGAATCTAAAATTCCTATAATATTTTCAGGTGTATTTTTCCATACTGGAATTCTTGTAAATTTACTATTTGATATTTTTTTTGTTATTTCTTCAATTCCCATATTTAAATCTATTGAAAATATATTACTTCTATGAGTCATTATTTCATCAACTGAAGTATCTGATAAAGTCAGAACATTATGTAACATAACTTTTTCTTGTTTTGTGTCTGAGTCTGAAGTTCCATATAAGTCTATTGTACCTTTTAGCTCTTCTTCAATTTGCTTATTCATAAATTTTAAATTCTTTTTAATAAAGTTTTTTAAAAAGAAATTTACAAATAAATTAATTAATTTTACTAATGGAGAAAGGATAAAGACCAATAAACTTAATATCTTTCCAATGGCCAAAGCCGTTCTTGTAGGTCTATTAATAGCGTATGTTTTTGGAAGAACTTCAGCAAATATAACGATTATAATTGTCATAATTAAAGTAGCATAAATTATTCCTGAATTTCCAAACACTTTATATAAAAAAGCAGTTGCTAAGGCTGATGATAAAACATTTACTAAATTATTTGCTAATAAAAGACTTGTGATTAAATCTTCTTTTTTATTGATTAGATTTTCAACAAAATTAGCTTTTTTTATTCCTTGTTTTATTTTTGATAATATTCTAGCCTTAGAAACTGCAGTAATTGCAGTTTCTGAGCCAGAAAAGAAAGCTGAGACAATAATTAATAATATAATAAATAATAAATATAACCAATCTTGTAAAATCATCAATTATTTTAAATAAAATTTGTTAAGTTTTGCGAATGGTATGTTTTTTTCGATACTAGAATTTCCTATATCTTTTAGAACAATAAAATTAATTTTATTTGAAAAATTTTTTTTATCTTGAATAATAAATCTCTTTAAATTATTTAAATTAATATTTTCGATATTTGTTGGTAACTTAGCATTTTTTAAGTGTCCAATTATCTTATCTATCTTTTTATTTGATATATATTTTAATTTATTTGATATTTTTAATGCACAAACCATTCCTAATGAAATAGCCTCTCCATGGGTTAAATTATTTTTATATTTATTACTAGCTTCTAATGCATGCCCAATTGTATGTCCGAAGTTAAGTAAAGCTCGTGAATTTTTGCTTATTAAATTCTCTTTTTCATCTTTCATCACAATTGAAGACTTTATTTTAATACTTTCAATTATTGCCATAAGAATATATTTTTTATCTAAATTAAGCACTTTATTATAATTTTTTTCTAGCCAACCAAAATATTTTTTATTCTTTATTACTGCATGTTTGACAATTTCAGAATAGCCTGATTTAATTTGCCTTTTAGACAAGGTATTTAAAAAACTAATATCAATCAATACTAGTTTTGGTTGGTAAAAAGTTCCTATTAGGTTTTTACCTGAATAAAAATTAATTCCATTTTTTCCACCTATAGAGCTATCTACTTGAGATAGTAAAGTGGTTGGAATTAATATTAGGTCCAAACCTCTTAATAAAGTGCTAGCAATAAAACCACCTAAATCACCAAGAACCCCACCACCTATAATTATTATTTTTGTTTTTCTATCTGGTTTAAAATAAAATATTTTTTTAATAATTTTATAATAACTTTCAAAGGATTTACTTTTTTCTGAACTATTAAAAATTATTTTTTTTGAATTTTTATTTTTGAATATTTTATTAATATAATTCTTATGATTTTTATATACCTTAGAATCAATTATTATAATATTTAAAATATCATTTTTAAAATTGGCATATTTTGAAACTTTATTAAGAATATTCTTTCCAATAATTGTAGTGTAAATTTTATTATTTATCTTAATTGATAATTTAGTTTCCATTTGATTTAATTAGTAAGAATTTTTATAATTTCTTTTACTGTATCTCTATAATATTTTTTATTTTCAATTATAATATCTGATGAATTATAAAACTTATGTCTATCTTTATCTAATTTAATAATTTTTTTCCTAACGTCAGTGTTTAAAAGTAGCGGTCTATTTTTAGTTTTTTTTAATCTTTTTATAAGAACATCTATATCAACTTTTAGAAAAATTGAAATAGATTTATTTCTAATTAATTTTCTAATATCTTTTATTGTTATCGAGCCTCCTCCTAGTGAGATCACTGAATATTTTTTTTTCAATAGTGATTTTATAATTATTTCTTCTTGTTTTCTAAAATATTTTTCTCCATTATCTTTAAATATTTCACTAATTTTTTTTTCTTCACTTTTTTCTATTTCTTTATCGCTATCAAAATGTTGCCAATTTAAATATTTAGCCAATTTTTTGCCAATTAGAGATTTTCCAGATCCCATATGTCCCGTAATAACAATAATATTTTTATCGTAATTGTTGAGTTTTTTTATTATTAGAGCCATATTGTTTGATATTAAAATCAGATATATTTATAAAATACCACATATATAAAATAATCTATCATTTTATAACCTAATTCTATAAATTGCCTTATTTATATACTATTAGAGCCAAATGAGTACATTAAGAATGATTAAAATAATCGCAGTTTTTTTATTAATATTTTTTATTTTTGCAAATATATTTGTTAGTTATAATTCTCCTTCTAAAATAGTAGAAGAAAAAATCGTTATAAAATTAGTTAATTAAATGAAAAAAATATTATTAATCTCTTTAATTATTTTTTTAAACTCTTTTAAATCTGTGTATTCAGAGGATAAGGACATAATACTTATTCCAAAAAATCCTAACATTTTAGATGAAGAATATTCTGATGAAGAAAATAATACAAAAATTTCAAATGAGACAATAGAAGTTAATGAGTTAGAAATTAATGAAAATGATGAAATTGAAATTTTCAATTCTGAAGATTTGAATTCCACTAATATTGGTGAAGAAAATTCATATAGCGATTTTGATAATGCGTGGATCAATTCGAGTCAAAAAAGTATAAATTTTTTATTTAATAATTTAAATAATAATATCAAATCTAACGCTATTAAATCAAGTTTAGTAGATGTTTTATATTATGGCTCAAAAGTTCCTGATGGAATGGATAATGCAGAATTTGATAAAAAAAGAATATTAAAACTTCAGCAGTTGGGAGAAGTAGAAAAAGCAATAAATCTAATTTCAAATATTTCAACTTATGATGCTAACAAAGATATTTATGATAAAACAATACTCGAGAAAAGTTTAGTTGATTATAATCTTGCAGCTGTTTGTGGGGTACTTGATAGTAATGCAGAATTTAAAACAGATTCTTACCTAATAAAAGTAAAAGTTTTTTGCTCATATCTTAACGGGGAAGCAGAGGAAGCTGATTTTTTCAATTCTTTACTTTTAGAAGAAAATGACGATGATTATTTTCAAGCCTTATACAATAAATTAATAAAAATAGACAATAATTTAGGAAACATTGAAGATTATAATTATGATCAAGAATCATTGACATTATATAGCGCAATTATGCGTTCAGAAAATTTACCTTTTAGTGAAGATTTTATTCAAATCCAATCACCTCAATTATTAAAATCAATTGCAATTAGCCCTGTAACAGATATCTCAGTTAGATTAAAAGCTGCTGTAAAAGCTTACAATTTAGGTTCATTAAATTCTGATAGTATAGCAGCTTTGTACCAAAGCGTTGATTTTTCAATAGAAGAGTTGAAAAATCCATTAAATTCTATCAGAAAAAATTATATCAATGACAATCAAAAAGCAATGGCTTTACTATTTCAATCTTCAAGAATACAAATTTTACCTATTTCAAGGCTAGAAGCTCTTAATAATTTTTGGGAATTTGCAAATCAAAACAGTCAATCAAAACTTGCATATCACCTTTCTAAAGAATTATTAAAATCAATAGAACCTACAAGTGAATTAATAGATTTTGCAATAAATACTTCTAAAGCTCATTTATACAATAACAATATTGAAGAAGCCAAAAATTGGCTTAAGTTAATTCAGGCAAGAAATAATACAGGCGAACAAACTTTTAACAATGATTATTTACAATTGGTTTTTTTAATGAGTATTCATGAAGGTAATTTCAATATAGAGGATGAATTATACGATAATTTTTTAAATTCTTTAGATTTTGAAAACAAAGATATTAATAATTTAGAACTTTACTTAACAACATTAGAATTTATTGGTTTTTCTATCCCTGAAGACTTATGGGAAATTACCTCACAAAAAATAAATGATGAGAGAAAAGTTCCTTCAATCTATATAATGAAATTATTAGAAAAATCTGCAAATAATAATTCAATTGGAGAATTGTTTTTATGTATTGCAGTATCAATAGAAGAAAATAGTTGGCTAGAGATACATCCCCAACATTTAAATATTATATTTGATAATTTAAAAAAAGTTAGAAAAGAAGAAATAATTAATCAAATTACTTTAGAAATTCTAGAAGATATGAGTTCATAATGTATGATGAAGATTTTTTAGATTTCGAACAACCTGTAATAGAATTAAAAAAAAAATTTGATAGTTTTTTAAATGAAAATCCCAACCAACATGAAAAAAATAATGATTTAAAGAAAAAAATAGATGATATTTTAAAAAAAATTTATTCAAATTTAACACCCTGGCAAAAAGTTCAAGTTGCAAGACATCCAAAACGTCCTCATACTATTGATTATATAGAAAATTTAATTACTGATTTTATTCCACTTTCTGGAGATAAAAAATATGCAGAAGATAAATCTATCATTTCAGGAATAGGAACTTTTGAAAAAAGATCTATTATGGTTATTGGAACTGAAAAAGGTAATTCAACAGAGACAAGAATTAAGCATAATTTTGGAATGGCAAAACCAGAAGGATATAGAAAAGTTCAAAGATTGTATAGATTAGCTGATAAATTTAATTTGCCAATATTAACATTTGTAGATACCGCAGGTGCTTTTCCTGGAAAGGAAGCTGAAGAAAGAGGTCAATCTGAAGCAATAGCAAATTCTATTTCAGTAAGTCTCAACATAAAAACACCTATTATTTCAACTATAATTGGAGAAGGGGGATCGGGTGGAGCGATTGCTTTAGCTACAGCAGATAAAGTATTGATGTTAGAAAATTCAGTTTACTCTGTAATTTCACCTGAAGGGTGCGCATCTATTTTATGGAGAGACCCAAATATGGTAAAACAAGCGGCAAATGCACTTAATTTAACTGCAAGCAATTGTAGTAGATTAGGGGTTATTGATGAAATAATACCTGAGTTACCGGGTGGTGCTCATCGAAACTATAATCAAACATTTGTAGATGTAAAAAAATCTATAAATAATAATTTACAAGAGTTATTAAAAATTAATGAAGAGGATTTAGTTTCTTTGAGAAATGAAAAATATTTGAATATAACTTCTAATTTAAATCAACTTCCGTGACAAAATTTGTATTTTTTTCCTGAACCGCAAGGACAAGGTTCATTTCTTTGAATTTTTTTATGTAACATATTTTTATCTGGCTTTTTTACTGTATCTTGAATAATTCTAGATTCTTCATCTCTTTTATGTGAAATAATTTCAATATTGAATAATGTTTTAACAACTTTTTCATTTTGATTTGTAAGCATTTCATCAAAATAATTAAAAGATTCCATCTTATACTCATTGTATGGATCTTTACCTGCCATTGATCTTAAACCTACTGAAGATTTTAAATTATCCATTGCTTGTAAATGATTTCTCCAATCCATATCTATTTGATTTAGCATTACTCTTTTTTCTGCAACTCTAATCATATCTGGCCCATATTGATTAATCTTATTATTATATTTTTGATTTACTTGATCATTAATTCTTAATTTTATTTCATCATTTGCTATACCTTCTTCATTCATCCACTCATTAATCGGAAGTTTAAGATTAAATATTTCATTACACCTACTAGATAAAAAATTAGAGTCCCATTTATCTATGTATGTATTTGCAGGCATACTAATTTTTACTAAATCATCAATAATTTCATTAATCATTTCTTTAATTGTAATAAAGTGATTATCTGATTCTAAAATTTCTCTTCTATTTTTATAAATAATTTTTCTTTGTTCATTTAAAATATCATCAAATTTTAATATCTGTCTTCTCATATCAAAATTATGTGATTCTACTTTTCTTTGAGCTCTTTCTAGGGCTTTTGTTATCAAGTTATGTTTTATTGGTTCATTGTCTTTTATTCCTAGTGTTTTTAATATATTATCTAGTTTTTCTGATCCGAAAACTCTCATTAAATCATCTTCTAGAGATAAAAAGAATCTAGATTCTCCTTCATCACCTTGCCTTGCGGAACGACCTCTTAATTGATTATCTACTCTTCTACTTTCGTGTCTTTCAGTTCCTAATATAAACAATCCTCCTGCATCTTTAACAATTTGTTTATCTTTTTTGTGCTTATCAGTTATTGCCTTTTTCTCTGATTCAGATGCTTGATTTGTTTCAGCATTTTCTAGTATTATTTCAAGATTACCACCTAACTGAATATCTGTACCTCTACCTGCCATATTAGTTGAAATAGTTATGGATCCAGGCATTCCTGCTTGTGCAATTATTTCAGCTTCTTTTTCATGAAATTTAGCATTTAAAACTTTATGTTTTATATTTAATCTCTTTAATTCTAAAGATATTGTTTCAGAGCTTTCTACTGAAGTTGTGCCAATTAAAATAGGTTGTTTTTTTTCATTTTTTTCTTTAATTAGTTTTACTATTGCATTTATTTTTTCTTTTTTAGTTCTATAAATTTCATCATCATGGTCTACTCTTATATTTTTTAAATTTGTAGGAACATCGATTACATTTAAATTGTATATTTTTTCAAACTCCTCAGCTTCAGTTAGTGCCGTTCCTGTCATACCTGATAATTTTTTATAATTCCTAAAGAAATTTTGATAAGTTATTGATGCAACTGTCTGATTTTCCTTTTGTATTTCAACTTTTTCCTTGGCCTCAATAGCTTGATGAAGTCCATCCCCATATCTTCTGCCATCCATCATTCTACCTGTTAATTCATCCACAATTAATACCTTATTATCTTTAACAACATATTCTTTATCTTTATTGAATAAATGCTGAGCTCTTAAGGATTGTGTTACATGATGATTTAGCCCAATATTATCTAGATGTTGCAATGTTCCATTTTTGATTAGACCTTCTTTTTTTAGTAAATCTTCAATTTTTTCTAAACCTTTTTCATTTAAAAGTATTGTTCTTTTTTCTTCATCTTTTTCTAATTCTGATTTTTCTAAATATCTTACTAGTTTATTCACAATCGGATAGAGTTCTGTAGATTCATTTGATTGAGCAGATATAGCCAATGGCGTTCTGGCTTCATCAATCAATATACTATCGACTTCATCTACTATTGCAAAATTTAAATTTTTTAAGAAAAGATTATCTAAATTGGCCTTTAAATTGTCTCTTAAATAGTCAAAAGTTAAATCATTGTTTGTTATATATATGATATCTGCTTTATAATTTTTTTGTCTGTCAGCATAATCTATTTGGGAAGTTATATGTCCTACATTTAATCCTAAAAAATTGTAAATTTTACCCATCCATTCTGCATCTCTTTTTGCTAAATAATCGTTTACAGTTACCACGTGAACACTTTCATCGATTAATGTATTTAAGTAAGCAGCTAATGTTGCAACCAGCGTTTTCCCCTCGCCAGTTTTCATTTCTGCAATCATTCCTTTATGAAGTATTAATCCTCCCATTAATTGCACATCAAAATGTCTCATATTTAGGGTTCTTTTTGAACTTTCTCTGACTACTGCAAATGCTTCAGGAAGCACTCCTTCTAAGGATTCTCCATTTTTTAACCTATTTTTGAATTCTATAGTTTTATTTGATAAATCATTGTCTTTCAGTGATGAAATATCATTTTCTAAAAGATTTATTTTTTTTATTACATTATCAAATTCTTTAATTGTTCTTGAACTTGTCGATCCAAATATTTTTTTTGCTAAATTAAACATATAATTAACTGTCAAATATCATAATGAAATGATGTATTCTATATACAGTTTGTTGTTTTTTATCTCAATTAAATAAGGTATTAATTTAATTAAAATATGGAAATTAAAAAACTTTTAGAAAAAATAAGTCAAAGCTTAGCAAATAATCATTTGAAGAATCCCAATATTTTGATTCTTTTGGAATATATAAGGGAGCAATTAATTGAAAATTTAAGATCTAAAGAAGATAATGAATTGAAAAAATTAAATGCTGAAATAATTAATAATAAAAAAACCTCAGAAAGAATAATAAATGATGGTATTTTTTTTGAAACAAAATTTGAATACTATGAAATTGAGAGTACAAAAAATGAACTAGAATTAAATTCAAATATGTTGGAGATTGTGATTTTTGGAGAAAAAAAATTTAAGATATTTGATATAAAAAATAAAAAAAAATATATGAATTATAATGTCAGACCTTTTTATGGAATAGCTATGTCAAATAATACTTTATTTAGCTCTAAAATCATTAAGAATTCTGGTATTTTGTCAATTAATGTTGATAATATTTCTAAAAATAATTAATTTATAATTGAAAATTTATAAATATATACAATATAAAAGTAATGATCCTTTTTAATTTAAAATGTAATCAGCATCATATTTTTGAAGTTTGGTTTAAAGATTCACAAGAATTTGAAAAACAAAAGAAAAAAGATTTGATAAGCTGTCCTATATGCGATGATAAAAAAATATCAAAATCATTAATGACACCAAATTTAGGAAAAAAAAGTAATAAAAGGAATCAAAAAACAATAAATAAAACTTTAATAAATAAAATTTCAAAATATAAAAAAATTGTTGAAGAAAATTTCGAATATGTAGGTGATAAATTTACAGAAGAAGCAAAAAAAATGAAATATGGAGAAGTAGATGAAAGGGCTATCTATGGAGAAGCCGATTTAAAACAAGCAAAAGAATTAGTTGACGAAGATATCGATTTTCAACCACTTCCTTGGCCATCTGATAAAAAAACTAATTAATTTTAATTGCAGTGCAAAAATAATTTATTTTTGTTCTAGATTTATCAATATTCCACTTTCTTTTTATCGGGTTATAAAATAATCCTGAAATATCAGAAATTTTAAAATTATTTTTTTCTAATGTATTTGTTAATTCTTTAATTTTAATTAATTTTTCATAACTATGAGTTTTTTTTGGAATCCATTTTAGAATTCTTTCGGCAATTAATATAGCTCCAAAAAAAGAAAAGATATTTCTGTTTATTGTAGAAATTATTAATATACCATTTGGTTTTAAATATAAGTTTATCTTTTTAATAATATTCTCCCAATTATCTAAATGTTCCAATACTTCTAAGAGTAAAATCACATCATATTTTTTTTTTAAATTTAGTTTATCTATATCTGATAAAAAATAATTTATTTTTAAAAATTCTTTTTTTGAATGATCTTTCGCTACATTAATATTTTTTTCTACAAAATCTAAACCCGAAACAGTAGCTCCAAGTCTTGCTAATGGTTCACATACAAGCCCTCCACCGCAACCTATATCAATTATGCTGCATTTTTCTAAATAATCTTTTTTTTTATATTTTAATGATTTTATCGTTGTTATTTGATTGACTATATATTTTATTCTTAGAGGATTTATATGATGTAAAATTGAAAATTTACCATCTTCATCCCACCATTGGTCAGCTATAGCTTCAAATTTACTGTATTCTTCAATCATTTTTAATTTAATATATAAAGTTATATAATAATAATTAACAAAGTAACTATATTTTTATATATAAGCAAAAAATGAATATAAGAGTAATGAAATTTGGTGGTACATCTTTGGCCACAATTGATCATATTATTTTTGCTTCAAAAAAAATTATAAATATGACAAGGAATTCAAAAGTTATTGTAGTTTTATCTGCTATGGCTGGAAGTACTAATTCTTTAGTTAATCAAATAAAAAAAATTAATACATTAGATAGTTCTGAAAGTGATTTGGTTCTTTCAACTGGAGAACAAATTTCATGTGGATTAATGTCAATTTATTTAAATAAGGAAGGAATAAAATCAAGAACTTGGACTGCTTGGCAAGTTCCAATATATACCAATAATGAATATGGAAAAGCACGAATAGAAAATATTCCAAAAGAAAATATTTTAGAATCTTTTAAATATTATGATGTAGCAATCGTTACTGGTTTTCAAGGAATATCTAAAGAAAATAAGATAACGACTCTTGGAAGAGGAGGTTCAGATACTACTGCTGTAGCAATGGCAGCAGCGTTTCATGCTGAACAATGTGATATTTTTACTGATGTAGAGGGTGTATTTACAGCAAATCCTTCTATAGTTCCAAATGCTAAAAAAATAGATTATATAACTTATGAAGAGATGTTGGAAATGGCTTCGTTAGGAGCTAAGGTTTTACAGACAAGGTCAGTAGAACTTGCTATGAAATACAATATTACTATTCAAGTTTTGTCATCTCAAATTGATAAAGAGGGAACTTTTGTGGTAAATGATAATAAAAAAATGGAAAAAGAAGTAGTCAGTGGAATTTCGTTTAGTAAAGATGAAGCTAAAGTTACTGTTAGTGGTTTATTAGATAAGCCTGGAGTTTCAGCAGGAATTTTTGGATCTTTAGCAGAAGCTAATATTAATGTAGACATGATAGTCCAAAATATTTCTCAAGATGGAAAAACAGCAAATGTTACATTTACATTACCTCAATCAGAATTAAAAAAAGCTGTTGAAGTTTTAGAAAAAATAAAAAATAAAATTAATTTTCAATCGCTAAAAACAGATGAAAAGGTAGCTAAAGTATCTGCAATTGGTATGGGAATGAGGTCTCAGGCAGGTGTTGCTACAAAAATGTTTAGAGTGCTTGGTGAAAAAAATATTAATATTCAAGCAATATCTACTTCTGAAATAAAAATAAGTGTACTTATAGACCAAGATTATACAGAATTAGCAGTAAGGTCATTACACTCTATATATGGGTTAGATATATAATTTTTTTTTGACTATTTTCTATTCTAGTATAATAAATAATTATCAAAAAAAATGGAAAATCTAGGCAAAATTTTAAAAAAAGCTAGAGAAAGCAGAAATTTAAAATTAGAGACTTTATCTAAGAGTCTTAATATATCTGTTGATTATTTGGAATCGATAGAGAATGGAAATTCAAAAAAACTTCCAGGTAATCCTTATAACTGGGGATTTATAAAAAGTTATTCTAATTATTTAAATCTAGATACTGATTATCTTTATAATCTCTATAAAAATGAAAATAATATTGTAATTAAAACAAAAGAATTAAACCTTCCTACAATAACGAATAATTATCAATTATATTATTTAAAATATGGATTTATAGGAATTTTAACTATAATTTTATTTTACACTTTTTATAATTTTTTTTATTTGCAAACCAATCTAGATGAAAGATATGCTATAACCCCAGAACCTGATGAAATAATGTTAGCTCAAATTGAGGAAGAGGAATTAAAAAGATCTATAGCAGAAATTAAAAAATTTAAAATACAGCAAAAAGAAGACCAATCAGTTTCAATAGAGGACGTTAAAATTTTAGGACTAAATAATAATAAAAAAACTGGTCAATTAAATATGGGTTCAGCAAATGCAAATTTTGATCAAGAAATTAATAAATATATAAATAAAAAAATAATTCTTAAATTATTA
>MDTG01341962.1_pt1 | contig 37434 bp, 34 predicted proteins | sample 811421 | NCBI WGS metagenome assembly MDTG01 (sample SAMN05326645, study PRJNA326480) | marine metagenome | isolation source: seawater | place: Pacific Ocean: South East | collected 2011
AGAAATTTTACATAGCGTTCTCTTTTTTCTTTGTCTGTAGAATTAATTATTTCAATTTTATAATTTTTATCTAATCCAATTTTTTCCAAAGTTTCTCTTACTCTTTTTTCACTCCCAACTACTATTGGTTTACCAAGATTATTTTTACCGAATTCGATTGCGGCTTTTAGCATATTTTTATCTTCTCCTTCAGCAAAAACTACAGTTTTTGGTTTTTTTCGGACATAAGCGTTAATCCCCTGCATTATAGACATAGAAGGATCCAGTCTATAACTTAGTTGCTCTTTGTAATTTTCAAAATCTTTAATTTTAATTCTTGCTACGCCAGATTTAATTGCAGCTTTAGCAACAGCCGTAGGAATAATACTAATCAACCTAGGATCGAAAGTAGAGGGAATAATATATTCTTTTCCATATTTTGGCCTTTCACCTCCATATGCAGAAACAACTTCATCTGGAACTTCCTCCCTTGCAAGCAGGGCTATGGCTTTGGCCGCAGCCATTTTCATTTCTTCGTTTATTTCTTTTGCTCTAACGTCTAACGCACCTCTAAATATGTACGGAAATCCTATTAAATTATTTACTTGATTAGGATAATCAGACCTTCCTGTAGCCACTATAGCATCAGATCTCATCTCATGAATTATCTCTGGCTTAATTTCTGGGTCTGGATTAGCACAAGCAAAAATTATTGGATTTTTTCCCATGGATTTAACCATATCAGCTGAGACAACATCTTTTGCAGATAAGCCCAAAAATACGTCAGCATTTTTCATAGCATCTTTTAAATTTCTAAATTTTGTATTAATTGCAAAAGCAGACTTAAATTTATCTACCTTACCTCTTCCTTTGTAGATAACACCTTTTCTGTCACACATAATAAGGTTGCCTGGTTTGACCCCAAGTGTTTTAAATAGATTTGCGCAAGCAATTGCAGAAGCTCCAGCTCCATTAATTATAACCTTTACTTTATCAATTTTTTTTCCAGAAATATCTAAAGCATTAATTAGAGCAGCAGTCGTTATTATAGCAGTACCATGTTGGTCGTCATGAAATATTGGAATATCTAACTTTTCTTTTAATTTTTTTTCAATTATAAAACAATTTGGAGCTGCAATATCCTCAAGATTAATTCCACCAAAAGTTCCAGAAATATTCTTTATTGTATTAATTATCTCATCAGGATCATTGCTGTTAATTTCAATATCAATAGAATCTATATCTGCAAATCTTTTAAATAAAACTGCCTTTCCTTCCATAACTGGCTTTGAAGCTAATGATCCGAGATTACCCAAACCTAAAATTGCTGAACCATTACTAATAACAGCTACTAAATTTCCTTTGCTAGTATAATCATAGACTGAGTCTGGATTCTTTGCTATTTCCTTTACTGGGGCAGCAACCCCAGGCGAATAAGCCAATGATAAGTCCCTTTTGGTTGTTAAAGGTTTTGAAGAATTGACCTCAATTTTGCCAGACTTTCCTTTAGTATGAAAATTAAGAGCTTCTTTATCTGTATAATGATCAATTTTAGATTTTTTTGTCATTGATTTTTGAGTATGTAATATAAATGAGATTTTATCACTATTAATTTTGACTTAATTATGAATTTGTTGTCATCCACATATATATTTAGTTTTTATACCTTAATTAGTAGGGTTTTAGGTTATGTCAGGGATATATTGATAGCTGTTTTTCTAGGGGCAACAGTTTATGCCGATGCTTTTTTTGTTGCTTTTAGAATTCCAAACACTTTTAGAAGATTATTCGCCGAAGGAACTTTTAACGCAGCTTTTATTCCAAGTTACACTCAAGAAAAGACAAAAAGCAAACTAAAAGGTAAAAATTTTGCAGATGACGTTCTATCTTTATTAATTTTAATATTGTTTGCAATTATTCTTATCATTGAAATATTTACACCATTCATTGTTTATTTAATTGCCCCAGGATTTTATGAAAATACTGAAAAATTTCAATTTGCAATTGAACTTACCAGAATAACATTTCCTTTTTTACTTTTTATAAGCTTATCCTCTTTTTTCTCAGGTATCTTAAATTCAAATAATAAATTTGCAGCAGCTGCCGCTGCTCCAATAATTTTAAATATTATTTTAATTTTTGCTCTTTTTATTTCATTTGTTTTAGATTTAAGTTATGCAGTAAGCTTATCTTATGGTGTTACTTTTTCAGGAATAATACAGCTAATATTTTTGATTATATTTAGTAGAAAATTTTATAAGCCTTCTATTATTTTTAAAACCAAGATTAAAGCAAATGTTAAATTTTTTTTAAAAAAACTTTTGCCAAGCATCTTTTCCTCTGGAGTTACTCAAATTAATATTTTAATTGGAACAATCATTGCCTCTTTTGAGGCAGGGGCAGTTTCTTATCTATACTATGCCGACAGAATTTATCAAATAAATTTAGCGATTGCAGGAATTGCTGTGGGCACTGTATCTTTACCAGCATTATCTAAAAGTCTAAAAATTGGAAAAATTAATCAGGCCACAAATATACAAAATAAATCTATTCAATTATGTTTTTTATTTTCACTTCCGGCTAGTGCAGGTTTAATTTTAGCCTCTGAACAAATCATCAATGCTCTTTTTGGATATGGCTCTTTTGCTAACGAGGATGTGGTATCAACGGGTCTTGCTTTAAAGTATTTTGGTTTTGGAGTCCCTGCATTTGCATTAATTAAAATACTTTCTAACTTTTTCTTTGCGAGAGATGATACAAAAACTCCATTTTATTTATCTCTTTTAAGTGTAATTTTAAACATCTTAATAAGTGTAACTTATTTTAGAGATGTTGGGTTTGTTATCATTCCTATTGCCACATCTATTTCAACCTGGGTCAGTGTAATAATTTATTTAATTTTATTAAATAAGTCTAAATTTTTAATTTTTAAAAATTTACCTTGTGCCAATATTTTAAAAATTATTTTTTCCACAATTATGATGTCAGTTGCCTTATTTTACGGGTTAGATTTATTTGAGGATAAATTAATGTATAGCAATAATTATAAGTCCATTTACTTATTAATTATGGTAAGTTTGACAGCAATAATTTATTTAATATTTTGCTATTTTTTTGGTTTGTTAAAAACAATAAATTACAAGACAAATTAATATGAGTGATAAAAAAAAATTAGTTTTTTCTGGAGTTCAGCCAACAGGTAACTTGCATTTAGGCAATTTGTTAGGTGCAATTAAGAATTTTGTTTCACTTCAAAAAAAAATGGAATGTATATATTGTGTTGTTGATTTGCACGCGATTACAGTTTTGCAGAATCCTAAAAAGCTAAAAGAAAATATATTTGAAACTACAGCAAGTTTTTTGGCTTCCGGTTTAGATTCTGATAAAAGCATTATTTTTAATCAATCTTCAGTGAGTGGTCATGCCGAATTAGCTTGGATTTTTAATTGTGTAGCTAGATTAGGATGGTTAAATAGAATGACACAATTTAAAGATAAAGCTGGTTCTGACAAAGAGAAAGCTAGCGTTGGTCTTTATATTTATCCAAATCTAATGGCTGCTGATATACTTTTATACAAGGCTACACATGTTCCTGTTGGAGCTGATCAAAAACAACACTTGGAACTTTGTAGAGATATAGCCCAAAAATTTAATAATGATTTTTCTTGCGATAACTTTTTTCCTTTGCCAGAGCCCTTGATCCAAAAAAATATTTCAAGGGTAATGAGTTTAAGAGATGGAACAAAAAAGATGAGCAAATCAGAGGACTCGGATTACTCAAGAATTAATCTTAAAGATACAGCAGATGAAATTTCGAAAAAGATAAAAAAAGCAAAAACAGATTCTTTGCCTATACCTGAAACTGAGAGGGAATTAGAAAAAAGATTAGAAGCATTAAACTTGCTCAACATTTATTCTGATATTACAAACAAATCTTTAAAAGAAGTTTTAAAAGAAATGAGTGGAAAAGATTTTTCTTATTTTAAAAATAAACTTTCAGAAGTTTTAGTAGATTCAGTGTGTCCTATTGGAAAAAAAATAAAGGAATTAATGAGCGACAAAATGTACCTCGAGAAAGTTCTTATAAAAGGCAAAGAAAAAGCATCAAAAAAGGCTGAGGAAAACTTAAAAAAGATTCGTGAAATAGTTGGATTATTGTAATATATTTCAATTGTTATGATACACACAGAAAGTACACCAAATCCTGATTCGCTTAAGTTTTTGTCTGAAAAAACGATTTCTTCAGTTGGGACAGAAGAATTTCAAAAAAAAGATAAAAATAAAATCGACAATGAATTTATAAAAAATCTTCTTAATTTAAACGGGGTGGAACTAATTCTACTTTCAGACACATTTCTAACAGTAAAAAAAACAAACGATGTTTCTTGGGACACTCTAAAACCTACAGTTATTTCACATATTAATGATTATTTTGAAAAAAATAATGAGCCTATATTAAATAAAAAATTTAATGAAAAAGAATCAACAGAAGATGCAAATGAAATAGTAAAAAGGATAAAAGAGATCTTAGATAAAAAAATAAGACCTGCTGTAGCAAGAGATGGAGGAGATATAAAATTTAAATCTTTTAAAGATGGAGTTGTAAGTGTTGAGCTTCAAGGGAGTTGCTCGGGTTGTCCAAGTTCACTAATGACACTAAAACAAGGAGTGCAAAATTTACTTTGTCATTATGTAAAAGAAGTAAAGTCTGTTGAAGCAAACTAAATGAAGAAAAACTTAACTTATAGAGAAAAACTTTTAGAACTCGGGACCATATACAAAGTTGCCGAGATAAAAACTTACGCTAAAAATAAAAAGTATTTAACTACACCTCAATTAGAGTTAATTTTAAAAAAAAATAATGTACCAATACCTACTGAGATAAATAAAAGTTTATTAGAAATTCAAGTAAAAAAGATATCGAAACCTGTCTACTCAACAGGAAACAGAATAAATGAATTTTTTCTTAATCAGAAAAAAAATATTTTTGGAATTTTTTCTTTCTTTAAAAAAAGTCTATTAAATTTAATATTAGGAATTTTATTTGGTATCAAAAAAGTTTTGTCTTTTATAAGCAAAGGAACAGTAGACTTATTAAATTGGATATATAATTTTAAATCTCAAGATAAGAGAGGGAATAAAATTGTAACTGCGGGTCTGTCATTGTCTTTCCTGGTTCTAACGGTTATTGCAGGTATTAGCGTTTACGATGTTATTAAAGAAGCAAGCTCCGATAGACAGTTTGCTAAGAAAAAATTAGAAAATATTGAAGTAAAAGAAAAATCTAAACCTAAAAAAACTGAAAAAGCTAAAGAAGCCCCAAAGAAAAAAATTAAAGAACCAAAAAAAGAAATTGCTAAAATTCCAGAAAAAAAGCAAAAAGTAAAAGACAAAAAGTCTGGTGAAGTGAGAGAGTTTGTTTTACCTAATCTTAATTTAAAAACTGAAACTGTATTAAGCTTGTTTGATGACGTGCAATACGATCTTAAAAAAGTTCGATATGAAAAAACTGTAAGACCAATCTACTTTACACAATTCCCAAAAGATTTAGATGAAATTTTGGACACAAAACTTAAAAAAGATACTTTTATTAAAATAGTTTTGCCACTAGTTGTTGCTGAAAATCAAAAAATTTTAAACGACAGAATAAAATATAAAAAAATTACGAGAAAAAAAGATGCTGCAAGGAACAAAAAAGAAAAGTTGTGGCTAGATACAAAACTCAAAGAATACAAAGTTAAGAATAAAGATATTACAGAACTTAATAAGAGAATGGATATAATCCCGATATCAATAGCACTAGCTCAAGCAGCTAAGGAAAGTGGATGGGGCACATCAAGATTCGCTCTTGAGGGTAACGCTATATTTGGTCAGTGGACTTGGACAGGTACAGGAATAGCCCCATTAGATAGAAGCAAAGAACAAAATCATAGAATTCTAAGATTTCCAATTTTAAGAGCTTCTGTAAAAGCTTATAAAAATAATCTAAATACTCACAAAGGCTATAAATCATTTAGAGAAAAAAGATTTTCTTTAAGAAGTAAAAATAAATTAATTTCAGGCCCTAAATTGATACACGCTCTGGATAATTATGCTGAAACAGGCAAAGAGTACACCAAAACATTAGCTAAGATTATAGATCAAAATTCATTAACTGATTTTGAAAATGTTAAATTAGCTAATACCGTTGTTAAAAAAGAGTTAGATTTATAAAAATTATTTTTCTGCTATAACGAACTGCATCCCTAACCATCTCCAAAGTCCGTTATCTTCTCTTAAAGAACAATTAATTCTTCCTCTTTCAGTTGTAAATTTACCTTTAAGCTTAATTTCTATTTTGTTATTATTTTTAAAAATTATTTCAGACTTATTCCATTTGTTTTCTTCATTTGAATAACAATTTATTAATTTAATATTTTTCATATCTTCAAAAAATTCAACTGACACTTTGGGGGGATTATTTTCATTTAGAATATATTTTTCTTCTGGAGTTATCTTTTTAAATTTAAAAGGCAGAGTATTTAATATTGTTTTAAACCTTTTTATTTCTCCGTATTTTTCATTAATAGGAAATCTTGGTAGTTCTAATAAGTCTTTAGTGTCATCCACAACACCTGAATGTTGACCAAAAGCAAATCTAAATTTAAGATTATTAACTATTTCTTTTAGTTGAAGACTATATTCACCAAAGGGATAAGAAAAGAAATGAGAATTATAGCCCATTTCATTTTTAAAAATTGATATTGATTTTTTTAAATCTTTAATAATTTCATTTTTATTTTCATCAATTAAATATTCATGACTATGACTATGATTTCCAATATGAACAAAATCTTTTTTAGCTATTTCGTTAATTTGTTCCCAGGTCATGTATCCGTTTTTACCCACCTCTCTTGTGCTGACAAATAAAATAAAAGGAATTTTTTTTTCCTCCAAGATAGGCCAAGCATTTTCATAAAAAGACGAAAAGCCATCATCTATTGTTAAAAGAACTTTTTTCTTTGTTTTATTTTTTAATTCTAATTCAAATTTATTTGGATTTACAAAAGCAAAACCCTCCTTATTAATTAAATTTAAATGAATCTTGAAGTCTTTTATCCTTATATTTGTTGAAGGATATTTGTTTTCTTCAAATCGATGATACATTAGTGTAATTATTCCATAATCATCAATATTATTTGATGAAGAATAAGTTTTATGAGGATAAGATAAAAAAACTATAAAAAACAAAATGATTAAAGATTTTTTAATAATTAATTGCACAGGCAAAAATGATTCAATTGGATTAAGATTGAATAATAATTTTTTTATTGAGAAATTACAAACAAATATTAAAAATAATGAATTGCTTGTTGACAAAATATTTAATTTACTTCAAAAAAAAAAGGCAAAAGTTAACAATAGTTTTTCAGTAATTGTTAATGTAGGACCAGGGAGTTTTTCAACCCTAAGAACCTCCTTAGCTATTGCAAAAGGAATTAAAATTTCGAAGGGATCAAGTATTTATGGATACAAAAATTCTATTTTGAAGGAATTTAACTTGAAAAATATTGAATTTTTAATAAAGAATAATTTATTAGAAAATAAATTGATTAAACCACAGTATTTAAGTTAAATTAGTAATATTATGAGTTATATTGAAGAGAAATGTAAAGCAAAAGGAGTCAGACTAACTGAACAAAGGCGCATAATAGCTAAAGTTATGTCAGATTCAAAAGAAACTTATGGATCAAAAGATCATCCAGATGTTGATGAACTTCATAAAAGAGTATCCCTTTTAGATAAAAATATTAGCATTGCGACAGTATATAGAACAGTTAAACTTTTTGAGGAAGCTGGGATCATAGAGCGTCACGACTTTAAGGAAGGAAAAGCAAGATATGAACCGTTAACCGAAGAGCATCATGATCATCTGATAGATGTGAATACAGGTGAAATAGTTGAATTCGTAGACAAAGATATAGAGAGGTTACAAAAAAAAATTGCTGAAAAACTTGGATACAAATTAGTTGATCACAAACTAGAATTATACGCTTCTAAAATAAAAAAGAGTTAATATTTTGTCAAAAAAAATTTTTATCAAAACTTTCGGATGTCAAATGAACGAATACGATAGTAATCGTATTTTAGATATAGCAAACAAGGCAGGATATACTCCTACAAATAATTTACTAGAAACTGATTGTTATGTACTTAACACTTGTCATATAAGAGAAAAAGCTACAGAAAAAGTTTATGATGATATAGGAAGAATTAAAAAAAAATTTAGAAACCAAAAAAAACCAATATTATTAGTTACAGGATGTGTTGCACAAGCAGAAAGTAATGAGATGATAAAAAGAAGTGGTTATATCGACGGTGTTATCGGTCCGCAGTCATATCATCTATTGCCAGAAATTATCAAAAAAATAGAAAATAAAAATAAAATTAATCTTACTGAGTTTGATACTATAGAAAAGTTTGATAGATTAAATACAATTCGAAATACCAATTCAAAAGTCTCAACATTTTTAACAATACAAGAGGGATGTGATAAATTTTGTAATTTTTGTGTAGTTCCTTACACAAGAGGACCTGAATACTCTAGACCAATTTTTGAGGTTTTATCTGAAGCAAAGCAACTTATTGAAAATGGATCGAAAGAAATTATATTATTAGGTCAGAATGTTAACGCATACCATTACAAAAATCATAAACTTTCTAATTTAATTTATGAATTAAATAATCTAAAAGGATTAGAACGTATAAGATTTACAACTTCTCACCCTAAAGATATGACAGATGATTTGATCGAAACCTATTCTACTTGCAATAAATTAATGCCATCATTACATTTACCAGTCCAAAGTGGCTCATCCAAAGTATTGAAACTAATGAATAGAAAACACAATATAAATGATTACTTAGACATTATAGCAAAATTAAAAAAAAAAAATCCTTTAATAAAATTTTCAAGTGATTTTATAATTGGATATCCAGGAGAAAATGAGAGTGATTTTAATAGCACAAGAGATCTTATGAAAAAAATAAAATTTATAAATTCTTACTCTTTTATATTCAGTTCTAGACCTGGAACTCCAGCCTCAAACCTTAAAACGGAAAAGATTGAAATTTTGAAAGAGAGGTTAAAAATTTTTCAAAAAGAAAGCGATGAAATAAAGATTAACTATAGAAATCATCTTGTAAATAAGAATTCCGAAGTACTTTTTGAAAACAAACTAGAAAATCAAGAAAAATATTTTGGAAGAGACCAATATGGCGATCCAGTTATAGTTGAGAGCAAAGCTGACCTAACGGGAAAAATCCTGAAAGTTAAAATTAATCACTTTAATAAAAATTCTCTTTTTGGCGAAGTTGAAAATAACAATAAAAGGGATTTTGCTGCTTAACTATGTCAGAAATTAGTAAATTAAATCAAAGCTTTGCATCAAAAAAAATAGACAAGGAAACACTAAATGTTCAGATATTTAAGAATGATATTTTGATGGCTTTGGTAGGTGAGTTTAACTCTAATTTACTAGAACTTGAAAAATTGACAAGTACTACTATTTTTTTTAGAGGTAATTCAATTACAATAAAAGGAGATGCAGATAACATAAATAAAGTTTTTGATGCAATAAAATTTTTAATTAATAAATTTATTTTGACAAATTTAATAGAAAAGAATGATATAATTCTTTCTGTGAAAAAAAATATAAAAGATAATAAAAACTCCAATATTCAATCTTTAGATCAACTAATCAAAACTCCAAGAAGATCAGTTATAGCTAGATCTGAAAAACAGTCTCAATATATAAAGGCACTTAAGGAAAACGATATTATACTAGCTCTTGGGCCAGCAGGGACAGGAAAAAGTTTTTTAGCTGTTTCTGTTGCAATTACAATGTTAATGGAAAAAAAAGTGGAAAGAGTTATTTTATCCAGACCCGCAGTAGAAGCGGGAGAAAAACTAGGGTTTTTGCCAGGTGATATGAAAGATAAAGTGGACCCCTATTTAAGACCGCTTTACGATGCTCTCTACGACTTATTCGGTTTTGAAAAAATACAAAAAAAAATAGACACAGGAGAAATTGAGATTGCACCCTTAGCTTTTATGAGAGGGAGAACACTTAAAAATTCATTTGCAATTTTAGATGAAGCACAAAATGCAACATCAACACAAATAAAAATGTTTCTAACACGAATTGGAGAAAACTCTAAGTTAGTTGTTAATGGCGATCCTTCTCAAATAGATTTAATTAACAAATCTAATTCTGGCCTTATTAAATCAAAAAAAATTTTGAGTAAAATAAGTGAAATTAAAACAATAGAATTTGATCACAGAGACGTAGTTAGGCATCCACTAGTTTCAAAAATTATTCAAGCATATCAAAAAGACATTAATGATAAAGGTTAATGTCCTTGTAAGTAATAAGAGTTGGAAAAAACTTCTTGGGAATCCCGAAGTTTATTTGAAAAGAAAAATAAATTTACTTAATAAAAAAAATGTTTTTTTAAAAAAAAAAATAAATTTTTCTTTACTTTTGAGCAACAATTTAGAAATAAAAAAAATAAATAAAAAATTTAGAAAAAAAAATAAGATAACCGATATTTTGTCCTTCCCGTTTTATGAAAAAAAAGAGTTAAAAAAATTGTTAAAAAAAAATCATGAATTTTATTTAGGTGACATAATTTTAAATTTAGATAAAATTATAGATAAATCGAATAATAAAGAAAAAATAAAAGATAACCTAGATAAATTGTGGATACATGGATTGTCTCATTTATTAGGCTATCGTCACAGGTTAAACAAGGATTATATAAAAATGAAAAAAATAGAAAAAAAATTTTATAATTCAGTCAACTAAATGTCTTTAGAAAAATTCTCCAAAAATAGAAGTTTTATGATTTTTGTTCTACCATTTTTTTTGGGTCTTCTATCAGTTTTAAGTTTCCAACCTTTTAATTTTACGTTTATAAATTTTTTTATAATTTCAAGCGTATTTTTATTACTCACTTATGTGCAAAAAAGATCAAGAAATATTTATAGAAAAAAACCTTATCGAGGAAATCTTTTTTTTATAGGTTATTTATTTGGAGTTGGTTTTTTTCTTTCTACAACTTACTGGATTTCTTACTCACTTACTTTTGATGATAATTTAAGATTTCTAATTCCATTCTCTGTTATATTGATTCCACTAAGTTTAGGACTTTTTTTTGGTTTAGGAACTTTATTTTTGGGACCCTTTCTAAAAAAAAACTACTCATCACTTTTTTTATTTTGTTTTTTATTTTCATTTTTAGATTTTTTAAGAGGGAATATACTGTCCGGATTTCCTTGGAATCTATGGTCTTATAGTTGGTCTTGGTCTTCAGAAATAATTCAAATATTAAACCCAATTGGCTTATATGCTTTTAATTCACTTTCAATACTCTTTTTTTGTTCTCCAGTAATATTTTTTTTTAACAGCAAGTATAAATATTTTACTTTATCTTTTTTTTTAGCAATTCTTTTTTCATTTTACATTTATGGGTCATATAAAATTAATAAGGACCAAGAGCTAGTTTATGCATCTGAAAATAATCTAAATATTAAAGTCGTATCACCTAATTTTGAAATGAGATATTTAAAAACTGATATGGAAATTGAACAAGCAATAGAAAAACTCATCAAGTATAGTGATCCTAATTTAAAAAAGAAAACTCTTTTTGTTTGGCCAGAAGGCATTTTTGCTGGAGTTTATTTGCAAGACTTAAAAAAATTTTCAAATAAATTTAAATCAAATTTTTCAGAAAATCATCTTATTGTGTTTGGAATTAATACAGAAGACAAATTAAAAGAAAATTTTTTTAATAGCCTAGTAGTTACAAACAATAATTTAGATATACTTTATAAATATGATAAAAAAAAACTTGTACCTTTTGGAGAATTTCTGCCATTTGATTATGTTTTTGAAAAATATGGATTAAAGAAGATTACATACGGCTATGGTTCATTCTCTAGAGGCAATGATCAAAATAACTTTATTTTTGGAAATGTGAATATTCTTCCATTAATATGCTATGAGGTAATTTTTCCAAAATTAATTCAACAATCTGATGAAGATACAAATATAATATTAAATATTTCTGAAGATGCTTGGTTTGGGTCCTCAATAGGACCTCATCAACATTTTGCTAAAGCTATTTTTAGATCAATAGAAAATAATACCTACTTAGTTAGAGCGGCTAACAAAGGTGTTAGTGCTTTTATTAACAATAATGGTGTCGTAATAAAAAGATTAGGTCCGAATGAAGTTGGAAATATAGAATTAAATGTGCCGTTAATTAACAATAATTTAAAAAACAAAAATGATTTGATATTTTTTATTCTTTTATTTACATATACATTTATCTTTTTTGTGTTGAGGGATAAATAATAATGATTAATAATACAGGTTCTTCAAATAAATTAAATGGTAAATAATAAGTACTTTTTTACAAGTGAGTCTGTTTCAGAAGGTCACCCAGACAAGGTATGTGATCGTATTTCAGATATGGTTGTTGATACGTATTTATCAAAAGAACCTTACGCAAGAGTTGCTTGTGAAACCTTAGCAACAACTAGCAAAGTAGTTCTAGCAGGAGAAATACGAGGACCAAAAATTAATAATGAAGATTTAATACAAAAGGTTAGAGATTGCATTAAAGATATAGGCTACGATCAAGAAGGGTTCAGCTGGAAAACTGCAAAAATCGAGACACATTTGCATGAACAATCTTCCGATATTGCTATGGGAGTTGATTCTAAAGGAAATAAAGACGAAGGCGCTGGAGATCAAGGAATAATGTTTGGATATGCATGTAAAGAAACAAAAGATTTGATGCCAGCTCCAATACATTTTTCACATAAAATATTAAGATTGATGGCTGAAGATAGAAAAAAAGGTGTCTTAAAAGGTATTGAGCCAGATTCAAAAAGTCAGGTAACCATGTTGTATGAAAATGGTATACCGAAAACAGTCACATCTATAGTTATCTCCACTCAACATTCTAAAGATCTTGATCAGAAAAAAGTAAAAGATTTAGTTTATCCTTATATAGCAAAATCTATTCCTAAAGATTTAATAAAAAATTTAGATGATAAAAACATTTATGTAAATCCCACGGGCCAATTTATTATTGGAGGACCAGATGGAGATACTGGTTTAACAGGAAGAAAAATAATAGTCGATACATATGGTGGAGCTGCTCCTCATGGAGGAGGAGCTTTTTCGGGAAAAGATCCTACAAAAGTGGATCGATCAGCGGCTTACGTTGCTAGATATGTGGCAAAAAATATTGTTGCTTCAGGTGCTTCTGATAAATGCTTAATTCAGCTAGCATATGCTATCGGAGTATCAAAGCCGCTTTCTGTATATGTAAAACTATCAGACAAAGATAAAAATAAAACAGAAGACATCAAAAAAAAAATTGATCAAAATTTTGACCTCTCTCCGCGTGGAATTAGAGAGCTTTTAGGTTTAAATAAACCAATTTATCAACCGACAGCAGCCTACGGCCATTTTGGAAGAGAACCACTAAATAATGGTCATTTTTCATGGGAAAAAACTGATAAAAAAGATATTTTTATAAAGTAAATCTTGAAAAATTAGTAAAATTTAATATATATACTGGTACATTGTTGAAATTTCAAAATGGGCTGTAGCCCATTTTTTTTTGGAAAGGACAAAAACATAGAATGTTAAATAGAGGATTAGATAAATTAGAACTTTTAAGGATAGTAGAATCGGTTGCTAATGAGAAATCTATAGATAAAGAGCTAGTAATCGAATCTATGGAAAGCGCGATACAAAGAGCAGCTTTAACTAAATTTGGAAATGATAATTCTATAGAAGTTAGTATTGATAGAAAAAATGGTGAAATTAAAATTCTAAAAGTTTTTCAAATAGTTGAAAAACCAGAAGATCCGAGCAGAGAAATTACTTTAGATCAAGCAAAAAAGATTGAAACAGAGAATAAAGATCTCAAAATAGGTGATAAAATATTTGAAGAGTTGCCCCAAATTGATTTTGGAAGAATTGCAGCTCAAAGCGCCAAGCAAGTTATTAGTCAAAGAGTTAAGGAAGCTGAAAAAACAAGACAATACCAAGATTTTGCTGACAAGGAGAGCCAAATATTAAGTGGAATTATTAAAAGATTAGAATATGGAAATGTAATAATGGATTTGGGTAAAGCAGAGGGCGTAATTAAAAAAGATGAGCTTATTCCAAGGGAGATTTTAAAAACAGGAGATAGAGTCAAAGCCTATTGTTATGAAGTAAAAAAAGAGATAAAAGGTCACCAAATTTTCCTATCTAGAGCACATCCACAATTTTTAGCGAAGTTATTCTTTCAGGAAGTTCCTGAGATTTATGAGGGAATTATAGAAATTAAATCTGTAGCTAGAGATCCAGGTAGTAGAGCAAAAATTTGTGTAAACTCAAAAGATAATTCAATAGATCCTGTTGGAGCCTGTGTTGGTATGAGAGGTAGCAGAGTTCAAACTATAGTTAATGAACTTCACGGGGAAAAAATTGATATAATTAAATGGACCGAGGATTTACCAACTTTAATTGCCGAGTCCTTATCGCCTGCCGAAATACAAAAAGTTTTAATTGACAAAGACAGTAAAAGAATTGACGTAATACTCTCTGAAGAAAATCTCAGTAAGGCTATTGGTAGGCGGGGTCAAAATGTAAGATTAGCTTCTAAATTAACAAATTTTGAAATTGATATACTTACTGACAAGGAAGATTCAGAAAGAAGACAAGTTGAATTTAAAGAAAAAACTGAACTTTTAATCAAAAGTTTAGAAGTAGATGAAACACTAGGACAACTTTTAGTATCAGAAGGTTTTCAGGGTATAGAGGAGATATCCCAGGCAAATCCAGAAGACATCTCAAAAATAGAGGGCATAGATGAGGATACTGCGAAAGAGCTTATCAATAGATCTAAAGAAAATTTAATAAAAGAAAAAGAGGAAATAGGAAAAAAATTAAAAGAACTTGGGGTAGAAGAGTCTTTAATAAATCTTAAAGGAATGACACAAGGGATGCTAGTTATATTAGGGCAAAGAAATATAAAGAAACTAAATGATTTTGCAGACCTTTCTTCTGATGAGTTAATAGGTGGATTTGACGAAATAAAAGGAAAAAAAATAAGAATAGAAGGCTATTTAGAGGAATTTTCTCTTTCTAGAGAGGAAGCTGATCAATTAATTATGTCAGCAAGAGAGATAGTGTATAAGTGAGGTTAAACATGGAAGATAAAAAAAATAAGAAAAAAACTCTTACAATTTCAAAAAGTTTTAGTAAAAAAGTAAACCCAGCATCACTACCCCAGCAAGGCAAAAAATCGTTTTCTATTGATAAAAAAAAACCATTTAAATCTAAAGAGGGAAAAAACTTCAGTTCAAATACTAACTCTGCTAACAGATTTGTTCCAAGCAAAAAAAAGAATTTTGCAAGAAAATTTATTGAACAACAAGCAAAAAAAGATTTTATTAAAAAAGACGATAAGTCACCGAAAAAAAGCAAATTAAAATTAAAAAGCTCTTTAGATAGAAAAAACTTTAAAATGACAGTAAATAGAGCCTTAAATGTTGAAGAAATAGAAATTAAACAACGCAGTTTAGCATCCGTAAAAAGAGCCCGCCTTAAAGAAAAGAAAAATGTTAATGACTCTGATGATAAAAAAGAATTTAAAAAAGTTGTTAGAGACGTAAAAATTCCAGATCAGATTTCAATACAGGAATTATCAAACAGAATGGCAGAACGATCAAGTGATATAATAAAATTTTTATTTAACATGAAGGTAGTTGCAACTATCAATCATGTTATAGACAAGGATACTGCTGAATACATAGTTAAAGAATTTGGACATAAGCCTATAATAGAGGAAGCTCCTTCTTTGGAAATTAATAAAAAACAAAATTTTGTTGAGGGAAACGTTAAAAAAAGACCACCAGTTGTAACGATAATGGGTCACGTAGACCATGGCAAAACATCACTTTTAGACTCTCTGAGAGACACAAGTGTAGTTTCAGGGGAATACGGAGGGATCACTCAACATATTGGAGCGTATCAGGTAAAGACTGAAAATAATCAAATTATCACTTTTATTGACACCCCGGGTCATGCTGCTTTCACTCAAATGAGAGCTAGAGGATCAAAAGTTACAGATATTGTGGTTTTAGTTATTGCTGCCGATGATGGAATCAAACCTCAAACTGTAGAAGCCATTCAACACTCAAAAGCAGCTAAAGTGCCAATAATCGTAGCTATAAACAAATGTGATTTACCAAATAAGAATATTAGTAAGATTAAAAATGATCTAATGCAATACGAATTAATTGCAGAAGATTTAAGCGGAGATACTTTATTCGTTGAAGTTTCTGCATCAAAAAAAACTAATTTAGATAAACTGAAAGAGGCAATCGTTTTACAATCAGAAATCTTAGATTTGAAAGCTTCAATATCAGGACCAGCTTCTGGTACAGTTTTAGAGTCAAAAATTGATAAAGGCAAAGGCCCAGTTTCAACAATACTAATCTCTTCCGGTTTACTTAAAAAAGGAGATTATTTTGTTTGCGGTAATACTTGGGGAAAAATCAGAGCTATTATAAATCATGAAGGGAAAAATATTGAAGAAGCTTATCCATCCATGCCAGTCGAAATATTGGGCATGAACGATTCTGCTTTCGCTGGTGCAGAATTTTTAGTGACTGATGAAAAAAAAGCAGAAAAAATTGCTGAATTTAATAAAAAAGATAAATCAAGTATAAATAAAAATTTAATAGCAAAAGATAAGACAACTTTATTTGATGAAAAAAAAGATAAAGAAGAATTAAATATAATTATTAAATCTGATGTTCAAGGTTCGAGTGAAGCGCTTAAAAATGCAATAAATAAAATTGAACACGATGAAGTTAAACCAAATATCATACTATCAGATATTGGAATGATTAATGAGACAGACGTTTCTTTAGCTAAGGCGTCTAAAGCAATATTAATTGGATTCAATGTAAAACCAAATAGGGAAGCTAAGAAATTGGCAGATGAACAAAATATTGAGATAAAATATTATAATATTATTTATAAAGCTTTAGAATCTGTTCAAAAAAGTTTGTCTGGGCTATTAGAACCAGATCTCAACGAAAAAGTTATTGGATCTGCAGAAATTCTTCAAATATTTAAAGTATCTAAAGCAGGAAAAATTGCTGGCTCAAAAGTTGTAAATGGAGAAATAAAAAATAAATCTAAGGCAAGACTAATAAGAGATGGGGCAGTAGTTTATGATGGAGAAATATCAAGTATATTCAGAGAGAAGAATGCAGTAAAAGAAGTTAAATCAGGATTAGAGTGCGGCATAGGCTTGAAAGACTTTATGGACTTTAAAGAAAAGGATATAATAGAATCTTACCAGATAGAGAGAATTGAGAGAGAATTGTAATGAAAAAAGAAAAAAATTCTTCAGCCTTTAGTCAGAGACAGCTTAGAGTCGGAGAATTAGTAAAACAAAATTTGGGTGAAATTTTTATAAGAAATGAGGCAAAAATACCCTCAATTAATACAAAAGTAATAACTGTTACTGAGGTAAGAATGACACCAGATTTAAAAACAGCCAGGGCTTATGTAATACCATTAGGAGGCCTTGAAATGGACAGAACAGTTAGTATATTGACTGAATTCTCTCATCTTGTTAGAAAGGCTTTGTCAAAAAAACTTGATGTAAAGTTTCTTCCTAGGCTTTCATTTGTACAAGATAATTCTTTTGCATATGCAGAAAAAATAGAAAGATTAATTAAAAAAAACAAAGAAAAAGAAAATGAGAAAGAAAAAAGACGAAGCAATTGAATCCTTAGCGATTCATACAAAAGATACTGGTTCTGCTGAAGTTCAGATAGGATTACTAAGTAGAAAAATTGAAAAATTATCTGAACATTTTAAAAAATTTAAAAAAGACAAACACTCAACCATTGGTTTAAATAAATCAGTGAACAGGAGAAAAAAATTATTAGCTTATCTAAAAAGAAAAAAGCCAGAGTCTTATAATAAAGTATTAAAACAACTCAATTTAAGGAAATAATGTTTAAAGTTTTTAAAGAAGAAATAGAAATTAACGGAAAAAAAATCACATTAGAAACAGGAAAAATTGCAAGACAAGCTGATGGAGCTATAATAGCATCTTGTGGTGAAACAGTAGTAATCGCAACAGTCGTAGGCGCTAAAGATGTTAAGGAGGATCAAGATTACTTTCCTCTTTCGGTCAACTATCAAGAAAAATATTACGCTGCTGGGAAAATACCTGGAGGATATTTTAAAAGAGAAGCTAGGCCTACTGAGTCTGAAACTTTAATTTCAAGATTAATAGATAGACCTATAAGACCTTTGTTTCCAGAAGGATTTCTAAATGAGGTTCAGGTGTTGCCAACTGTTTTATCTTATGATGGTGAGAATCAACCAGACATCCTATCTATGATAGCTTCGTCTGCTGCTTTAGCTATTTCTGGACTACCTTTCAAAGGACCTATAGCTGCAAGCAGAGTAGGTTTTAAAGATGGTAAATATCTACTTAACCCCTCTCCAAAAGAATTAGAACAATCAGAATTAGACTTAGTAGTTGCTGGAACTAAGGATGCAGTTTTAATGGTAGAGTCTGAGGCTTCAGGTCTATCAGAAAAAGAAATGTTAGAGGCAGTTAAATTTGGCCATAAAAATTTTAAACCAATAATAGAGTCTATTGAAAAACTTGCAAAAAAAACTAGCAAAACAAAATGGGAAGTTGTTACTCAAGATCATTCAGAAGTAAAAAAGAAAATAGCAGAAAAATTAGAAGCGGATCTTAGAAATGCATTTAAAGAAACAGATAAAAAAAAGAGATCAGCAGCTATCTCTGAAGCTGAAGCTAAATGTAAAAAAATGTTTGAAGACGACGAAAAAGTAACTGAAAATCAAGCTAAAGCCCAACTTAAATCTATAGAGAAAGATATCGTAAGAACAGCAATTTTAAAAGACAAAAAAAGAATTGATGGTAGAGGCTTAGCTGATGTTAGAAAAATTCAATGTGAAGTTGGAGTTTTGCCTAGAACACATGGTTCAGCTCTTTTTACAAGAGGAGAGACTCAAGCGTTAGTCGTAACTACTCTAGGAATGTCAGATGATGAACAAAGACTAGAAAGTTTAGACGGCATGCAAAGATCGAATTTTATGCTTCATTACAATTTCCCTCCATTTTCAGTTGGTGAGTGTGGTAGAATTGGAACTGGACGAAGAGAAATTGGTCATGGAAAATTAGCGTGGAGAGCAATTAATTCCTCTTTACCTAAGAAAGAAAATTTTCCTTATACTTTAAGAATAGTGTCAGAGATTACAGAGTCAAATGGGTCATCGTCAATGGCTACTGTTTGTGGGACTTCTCTTTCTTTGATGGATGCTGGAGTTCCAATTAAAGAACCGGTAGCAGGAATAGCTATGGGCTTAATTAAAGAAGGAGACAAATATTCGGTTTTGTCGGACATTTTGGGCGACGAAGATCATTTGGGAGATATGGATTTTAAAGTAGCTGGAACAAAACAAGGCATAACTTCTCTTCAAATGGACATAAAGATTACAGGTATAACATTTGAGATAATGGAAAAAGCTTTAGAACAAGCAAAAAATGGAAGAGAACATATTTTAGGCGAAATGAACAAAGCTTTAAAAGTATCAAGAAAAGAATTTTCAAAACACACTCCTAAAATGGAAACAATTAAGGTAGAAAAAAAAGATATAGCTACTGTAATTGGTAAGGGGGGAGCTACTATAAGAGAAATTGTTGAAACTTCAGGCGCTAAAGTAGATGTAAAAGATACTGGGGAAGTTACCGTGGCTGCTCCAGATGAAGATTCAAGAAAAAAGGCAATTGAAATTATAAATAACCTTGTAGCGAAACCTGAAGTAGGAAAAATCTACAAAGGGAAAGTGGTGAAAATAATGGAGTTTGGAGCCTTTGTTAATTTTTTAGGCAAACAAGATGGTCTTGTACATATTTCAGAGTTAGCTGGCAAAAGAGTTGCAAAAGTTACTGACGTTGTAAAAGAAGGAGATGAAGTTTCAGTCAAAGTCTTAGGTTTTGACAGAGGGAAAGTTAAACTTTCAATAAAACAAGCAGTAGCTTAAATTTTATATTCAAAATTTTGAGTTTCACTATTTACCTGAAGTTCGATAGCTCCGTTTCTTAAATGAAATTTTCTAGCCATTTCTGTTAATGGTGATAAAGTTATTAATCTATTTAAATGATTTGATTTTTTAATTTTTTTAAAAACTTCGTTAACTATAAGTTTTCCACCTCCTTTTTTTTTAGACCAAACAGTATAAGCGATTGCTATTCTGCCTACATTTTGGTCTCTCAAGGCACTTTGTAAATAAGCATCTTTTGTCATCAGTTCTAGTTCTTTTACTGTTTTTGGTATTTCGTTTGTAAATCCAAAACACATTATAGCGCAAATCTCTTTTTTGTATTTAACCCCATAAATTTTACGTCCAAAGCTAGTTCTAAACTTGTTATCAAGTTCTGGTCTCACAGGATCCTCATTAATATCACACGATTTGAGCTCTACTAATTCTGCTCCTTTAATCCAATCAAAAAAAGTATCAATATTTTTACTTATTAATTGCTTATTTTTTCGGATTCTGGCTTTAATTCTAGGTTTGAATTTTTTAGTATTTTTTGATGAATTATTTTCCAAATATTTGGCAACTAATTTTTCTCTAACATTTTTGAATATTTCTTTCATTTTTATATTAATTTAACTTGATAAAGTTTTAATTTTTTTTGTAAAATTGCTATGATTTTATTTCAGTTATGCATTTTTTGCAGGCTATGAAATATTTTTGGGATCAGGCATCCCTGATTTATTATAACCAGCATCAACATAATGAATTTCACCCGTTACACCTGCAGCAAGGTCACTTAATAAATATAAAGCAGATTTGCCCACATCATCGATATCTACGTTTCTTTTTAAAAATGAATGATTTGCACTCCATTTATATAAAAATTTTGCATCACCAATAGCAGATGCTGCCAAAGTCTTTATTGGTCCAGCACTAATTGCATTAACTCTTATTCCTTTTGATCCAAGATCTCTTGCAATATATTTAACACTAGCCTCCAAAGCAGCTTTACAAACCCCCATGACGTTATAGTTTGGAATAACTTTTGAAGACTCGTATGTTAAAGTTAACATACTAGATCCACTCGCCATTATTTTAGAAGCCTCTTTTGCAACCTCTGTAAAAGAAAAACAAGAAACCAGCATGCTTTTAGCAAAATTTTCCCTAGTTGTATTAATGTATTCACCAGTTAATTCTGCTCTATCTGAAAAAGCAACAGCATGCACAACAAAATCTAGTTGCCCCCATTTCTGTTTAATTTCTTTGAAAGCATTTATTATGTCGTCTTTATTTTCTACATTGCAATCTATCAAAAATTTTGAGTTTATTGACTCTGCTAAAGGAGTAACTCTTTTTTTTAAAGCATCTCCTAAATACGTAAAAGCCATTTCAGCTCCATTCTGAGAAAGTTTTTTTGCTATCCCCCATGCAATTGATCTTTCGTTAGCTACCCCCATTATCAATCCTTTTTTACCTTTAACTAAACTCATAAATTTATACTTTCTCGAAAACTAAAGTCGCATTTGTTCCACCAAAACCAAAACTGTTTGACATAACGGAGTTCAAACTAATATTTTTTTCAACCTTGGTAACTATTGGAAATTTTTTTGCTTCTTCATCCATATCATTTACATTCGCTGAAGCAGCAATAAAATTATTTTTCATCATTATCAAACTATAAATAGCTTCATGAACTGAAGCGGCGCCTAGAGGATGACCAGAAAGAGATTTTGTTGAACTTATTTTAGGTATCTTATCTTTAAAAGCTTTTGAAACTGCTTGAAGTTCCGTGATATCTCCTACAGGTGTAGATGTCCCATGCGTATTGATATAATCTATTTTATTTTTTGAGGTTTTTAGAGCAAGGTTCATACATCTAACTGCACCTTCACCAGAAGGTGCAACCATATCTATACCATCAGAAGTAGCACCATACCCTGTAATTTCAGCATAAATATTTGCTCCTCTAGCTTTAGCATGCTCGTACTCTTCCAAAACTAAAACACCACCACCTCCAGCTATTACAAAACCATCTCTAGTTTTATCATATGGCCTAGAAGCTTTTTCAGGAGTTTCATTATATTTTGAAGACAGAGCTGTCATGGCATCGAACATTGCTGTCATAGCCCAATGTAATTCGTCGCTTCCGCCTGCAAAAACTATTTTTTGTTTTCCAAATTGAATTAGTTCCATTCCGTTTCCTATACAATGTCCACTAGTTGCACACGCAGAACTAATTGTATAATTAACACCTTTTATTTTAAATGGTACAGCCAATGTAGCAGAAGCGGTGCTTGCCATCGTTCTAGGTACAATAAAAGGGCCCATCTTTTTTGGATTTTTTTCGCGAGTTTTATCTGAAGCTAAAATTACATTCTCTATTGAGGGACCTCCCGAGCCCATTACCATTCCAGTAAATTCGTTGCTAATTTCATTATCTTTCAATCCTGAGTCTTTTACTGCTTCAGCCATGGCAATATAATTGTAAGCCGAACCACTACCCATAAACCTCATAATCTTTCTATCTATATGATCTTCAATTTTTATATTGGGTTTTCCGTGTATATTGCTTTTCAGATTGTGGTTTTTATATTCTTCGCAAAAAGTAATACCTGATTTTGTATTGAACAAAGAATCTAAAACTTCTTTTTGGTTATTTCCTAAACAAGAAACTATTCCAATTCCTGTAATAACTACTCTTTTCATGATTTAAACAAACCTACTTTTAAATTTTCTGCCACATATATTTTTTTCCCATCAGCTTTTAAAATACCGTTAGCTAAACCAACTGTTGTCCCTTCTTTAATAAGAATTCTCTTCATATCTATCTCATAAGTTGCCAACTTAACATTTTTTAAAACTTCACCAGTAAATTTCACAGAATTTACTCCTAAAGCTCTTCCTTTACCAGGGTTACCAAGCCAACCTAAATAAAAACCAACCAGTTGCCACATAGCATCCAAACCTAAACAGCCTGGCATAACCGAATCATTTTTAAAGTGACATTCGAAAAACCACAAACTATCTTTTATATCTAGTTCAGCCTTAATTAATCCTTTTTTAAAATTTCCCTTATTCTCGCTAATTTCTGATATTCTGTCAAACATGAGCATAGGAGGAAGTGGTAACTTTGCATTTCCAGGCCCAAAAAGCTTACCGTTACCGCAATCGATTAGCTCTTGGTAGTTGTAAGACGATTTTTTATTCATAAAATAATAAATATTATTTACTTTATAAAAGATAATTATAATATACAATTTATCTAAAATATTAATAAAATAGACTAAAATATGAACAATAATCAAATATTTGTCGAAAAACTTAGATCATCAGGTTTAAGACCAACAAAGCAGAGATTACATATTTGTAAAGTTCTATTTGATAGAAAAGATACTTTTCATTTTACAATAAATGATTTGGCAGGTCTTGTGCAAAGACGAGCAAATAAAAAAATCTCATTAGCTACAATATATAATACAGTTCATGCATTCAAAAAAAAAGGTTATTTAAAAGAAATTTCTATTAATAGTGATAAAAATTATTTTGACACTAATATTTCTAATCATCACCATTTTTTTAATGAAGGGACTAATGAACTTATAGATCTTAAGGACAAAGATGTAGGGAGAATAAAAATCAAAAAAAATATTCCAGGAAAAAAAATAAAATTTATAGAAGTTATCGTTAAAATTGCAAATAATAATTAATATTAACTAAATAAAAATCACTAAAAATTAAAAAAATAGATTAGAATTATTCTAATCTGTTGACACTTTTTTAGAATAGTTATAAGGTAATACATAGTATGAGCGAACAATCAAAATGTCCATTTACAGGAAAAGGAACTCCACCAAAACATCCTACAGGTAGAGGCACCTCAAACAGGGACTGGTGGCCCAATAGTCTTAATCTCAAAATTCTCAGTCAACATTCCTCTTTAGTTGACCCAATGGATAAAAAATTTTCTTACTCTAAAGAATTTAAAAAACTTAATTACAAAGCTTTGAAAAAAGATCTAAAAAGTTTAATGACAGACTCCCAAGACTGGTGGCCAGCTGACTACGGCCATTATGGACCGTTATTTATTAGATTAGCCTGGCATGCTGCTGGAACTTACAGAACAGGTGATGGCAGAGGGGGAGCAGGAACAGGAAACCAAAGATTTGCTCCATTAAATAGTTGGCCGGACAACGTTAATTTGGATAAAGCTAGATTACTACTTTGGCCTATCAAAAAAAAATACGGAAAAAAGATTTCCTGGGCTGATCTATTTATTTTAGTAGGAAATGTTGCCTTAGAGACTATGGGCTTTAAAACTTTTGGTTTTGGTGGAGGTAGACAAGATATTTGGGAACCAGAGGGCGATATTTATTGGGGTTCTGAAAAAGAATGGTTAGGAGTTAACAGGTACAGCGGAAAAAGAGAACTAGAAAATCCTTTGGGAGCATCTCATATGGGATTAATTTATGTAAATCCTCAAGGTCCAGACGCTAATCCAGATCCTTTATTGGCAGCTCACGATATTCGAGAAACTTTTGGAAGAATGGCAATGAATGATTATGAAACAGTTGCTCTTGTGGCGGGCGGACATACTTTTGGTAAATCACATGGTGCTGCACCTGAGTCTCACAAAGGTCCAGAACCTGAAGGTTCAAAAATACATGAGCAAGCTACTGGTTGGAATAGTAATTTTAAAACTGGCAAAGGAGTTGATACTATAAGTAGCGGTATTGAAGGCGCATGGACTCAAAATCCTATAAAATGGGATATGGGATATTTAGATTGTTTATATGATCATGAGTGGGAGCTAACTAAGAGTCCGGCAGGAGCACATCAGTGGACACCTAAGAAAAATGGTCAAGCTATAAAAATGGTTCCTGATGCTCACAATTCATCAATAAAACATCCTCCTATGATGCAGACAACAGATCTCTCTTTAAAAATGGATCCTAAATATGGACCAATTTCAAGAAATTTTCACAAAAATCCTGATGAATTTGCAGATGCATTTGCTAGGGCTTGGTTTAAGTTAACTCATCGTGATATGGGTCCAAAAACTTGTTATTTAGGACCAGATGTACCGAAAGAGGAGTTGATCTGGCAAGATCCCGTAAAAAAAAATGGATATAAATTAAAAAATAAAGAAATTAAAAATCTTAAAGCTAAAATTTCAAACTCTAGCCTTTCTGTTTCAGAATTAGTATCTACTGCTTGGGCTTCAGCATCAACATTTCGTAATTCTGATAGAAGAGGTGGTGCCAACGGAGCAAGAATTAGACTTTCTCCTCAAAAAGATTGGAATTCAAACAATTCATCTAAAATATCTAAAACAATAAAAACTTTAGAAAAAATACAGAAAAGTTTTAACAAGAAAAACAAGACAGTGTCTATGGCCGACTTAATAGTTTTAGGTGGTAGCGTTGGAATTGAAAAAGCAGCTAAAAAAGCAGGAAAAAAATTAGAAGTTCCTTTTATTCCAGGACGAGGAGATGCCTCTCAAGATCAAACAGATATTCATTCTTTTAGCCTGTTAGAGCCAAAAGCTGATGGATTTAGAAACTATCTTAAGTTTAAATCTTCCATTTCTGCAGAGGAGATGCTTATAGATAAAGCTCAACTTATGACTTTAACTATTCCAGAAATGACAGTGCTAGTAGGGGGACTTAGAGTTTTAAATACAAATTTTAATGGATCAAAACATGGTGTATTTACAAAAAGACCTGAAGTTTTAAATAACGATTTTTTTGTAAATTTATTGGACATGGGTACGACTTGGAAAGAAACTTCAAAAGAGGAAGATTTTTTTGAAGGAATAGACAGGAAAACAAACAAAGTAAAATGGACTGGTAGTAGGGTAGATCTAATATTTGGGTCGAATTCTCAATTAAGAGCTGTAGCAGAGGTTTATGCTAGTGAAGACGCAAGGGAAAAATTTTTAACAGATTTCGTTTCTGCCTGGACAAAAGTAATGAATTTAGATCGGTTTGACTTAAGAAAATGACAGAATTCACATCAGGAATATTTCAAGCTTCAAAAGATATTTATAAAAATAACAAAGGATCAATATTAAGAACTATTGTTTATACAATCGGTCATTTTGCTATAGCTATAATAGTTTTGATGTCAGTAGCAGACGTTTCGTTTGCTATAGCTTTAACCGACGCGATTGTAGAGCCGTTAGCAAACTCCATATGGTATTTCTTATTAGATAAGTTTTGGGCATCTAAAGTTATGAAATAAATTTATTATAGTCTGCCCCAAAGATTCTCTTTTTTAACCCAACCCACAAATTTATCTACTTTAATTTTACACCATTCATCTTTACATTTTAAAACCCTACATAACCTTCCTTTGGCTAAAACTACTAGTGGCTTTGAATATAAAGTTGAATTATCAAAAACTAAAATATTTTCTTCCAAAGTAATAGCTGCTTTCCTTTTTGATAATTGAGAGACGTGTATCCATCCGCTATTGTTTTCATGGTCTCTTATCTTTCTAAAATTATCTGATTTATCTTGGACCAACACAGGTAAATATTTTTTTTTGTAAAATAATTTGATTGGATATTCAAAAGAAGGTCCTTGTCTTAAATTAACCTTATCATTTCGTAGTGTTAAAAAGTATTCATCATTAGAATAGGAATTTGAACAGAAAGTTAATAAAAAACAAAATCCAAATAAGATTTTTTTAATCATTTTGTTTTACGCATTTATTAATACATTGAGGATTTTTTGATAGTTTAATTTTTCTAAATTCTGGTTTTAAAGAATTAAAAACTATCATTTTACCTAAAAGGTCATCTCTGACATTCAGAATGGTTTTTATAACCTCGTTAGCCTGCATAGTTCCTATAACACCAGCTAAAGTTGAGACAATACCATCTGTGTCACAATTATTTTCATTTTTGGGAATTTCGGGCATAAAACATCTAAAACAAGGAGTTTTTTTTTTAAAATTAAATTTGAATATTTGCCCGTCAAATTTACTAATAGCAGCTGAAATTAGTATTTTTTTATTTTTAAGGCAATAATCATTGATTAAGTATCTGGTTTCAAAATTGTCTGTTCCATCACAAATAATGTCATATTCATTAAAAATTTTATCTATATTTTTTTTATTAATTTTTATTTTATAAGTTTTGATGTTTATTTTTTTATTTATTTCTTTAATTCTTTTTTTAGTTAGATCTACTTTAAACTTACCTAAATCTTTATATTTAAAAAGTATTTGCCTATTTAAATTGCTCAGTTCAATTTTATCATGATCGACAATACCTATTTTCCCCACACCAGTATTCGCTAGATAAAGCAACAAAGGACAACCTAGACCCCCGGCGCCTACAACCAAAACTTTAGCTGAGAAAATTTTTTTTTGTCCAATTATGCCAATTTGTTTTAATAGTATCTGTCTGGAAAACCTTGTTAAATCCTTAGTAGTAACTTTCATTAATTAATATTTTTGTCATTAATTAAAAAATTATCAACTATTTTTTTTACTATAATAGACGCTATATAACTTTTTTTATTTCTTAAGATAGTTTCAACATTTCCTTTTTTATCTATAAAAGAAACTTTGTTATAATCTACGTTAAACCCTGTATCTTTTTTTGATACATCATTAGCGATAATAAAGTCACAATATTTTTCCCTAAGTTTAATTATTGAATTTTTAATTAGATTTTCTGTTTCAGCTGAGAAGCCCACAACTATTTTCGGTCTAAGTTTATTATTTTTTCCTAGGTAATTTAATATATCAATATTTTTTTTAAGTTTTATAGAGCCAATCTCATCTTTTTTGACCTTATTTTTATTTGTAAATTTTGGTTTAAAATCAGAAACAGCAGCAGCGCATATAGCTATATCCACGGGTAAAAGTTTTTTGACTTCTGACAACATTTGATCAGCGGTTTTTACTTTCTTTATCTTTAATCCTTTGTGAGTATTAGTGACAGAGGGACCAGCGATTAAGGTTGTTTTAACCCCAAATTTTGAAAGCGCTAAAGCAATTTCATATCCTTGTTTGCCACTTGACTCATTAGAAATATACCTTACAGGATCAATGTATTCTCTTGTGGGTCCTGAGGTTACAAGCGCGCTTAGATTTTTTCTCTTTAAAAAGTTTTTATTTTTAAAATAAGTTGTTAGATATGAGAATATTTGTCTGGGGCTAGACATTTTTCCTTCACCATATTCTCCACAAGCCATCTCACCACTTGTAGGACCTATAAATTTGTACCCATACCCGACGAGTGCTTTAAAATTTTCTTGTGTGGCTTTATGCAACCACATTCTTACATTCATAGCAGGAACTAAAACAATATCTTTATTTGAAGCCAAGATTACCGTGGTAGCCAAATCTTCTGCTCTTCCCGACTTAAGTTTAGAGAGGAAATTTGCAGTTGCTGGCAAAACTAGAATTATATCTGCCCACCTAGATAGGGAAATATGATCTATTTCGGATTCATTATTAGCATCGAAAATGTCTTCATAAACTTTACTTTTTGTTAAAGCTGAAATAGATAATGGCGTAACAAAATTTTTTCCACTTTTAGTAAGTATAGTTTTTATATCTGCACTTTTTTTTTTCAATAATCTTACAAGATCAAGTGCCTTATAGGCAGATATTCCTCCACCAATCACAAGAAGTATTTTTTTGTTTTTTAATGTCATTTATAATTAAAATACTATTAACATTAATATTACAATACCTAATATAGTTATTAATATATTATTTCTAAGATTTTTTAATCGCATCTGTTCTATTTCTAAACTTTTATTGTTTGAGACATCCAGATTTAGCTTGCCCTCTGCTATCAATTGAAGAGCATAATCGGCTCTATCCATAAAATTTGGAAAATCAGGTATCCTTTTTAAAATTTCGCTAGAGGTGTTAATTGCTCCCTCAATACTTGCTTTAGGTCCTTTTAAATCTTTTATCCAACTTTCTAAAATTGGTTTTGAAACCTCCCAAATATTTGTTTCTGGGTAAAGTTTTCTTGCAACGCCTTCTACAACCACCATTGTTTTTTGCAATAACAACAAAGGCGTTTGAGTTGCCATATTAAATTTTTCTGTTATTTCAAATAGTTGTGCCAATAAGTTACCGCCTGATATATTTTTTATCGACTGGCCGAATATTGGCTCCCCCACTGATCTTAAAGCCTGAGCAAATTTTTCTTTCGACTCATTTTTTGGAACTAAACCTGCTTGGAAATGAACTTCTGCAACTTTTATATAATCTCTTTTAATAAAACCGTAAAGAATTTCAGCTAAATATTTTCTGTTATTTTTGTCAAGTCGACCCATTATACCAAAGTCGACAGGAATAATATTCCCTTTTTTATCTACAAATAAATTTCCTTGATGCATGTCGGCATGGAAAAAACCATCCCTTATAGCTTGTTTTAAAAAATGTTGAATAAGATTTTCTGCCAATTGTTTCAAGCTTACGCCATCTTTTTGCAAAACTTCGTACTCTCTTATTGATACACCATTTACTCTATCTAGAGTAAGAATTTTTTTAGTCGTGAAATTCCAATAAATTTTTGGAACATTAAACCCTAGGTCATTTTTTGTATTTTCATAAAGTTCATTAGCTGCAGCGGCTTCAAATCTTAAGTCCATTTCTATATTTGTAATTTCTTTTAATAGAAAAATTACCTCAACGAGCTTTAATCTTTTTGTTTTTGAAACTGTATTTTCTATTATGTAGGCTAGAAGCATTAAAGCATCTAACTCTTCATTAAATAATTTTTCGATATCTGGGCGAAGTATTTTAATAGCAACCTCTTTGTTTTCACCATCAACATTTATTTTAGCAATATGAACTTGAGCGATCGAAGCAGCAGCAATTGGTTCTGAAATTTCGATTATATTTTTAAAATTATCTTCACCGAGTTCATTTTTGATAATTTCATTTGCTTGACGAACACCAAAAGCTGGAAGCTTATCTTGTAATTTAACTAAATCATCTGCTAGTTTTTCTCCAATAATATCTGGTCTAGTCGCTAAAAATTGTCCTAACTTAATAAATGTTGTTCCCATTCCTTGAAGAGCTTCACAAAGTTTCTCTCCAGGTTTACGAGAACTATTAAGAACATTTTTATTTGAGCCTATAGATATTAAATTAAAGAACATTTTTACCAGTAGAGGAACATTGTAAATTTCATTAACGGTATCTATTGCTCCAGAAACAGCTAATTTTCTAGAAATTTTAAATAACTGAGTAATTCTTTTAAACATGTTTAGATTTTCCAACCCGAATGAATGGCTGAAATTCCATTTGATAGATTTCTATATTCAACTTTTGAAAAACCATTTTTATAAATTAATTCTAATAATTCTTTTTGGTTGTAAAAATTTTCAATACTTTTAACTAAATATTTGTATGGCTCTGAATTACCTACAATGAATCTACCGATTATTGGAATAGCTTTTGAGTATTGTTTATAAAATTTTTGTAAAATTTCATTTTCAATGTGTGAAAATTCAAGGCACATAAATCTTCCACCTACCTTTAATACTCTAAAAGCTTCTCTTAAACAAAGATTAATATCCGAAACATTTCTTATTCCAAAACTTATAGAATAGAAATCAAAAGTGTTATCCTTAAAAGGTAATTTTTCTGCTTTTCCTTGCTTCCATTTGATATTTTTATATTTTTTAAGTTTATTAATTCCAACTTGAATCATATCTTTATTCGGTTCAACACAATTAATTTCGCATTGGTTATTTGTTTTTTCTGAAAACATTTTTGGTATATCGCCTGTTCCTGATGCTATATCTATCAACTTGCTATTCTTATGTGGTCTCATCCAATCAATCATATTTTTCTTCCATAGTCTGTGTACTCCTAAAGACATAACATCATTCATTAAATCGTATTTTTTGTGAACCTTACTAAATACAGAGTTGACTAGTTTTGTTTTATCTTGATTATATAACTTCATAAAGGAATTATATGCCAGAATTACCAGAAGTTGAAGTTGTTAAAAGGTCTCTCAGAAAAAATATTATTAACTCAGTTATTACAAATGTCCTAACAAATACTACTAAATTAAGGTACGCAATTAAAAAAAGAGACTTTCAAAAAATAAAAAATTGTAAAATAATATCAATTACCCGTAGATCAAAATATTTACTAATAAATACTAATAATCAACTTACAATTCTTGTTCATCTAGGAATGACAGGAAAATTTATAATAATGAATGGAAAAAGTAAATTTAAAAAAACAAGCTTTTATTATAGCCTGAATAAAAATGATAAAAAACATGATCATGTAATATTTAATCTAAGTAAAAATAAAAAGTTAATTTACAACGATATTAGAAAATTTGGTTTTATTAAAATTTTATGTTCAAAAAAAATTTATAAAAGTAGTCATTTAAGTTCATTGGGTCCAGAACCTATGTCAAAAAGCTTTAATTTAAAATACTTTAAGAATACCACTTCAAACAAAAATAGAACAACAAAAGATATTTTAATGGATCAGAAAATTGTCTCCGGTCTTGGCAATATTTATGTGAATGAAATTTTGTTTTTAAGTAAGATAAATCCAAGAAAAAAAATTAAAAAACTTAAAGACGAAGATATTAAAAAAATAATTTATTTTACAAAAAAAATATTAAAAAGATCAATTTTAGAGGGTGGCTCATCTATTAAAAACTTTTCTAATAGTGATGGGAAAAGTGGTATTTTTCAACAACAATTTAATGTTTATGGTCAAACAGGAGAAAACTGCATTAGAAAAAATTGTAAAAATTATATCAAGAAAACTTACATATCCAATAGATCTACTTTTTATTGTAAGACATGTCAGAAATAAAACGTTGACCCTTATAAACTAGAGATATATACAGGGTAAAAATTATGCCAAACACAAAGTCCGCTATTAGAAGAGTAAGAAGAGTTAAAAAACAAACCTTTGTAAACAGACTTAGAAAAAGTAAATATAAGTTAGCTATAAAAAAAATGGAAGAATTAATAAAATCTGGAAAAAAGGACAAAATAAAATCATTTTTTCCAAAATTTCAGTCAATTCTCATGCAGGTTGCGAAATCAGGAACTATAAATAAAAAAACTGCATCTAGAAAAATTTCTAAAATTTCCAAAAAAATTCAAAAATAAAAATGTCTTCTAAATCAATTTGAAGTTGTTCTAATATTTTCTCATATTAGGGCTCTTTTTTATTCAAAGCTAAATGTAGTAATTTAATTAATTAAGTTGTAGTCAAATTTTTTTTTAAAATTAATCTTTTTCTTTTTTTTCAATTTCTCTCAAAACGATAAACATACAACCTAAGTCCATTTTTTTTTAAAAATTTAAAAAAATTCCTTGCGTGTATTTAATTTAAAAAATAGAAGTTAATTTCAATTTATTTAATTACATGGACAAAAAATCTACGCAACCAGAAAAATATTTTGTTTTAGAGGAAGAAAAAACTCTGAATTGGATGGAAGTTCAAAACGCTTTTGAAAAAAGTTTTGGCAAAGAGATATATTCTAGTTGGCTTAGTAACATTACATTACTTAAAGAATATAATGATTATCTAGTTTTAGGAGTTCCAACTAGATTTTTTAGAGATTGGATAGTTTCCAGATACTTAGACAAAATACTTCAACAGATAAAATCTTTTAAATTAACCTTAATAAGAGTTGAGTTTAAGATTTTAGAGGATGCCAGGAGTGTCATTATTGAAAATGGTAAAAATAAGGACATTAATTTAGTCTCTGAAATAAAAGACTCTATTTTAAATTACAACAGACTTAATCCAAATCTAAATTTTGATAACTTTGTTAAAGGAGCAAGTAATGAAATAGCCCTTTCTTCTTCTAAAAAGGTATGTGAGCAAACTAATCGATACAATCCATTGTATATATATGGTGGAGTAGGATTAGGTAAAACTCACCTTTTAAATGCAATAGGTCTTGAGTTAAAGAAAAAAACTAATGTAATGTTCATTTCAACCGAGAGATTTATGTACCACTTTATCAAATCAATAAAAAAAAATGACATGGTAAATTTTAAAGATTTCTTTAGGAAGTCTTCCGTATTCATTATAGATGATATACAATTTATTAGTGGCAAAGAAGGACTCCAAGAAGAATTTTTTCATACCTTTAATAGTCTTATAGAAAAAAGTTCTCAAATAATTGTTTCGGCAGATAGACCGCCTACAAAACTTGATAGGGTCCAAGAGAGGATAAAATCTAGACTATCCGGTGGCCTCATAGTTGATATAGACAATCCTGATCTTGAATTAAAAATTAAGATTATAAAGAAAAGAATTAGTGATAACCAAGATCAATTTGGTGAAAAATATAATATCAGCGATGATGTTATCAATTTTATAGCTAATGAATGTAAAACAAACATTAGAGGGTTGATTGGAATTTTAAATAGAGTTCTTACCTTTGGAAGAATACATAAAAAAACTTTAAGCACAAACGATTGCAAAAATATATTAAAGGATGTTTTTAGCCAAACTAGAATAATTACTGTAGATAAAATTCAAAATATTGTATCAGGTTTTTTTAATATATCTTTAAACGAAATGCTTTCTCAGAGAAGATCAAGACCTCTTGCAAGACCTAGGCAAATAGCTATGTATCTTTCAAAGAAATTAACGACACGTTCTCTTCCAGAAATAGGAAGAAGATTTGCTAACAGAGATCATACTACAGTTATACATGCAGTTAAAACTATCACAAAGCTACTACAAGAAAATGAGGAAATGAGTAAGAATATTAATCAAATCACTAGTCTTTTACTTAAGGAATAAAATCAATGGAGTTCTCAATAAAAAGGGACGCCCTACTAAAATCTTTAAATCTAGCTCAGGGAATAATTGAAAAAAAAAATACATTACCTATTTTATCAAATGTCCTTTTAAAAGCTCAAGACGACAAGCTTTTTATAATAGCTACAGATTTAGATATAGTATTTTATGACACTATTGATAATGTCAAAATATCAAAAAAAGGAGAGACTACTACCTCTGCTACAGTATTATACGATATATTACGAAAAATCTCATCAGACTCAGATGTATATCTTAGCTTAAAAAGTGATAATCAACTTAGTCTGAGAGCAGATAACTCAGATTTTAATTTAAAATGTTTGCCTACAGATAATTTTCCAAATTTTGCTGACGAATTTGATAATAGTGAAATTGTTTTAAATAAATCAAAATTTTTATCCCTAATTAATAAAACTAAAATATCTATTTCGAGCGATGATACTAGACATTATTTAAATGGTATATTTATTCATTTAACAGATTCTCAAAATAAAACATATCTTACTGCTGTCGCTACAGACAGCCACAGACTCTCTTCTAGCAGTATCGAAGTTGAAAGAGGAAAAAAATTTTCATCTTTCATTTTGCCAAAAAAAACTGTTTATCAACTATCAAATCTTTTACAAGACTCAAAAGATAAAGTTTTTATGCTTACAAGTGATACAAAAATACAATTTAAAATGGGTAATACAATTCTTATTTCAAAAGTTATTGATGGGAAATTTCCAGATTATAGAAAAGTTGTGCCCACAAATAATGATAAAACTTTAATAGTTTCTTCAAAAGAATTTATAGACTCGGTTGAAAGAGTGGCAACTGTTTCCGTAGACAAAAAAGAAGGAGTAAAATTAGAAATTAACAAAGACAAGATAAAATTGTCAGTTAATAGTACAACTTCAGGTGAAGGAAATGAAATACTCAAAGCCAGTTATAACTCTGACGAACTAACCATAAGCTTTAACTCAAGATATTTAATAGATATTGTCTCGGAAATAGAAGACTCAAAGCTTAAAATGAATTTAAAAGATCCTGTTTCTCCTGTTTTAATAGAAGATAATTCTGACCGAAACAGTTATTACGTTATTATGCCAATGAAAATCTAACAATTTCATTTTTACATTTTTTTTAAACATTTCACTCTAAAATGCCTGCTAATTATGATTAATTTAAGTATCAAGATTGAGCGAGTTTTCTATAAAGCATAAAAAATGATATAATGATCTATCTTATTTCAGTAATAAATGCCAAAAAATTTAGAAAAAAATAAAAATCAATCATACGGAGCAGACTCAATAAGAGTGCTTAAAGGGTTAGACGCAGTTAGAAAAAGACCTGGAATGTATATTGGTGACACTGACGATGGATCTGGTCTTCATCACATGGTGTTCGAGGTCGTAGACAACGCTATAGATGAAGCATTAGCAGGTTATTGTAAAAATATATGTGTAACAATTAATAAAGATAATACAGTTACAGTTGAGGACGACGGTAGAGGTATACCTGTAGACACACATAAAGGAGAAAAAAAATCAGCCGCAGAAGTTATTATGACCCAACTCCATGCTGGTGGTAAATTTGATCATGACTCCTATAAGGTATCTGGAGGCCTTCATGGAGTAGGAGTTTCAGTAGTTAACGCACTATCTGAAAAATTAGAACTAAATATTTTTAGAGATAAAAAGGAGTATTCTATTATTTTTAAAGATGGAAATGCAGTAAAACCTCTCAAAGAAATTGGAAATTCAAAAAAAACTGGTACAAGAATAACCTTCTTACCATCAAAAAATATTTTTTCTTCAATAAAATTTAGTTCTTCAATTTTGCAAAAAAGGATGAGAGAACTTGCTTTTTTAAATAAAGGTATAAACGTCACTTTGATAGATAATTCCTCGTCTAAATCTAAAGAATTTGTGAACAAATATGATGGTGGCATACTTGAATTTGTTAAATATATTAATCAAAAAAAACCTATCTTGGTTAATAAAAATGAAAAAGTAGTTTTTAAAAAACCTATATTTATTACAGCCCAAAAAAATGATGTAATTGTCGACTGCTCTTTAGAATGGAATGCTAGCTATGCTGAGGATGTTTTAGCTTTTACTAATAACATACATCAAAAAGATGGTGGAACTCATTTGTTGGGCTTTAGAAGCGCTCTAACTAGGGTAATCAATAAATACTCTTCTGAAAAAAATACTAATAAAAAAAATAAAATTAGTTTATCTGGAGACGACATCAAGGAGGGTTTAACTGCAGTACTATCTATAAAAATGCAAGATCCAAAATTTTCATCACAAACTAAAGATAAACTTGTTTCTTCTGAGATCAGACTTATAGTTGAAAGTATTATAGGTGATAAAATTTCTACATGGTTTGACCAAAATCCAAGTGTAGCACGAGCTGTATTAGATAAAATTACTCAAGCAGCAATAGCTAGAGATGTAGCAAGAAAGGCGCGAGATAGCGTCAGAAGAAAAGGAGCTCTAGAACTATCTGGTTTGCCTGGAAAATTAGCAGATTGTCAAATTTCTAAGAAAGAGGGAACTGAATTATTTATAGTCGAGGGGGACTCAGCAGGAGGGTCAGCCAAACAGGGACGAATGCGAGAATATCAGGCGGTTTTGCCTTTAAGAGGTAAAATTTTAAATACTTTTGTTGGTAATGGAAAGAAAAATGGATTTAACGGATCTAATGGAGATCAAGCAACTAGAGCATTAGCTAAAATGATGTCCTCAAGCGAGATTGTAACCTTGATAAATGCTCTTGGAACAGGATCTAAAGATTTTGATTTAGAAAACTTGAGATATGATAAAATTATTATTATGACAGATGCTGATGTTGATGGATCCCATATAAGAACTTTACTACTTACATTTTTTAATAATTATCCTTTTAACCAACTAATTGAAAATGGTCACCTTTATTTAGCTCAACCACCATTATTTAAAGTCACTAAAAATGGTAAATCAGTTTATGTAAAAGACGAAAAGAGTTTAGAAGATTATATTTTAAAAATATCAGAAAAAAATAATAAAAAAATGAGCAAAAACTCTAAAGAATTTACAAAATTTATAGAGGAGCAGAAACAAAAAATTTCAATACAAAGATTTAAAGGTTTAGGAGAAATGAACCCAGATGAACTTTGGCAAACAACTTTAAATCCTGAAAATAGAACTCTATTAAGAGTACAATACTCTAAAGGCACAAAGGAAAAATCTAAAGAAGACCAAAAAATTATAGAGATATTAATGGGTGATGATGTTGCTCCTAGAAAAGATTTTATTACCAGCAATGCTTTAGAGGTAGAAAATTTAGATATTTAGACCCATGATTTTATCTGAGATCTTCAAAAAAGAAGAAAATCTCCAATTAGAAAAAAGAACTTTAGTAATTTTAAGATGGATAGCTATCCTAGGGCAATTAACTGCAATTTTAATTGTAAGTTTTATTTTTAAATTTAATCTTCCAATTTTAAGTTGTTTAATAATAATTTTTTTCG
>MDTG01125183.1_pt1 | contig 37432 bp, 31 predicted proteins | sample 811421 | NCBI WGS metagenome assembly MDTG01 (sample SAMN05326645, study PRJNA326480) | marine metagenome | isolation source: seawater | place: Pacific Ocean: South East | collected 2011
GTCGGGACCGAACTCCATCAGGCGCGAGTAGCCGAAGCGGCAGCCGATGACGCCGATCCCGGGGTCCGATGAGGCGTCCGGGATCCGGCGTTACCGGGCGGCGGTCCCGGCCGTCCGGCCCGCCACCGACTACACGGTGCGGATCGTTCCCCACAACGCGGATGCCGCTGTCCCGCTGGAAGCGCCGCACATTCATTGGCAGCGCTGACGACGCGCAGTATCTCGGAGGAGATTCTCACCCATGAACGACTCGAACATTGCACACACCGGAACGTGGGCGCTGGCGCTGATCATGATCGTCATCGCCTCGTGGGTGCTGTATCGGTTTCTCGCCCCGAAGACCTGGCGGGAGTGGGCGGGGGCGGGTCTGGTGCAGGCGTTCATCATCGCCCTGTATGCCGAGATGTACGGGTTCCCGCTCACCATCTACCTGCTGGTGCGGTTCTTCGGCCTCGATCAGGGCAATCTGAATGCCAGTCTCTGGTCGACCCTGGTCGGGGTCGGCGAGACCGGCATGATGATCGCCATGGTGCTGGGATACCTGCTGCTGTTCCTCGGCATCGGCCTGTTCGCCCAGGGCTGGCGGGAGCTGTACAAGGCGCGTCAGGAGAACCGGCTGGTCACCGACGGGCTCTACGGCGTGGTTCGCCACCCGCAGTACACGGGGCTGTTCATCGCGCTGTTCGGAGAAGGCGTGGTGCACTGGCCGACGGTGTTCTCCATCACCGTGTTTCCGTTGATCGTGGTGGCCTACGTGTGGCTGGCCAAACGCGAGGAACGGCGGGTGATCGCCGAGTTCGGTGACGAGTATCTCGAGTACCGGCGGCGCGTGCCGATGTTCTTTCCCCGGGCCGGTGACTGGAAGAAGCTTGTGGAGGGTTCCAGCATCACCGAAGACCATCGCTGAGCGGCCTGGCAGCGACGGAAACCACGAACGAAGGAGCATGACCATGCAGACCGAGCGATTGAGCGTGACCGGCATGAAGTGCCGCGGCTGTGCCGGGTCGGTGTCGCGGGCCGTCGCGGCCGTCGACGGCGTCATGGACGTAGACGTCGACCTGGCGTCGGGCACCGTCACCGTGCGGTTCGACGAGCGCGCCACGGCGCGTGACGCCCTGGCCGCGGCCGTGAGAGGGGCCGGCTACGGCGTGGCAGGGGAACCGACCGAGCGGCGTCCGGCGGCCGGCGGCTGCTGTTGCGGATGAGCCGCCGGTGAAGACCGAGGATCGGGATCTCACGCCGCTGGTCGATCTGACCGCACACCCCGGAACCGGGCCGCAGCGCCGGCGCCGGCCGGTCTACGTCGATCTGCTGCCGCCGTGCAACGGCGCCTGTCCTGCTGGCGAAGACATCCAGGGATGGCTGGCGGCGGCTCAGGCCGGCCGGTTTCGCGAAGCCTGGGAGATTCTGGTGCGCGACAATCCGTTGCCGGCGGTGCATGGGCGCGTGTGCTATCACCCCTGCGAAACCGGCTGCAATCGGGCCGACCTCGACAGCTCGGTTTCGATCCACGCCGTGGAACGTTTTCTCGGCGATCTGGCGAACGCCGAGCGCTGGGCGTATCCGCGGCCGCGCCCCGACAACGGTCGCCGCGTGCTGGTGGTGGGTGCCGGCCCCTGCGGACTGTCCGCGGCGTATCATCTGCGGCGTCTGGGCTACGGCGTGGAGATTCGAGACGCGGGCGTCCAGGCCGGCGGCATGCTGCATTTCGGCATTCCCGCCTATCGCCTGCCGCGAGCGGAATTGCGCCGCGAGGTCGAGCGCATCGAGGCGATGGGCGTGAAGATCACGCTCGGGCACCGGGTCGACGACGTGCTGGCGGAACGGGCCGAAGGAGGTTTTGCGGCCGTGTTCCTCGCGCTGGGCGCGCATCTCGCCAAGCGCGTGGACATTCCGGCGCGCGATGCCGGTCGCGTGCTCGACGCCGTGACGCTGCTGCACCGGGTCGGTGCCGGCGAACGGCCACGGCTCGGCCGCCGCGTGGTCGTCTACGGCGGTGGCAACACCGCGATGGACGCGGCGCGCACCGCCCGTCGGCTCGGCGCCGAGGATGCGGTGATTCTCTATCACCGCGACCGTTCCAGGATGAGCGCGCATGCATTCGAGGCCGACGAGGCGCTCGCGGAGGGCATCCGGATCCAGTGGTTGAGCAGCGTGCACGACATCGACGGCGCAAGGGTCGTGGTCGAACGCATGGCCATCGACGACAGCGGTGAACCGAGGCCGACCGGGGAGATGGAAACGCTGGATGCCGATTCCGTCGTGCTGGCACTGGGCCAGCGCAGTGACACGGAATTTCTCCGCGGCGTGCCGGATCTGCAGTTGCTCGACGACGGCAGCATCGCCGTGAACGAGGCGATGATGACCGGTCATCCGGGGCTTTTTGCCGGCGGCGACGCCACGGACGGTGAGCGCACCGTCAGCAGCGCCGTGGGTCAAGGCAAGAGGGCCGCGCGGCACATCGACGCCTGGCTGCGGGGCTCCGTCTACCGGCCGCCGCCGCGCCATCCGCCGGTGAGCTACGACATGCTGCACCTGGAGTTGTTCACGGATGCCGAGCAGAGCCGTCAGGCGGAGGCCCCCGTGGCGCAGCGGCTCCACGGATTCTCGGAAGTCCTGGCCGGGCTCGATGCGCCGCAGGCGCGCTACGAGGCTCGGCGCTGCCTGTCCTGCGGAAACTGTTTCGAGTGCGATCAGTGCTATGCCGCGTGTCCGGAGCAGGCGATCGAGAAACTCGGGCCCGGGCGTCGATATCGTGTCGATTACGATCGCTGTACCGGCTGTGCGGTGTGTTTCGAAGTATGCCCTTGCCATGCCATCGACATGGTCTCCGAGTCCGGGACCGCGCCGGAGCGTCCACGGTGAGCCGCCGCGTCGCGCTCGATGGGAACGGGGCAGTCGCCCACGTGGCATACCGGACCAACGAGGTGTGTGCGATATATCCCATCACGCCAGCGTCGCCCATGGCGGAGCTTGCCGATCAGTGGTCGGCCCAGGGGGTGGAAAACGTCTTCGGCCAGGTCCCGCAGGTGCAGGAGCTGCAAAGCGAAGGTGGCGCCGCGGGTACCCTGCACGGTGCTCTGCAGGGCGGCGCACTGACCACCACGTTCACGGCGTCGCAGGGGCTGCTGTTGATGATCCCCAACATGTACAAGATTGCAGGCGAGCTGACGGCTACCGTGTTTCACGTGGCGGCGCGGTCGGTGGCGACCCAGGCCCTGTCGATCTTCGGCGACCACTCGGACGTGATGGCCGCTCGCGCGACGGGGTTCGCCATTCTGGCTGCGGGCTCGGTGCAGGAAGCCCACGATCTGGCGCTCGTTGCTCAGGCGGCGACGCTCGAGTCCCGCGTGCCGTTTCTCCATTGCTTCGATGGCTTCCGGACCTCGCACGAGGTGAACGTGGTCGAGCTGCTGAGCGACGAGCAGATTCGCGGGATGATCGCGCCCGATCTGGTGCGCGCCCACCGGCGCCGGGCGCTGAGCCCGGAGCATCCGGTGGTGCGCGGCACCGCGCACAATCCCGATACGTTCTTCCAGGCCCGCGAGGCGGCCAGCCCGTTCTACGCGGCGGCACCCGGCGTGGTGGCGGCGGTGCTGGACCGGTTCGCCGGCTGCACCGGCCGTCGCTACGGTCTCTTCGACTTCTCGGGGGCGACGGATGCCGAGCGCGTCGTCGTGCTCATCGGCTCCGGTGCGGAAACCGCACGGCAGACCGCGGCCTGGCTGTGCGGGCAGGGTGAGCGCGTCGGGGTGTTGCAGGTGCGGCTGTATCGACCATTCTCTGCCGCGCACTTCCTGGCCGCGCTTCCGGAAAGCGTGCGTGCGGTGGCGGTACTGGATCGCACGAAAGAGCCCGGCGCCCCGGGCGAGCCGCTGTACCTCGATGTCGTCACGGCGCTTGCCGAGGCGGTTGCCGACGGGCGCCGGCAGACGATGCCGGCCGTGATCGGCGGGCGCTACGGGCTGTCGTCGAAGGAGTTCACGCCGGCAATGGTCAAGGCGGTGTTCGATGAACTGGCGGCCCCTGCCCCGCGTCGGGGGTTTACCGTCGGCATAGACGACGACGTGTCGCGCACCAGTCTGGCGGTGACTCCCGGATTTCGCCTCGAGCCCGACGGGGAGTACCGGGCGCAGTTTTTCGGCCTGGGTTCCGATGGCACGGTCGGTGCCAACAAGAACTCGGTCAAGATCGTGGCAGAGCATGGCGGGTGCTATGCCCAGGGCTACTTCGTCTACGACTCCCACAAATCCGGGGCGCAGACGGTGTCTCACCTACGCTTCGCACCAAGCCCCATCCGCGCACCGTATCTCGTCGAGTCCGTCCATTTCGTCGCCTGTCATCAGTTTCAGTTTCTCGGCCGTGTCGACGTCCTGCGATGTGCGGCGCCGGGCGCGACCTTTCTGCTCAACAGCCCGTATCCGGCGGCCGAGGTCTGGCCCTACCTGCCGCAGTCGGTGCGTCGCCGCATCGTCGAGCTGGGGCTCGATCTGCACGTGATCGATGCCGCCCGGATCGCCCGTGAGCACGGGCTGGGCCCCCATGTGAACACGATTCTGCAGGCCTGCTTCTTTGCGCTCGCCGGCGTCATGGATTCGGAGTCGGCCATGGTGGAGATCAAGGCAGCGATCGAACGCAGCTATCGGCTCAAAGGGGGCGCCGTGGTGCGACGCAACCTCGCGGCCGTAGACGCGGCTCTGTCCGCCCTCGTCCGTGTCCGGGTGCCCGACGAGGCAGGCCCCGGCCGCGGCGACGTGCCGCTGGTGCCGGAGCATGCGCCTGAGTTCGTCCGCACGTTTACCGCGCAACTCATGGCCGGCCGCGGTGACGAGATCCCCGTGAGCCGCCTGCCGGTGGACGGTTCCTATCCCTCGGGTACTGCGGCGTGGGAAAAGCGCAACATCTCCGATTCGGTACCGCAATGGCAGCCCGACCTGTGCATCCAGTGCGGTCAGTGCAGTTTCGTCTGCCCCCACGCGGTGATTCGTGCCCGACACCTGCCGGAGCAGGCGCTGGACGGCGCGCCGGATTCGTTTCAATCGCGACCGGTGACGGCTCGCGGCTTCCCGGACGTACATTTCACGCTCGGTTTCTACGTCGAGGATTGCACCGGCTGCGGTCTGTGCGTGGAAGTCTGTCCCGCGCACAGCCCGGAGGCGCCGGAGACCAAGGCGCTCAACATGGCGGACAAGGCGCCACTGCTCGACGACGCCCGCGCGAACCTGGCGTTCTTTGCCGGCCTGCCGATCAACGACCGCAGCCGGGTCGATTTCGCCAACGTCAACGGCGTGCAGTTTCTCGAGCCGCTGTTCGAATTCTCCGGGGCCTGCGGTGGCTGTGGCGAAACGCCGTATCTGCGCCTGATCTCCCAGCTGTTCGGCGATCGGCTGCAGATCGCCAACGCCACGGGCTGCTCGTCGATCTACGGCGGCAATCTGCCCGTCACGCCATGGGCCCGGAATCACGAAGGGCGTGGGCCGGCCTGGTCGAACTCGCTGTTCGAAGACAATGCGGAGTTCGGCCTGGGGTTTCGCATCGCCGCGGATCGGCAACGCACGCTGGCCGAATCGTTGCTGCGTGGTCTCGCGCCGGAGGTGGGGGAGACGCTGGCAGGCGAGATCCTCGACGCTTCTCAGGTTCGGGAGTCCGAGATCCGTGCGCAGCGCGGCCGGGTGGCGCAGCTGCAGGACCGTCTCCAGGCACTGGACGGAGAAGCGGCCCGGGATCTGCTCTCGGTGCTCGACCACCTCGTGCATCGCAGCGTCTGGATCGTCGGCGGAGATGGCTGGGCCTATGACATCGGTTTCGGGGGGTTGGATCACGTGCTCGCGCAGAATGCCGACATCAACGTGCTGGTGCTGGACACCGAGGTCTACTCCAACACGGGCGGTCAGGCGTCGAAGGCGACGCCCCTCGGGGCCATCGCGAAGTTCGCCGCCGCCGGCAAACGCACCCAGCGCAAGGACCTCGCATTGCAGGCGATTGCCTATGGCCATGTCTACGTGGCGCAGGTATCACTGGGCGCGAATCCCCAGCAGACGCTGGTCGCGCTGCGCGAGGCCGAGGCCTACCGCGGTCCGTCGCTGGTGCTGGCCTACAGCCCGTGCATTGCCCATGGCTTCGACCTGCGCTTCACCGCGCGTCAGCAGGACCTGGCCGTGGCCTGCGGGCACTGGCCGCTGTTCCGTTACAACCCGGCGATGAACGCCGTCGACCGAAGTCCGTTCCTGCTGGACTCGCCGCGTCCCACGCTGCCGTTCCGCGAGTACGCCTACAACGAGCTGCGCTATCGACAACTCGCGGCTTCCCGGCCGGAGGATGCCGAACGCCTGCTCGGGCAGGCGCAAACGGCGATCGACGCGAAGTACCGGCTGTACGAGCGAATGGCAGCCGGTGGCGCCGAGGGTGTTTCGGATCCGCGCGGTGCGGCTGTCGGGGACCTGCCGTGACGCGCGATCTCACCGGCCGGTACCTGGGGCTCGATGTCAGGTGCTGTCTGATCGCGTCGTCGTCGCCGCTGACGGCGAGCCTGGACGGCGTGCGGCGCCTGGAGGACCACGGGATCGGGGCCGTCGTTCTGCCGTCGTTGCTCGAGGCGGACATCGACCGGGATCTGGGCGAGGTCGAGGCGCTAGCGCTTGCGGGCGCGGGTTCTCCGGAGGTTTGCGGTGGCTTTCTTCCCGGGCCGGCTCACGGGCCGGGGGCGATGGAACGCATCCTCGAGCTGGCGGGTCGGGCCGCGTCCGCGCTCGACGTGCCGGTGGTTGCGAGTCTCCATGCCTACAGCGATGGTGGCTGGAGCGATCTCGCGCAGTGTCTCGAGCAGGCGGGCGCGGCGGCCATCGAGCTGAATCTGTACGAGGCGGCGCTCGATCCCGGTGAGACCGGAAAGGCGGTCGAGGCACGCGCGCTGAGCACCGTGCGCCGTGTCCGGGCAGCCGTATCGATTCCCCTCGCCGTCAAGCTGAGCCCGTTCTACAGCAACCTCGGGCACATGGCGCTCGCCATACAGGACGCCGGCGCAGATGGCTTGTCGCTGTTCAACCGGCCGCATCTGGCCGACATCGACCTGGTGCGGCTGCGCCTGCGGACCTGCGTGGCGCTCAGCCGACGCGGTGAAATGGGCCTGCCGATGCTGTGGATCGCGGCCCTGCACGGTCGCACGAAGGCGTCCCTGGCCGCGACCACCGGTGTGGAGTCCGCCGACGACGTGATCCGCTACCTGCTGGCGGGCAGCGATACGGTGATGACCGCCTCGGCCTTGCTGCGCCATGGGCCGGAATACACCGCGGTCCTCGTCGCCGGCATGAAGAGCTGGCTGGATGCCCGTGGTTTCTCGAGCGTCGGCGACATTCGCGGTCGGCTGGCGCACGCTGCCGCTACCGTGGCGGAACGCGGGTTCGGCGCGGCGCTGGGGTCCGAATGCTGGTCGGCGAGCGCAGTCGGGCTCGACCACACCGGTGCGTGAGCGATGAGCGAGAATCGGGAAATACCGCCCATGGTGGCCGCGTCCCGTGGCAGGACGGTGTTGCAAAGACGGGGCGCGCGGGCACTGGTAACGAAGGCGTTGGCACAATGCGGCGTGACCTTGGACGGCACGCGACCGTTCGATCTGCGAGTGACGGATGCGCGGGCGTTGTGGCGCATGGCGCGGGACGGATCGCTCGGTCTCGGCGAGGCCTACATGGACGGGCAGTGGGAATGCGCGCGCATCGACGAGCTGGTCGATCGATTGCTGACGCACGGATTGAACGAGCGGTTCTCCGGTACGGCCGCGAACCGCTGGCTGAACATCGTTTCCCGGCTGCGCAACCTGCAGACGCGGGCGCGGGCCGGCATGGTCGCTGCGCACCACTACGATATCGGCAACGATCTGTACGAGGCGATGCTCGATTCGTCGATGAACTACTCCTGCGGGTATTGGGAATCGGCGGATTCACTCGAGCAGGCGCAACGGCACAAGATGGAACTGGTATGCCGCAAGCTCGAGTTGCGGCCGGGCATGAGATTGCTGGATATCGGCTGCGGATGGGGCGGCATGGCCCGCTATGCCGCCGAGCACTATGGCGTGGAGGTCGTCGGTGTCACGGTCTCGCGGGAGCAGTATGTGTACGCCCGTGAGCGGGCTCGAGGGTTGCCGGTGGACATTCGTCTGCAGGACTATCGGGATCTGGGAGGGAAATTCGACCGCGTGCTGTCCATCGGCATGTTCGAGCACGTGGGCTACAAGAACTACGCCACGTATTTTTCGAAGTGCCGTGAACTCCTGCGTGGCGACGGACTGTTTCTGCTGCACTCTATCGGTGGCAACTCGCGGCGTCAGTCTGCGGACCCCTGGCTGCATCGTTACATCTTTCCGAACGGCATGCTGCCGTCCATCGGTCAGATCGGCGACTGCATCGCTCCCCACTTCGTGATGGAGGACTGGCACAACTTCGGCGTCTACTACGATCGAACCCTGATGGCCTGGCACGATCGCATCGAGGGGGCCTGGGCGACGCTCGGTGAGCGCTACGACGAGCGTTTTCGGCGCATGTGGCGGTTCTATCTGCTGGCCTGTGCCGGGGCGTTCCGTGCCCGCAACGTGCAGTTGTGGCAGATCGTGCTGTCGACGTCGCGGCGCGCAGGGGGTTACCGGCGTCCGACCCTGGACGATGTGGCCGATTGAAGCCAGCTCGAGCCCGGTGCTGCCCGGTTCGGGCTCGGCGTCACGGACCGGGCGCCAGAACGTCGACGACCAGGGCGTCGCAGGACACCCGTTGAACGACGGCATCCGACGTCGAACCAAGCCGTGGTCTGGGCCTTGTGTCGCTATGGTTTCCCAGCACCACGAGGTCGCAGCCGTGCTGCTCGACGAAGGCGCTGATCTGATCTGCGGCGTCGCCTACCAGAACGCGGGTATCGACGGCGGGATGGCCGGCCTCCCGGCACGTTCGGGTGAGGTGCGCGCTTCTCGACCAGAACTCCTCTTCGATGAGCGACGCGACGGCCTCGCGGTCGGCGTCGAAGGAACCGATCTCGATCACCGTGAGCGCTGACATGGCGCCGCCGCCGTCGAGCAGAGCGGCGGCCCTGTGCAGCAGCCGATCCGCCTCCCGGGAGCGGAGATCCAGACACACGGCAATGTTCGAATAGGCCACCTGGCCCTCCTTGTTGCGACGTGGCCCGCGAGCCGGCCGCGCATCGCGAGCGGAGGCGGCAGGCGTCGATGGGACAAAGGATGAGCGGTCGCTTCCGGCGAAGCAAGGACCATGGTGCCCGCCGTTCGATGTGCGGAAGACCGGCTCGATCCGTGGCAGCCAAGCGGCGTCTGGAATATGCTTTCAACGGGCGTGCAAGAGGTTCTCGATGGAGTCGACGCGATTTCTGCTGGAAGTCCGCCCACGCATCCCGACGGCGCTGAATCGTCTCGATGATCTCGCCAATGACCTGCTGTACGGCTGGGATCGCGATGTGCGGCGGCTGTTCCGGCTGCTCGACAATGCGCTGTACGAGCGCAGCGGCGGCAACCTCAAAGTGCTGCTTCGGCGCGTCGCGCAATCGCGTCTCGACGCGGCCGCCGGCGAGCCGGCGTTCATGGATGCCTATCAGCGTGTGGTTGCGGCCTACGACGCCTACACGTCCCGGCGGCCGGTAGCCGAGGTCGAACCGCTCTGCGCCGCTGCGAGTTGCATCGCCTACTTCTGTTTCGAATTCGGTCTGCACGAGAGCCTACCGCTCTACTCCGGCGGGCTCGGCATTCTGGCCGGCGACTACTGCAAGGCGGCTTCCGACCTCGCACTGCCGGTGACGGCCGTGGGTCTGATGTACCGGATGGGCTACTTCCGTCAGCGGATCGACGCGCTCGGCGAGCAGATCGCCGACTATGTGGAGAGCAACTTCGACGAGTTGCCGGCGACCGTCGTGCGGGCCGACGACGGTGCAGAGTTCCGCGTGCGGGTGCCGATCGGCGCGGATTGCTGCGAACTGCGGGTGTGGCGGGTCAGGGCCGGTAACACCACACTGCTGTTGCTGGATGCGGATATCGACGACAACGAGCCATCGCTGCGTGGCGTGACGCACCAGCTCTACGGCGGCGACGTGGTTACCCGCATCCGTCAGGAGATGGTCCTCGGGATTGGTGGGGTGCGCGCGCTGCGCGCCCTCGGGATCGACCCAGTCGTGTGGCACCTGAACGAGGGGCATGCCGCGTTCGGCATCGTCGAGCGCTGCGGCGAGTTCCTGGCGCTGGGCTGGACGCCTGCGGCAGCCATCGAAGCGGTAGCCGCGTCGACCATATTCACCACACACACGCCCGTGGCGGCCGGCCACGATCTCTTCGATGCCGGGCTGGTGGAAACCGAACTCGGCGGCTACCTCGACGCGCTGGGCGTCGACACGGACTGGCTGCTGAATCTGGGCCGCAATGGCTGTGACCCGTGCTTGAACATGACCACGCTGGCGATCCGGGGGTCGCGCTACCGCAATGGCGTCAGCCGCATTCATGGCCGGATTGCCGCCGCGACGGAGCGTCATGCCTGGCCGGAGATCACCCCCGACGAGAATCCGCTGACGTTCGTCACCAATGGGGTCCACCTGCCGACCTTCGTGGCTCTGGACTGGATCCATCTGTTCGACACGCGCTTCACGGATTGGCGTTCGAAGCTCGCCGACGAGGGGTTCTGGTCCTGTATCGACGACATTCCCGATCACCGCTTCTGGAGCCTGCGCCAGGATCTGAAGGCCCAGTTGCTGGTCGAGGTGAAACGGCGCATCGTGGCCCAGCATCAGCGTAACGGCACCGCCTGGGCGACCACGCAGCGTGTCATCGGGCGCCTCGGTGGTGCCGGCGACGTGCTGGTGCTCGGGTTCGCCCGGCGCTTCGCGACCTACAAGCGCGCGCTGCTGTTGTTCAACGACGGCGAGCGAATGGCACGCTTGTTGAGTGACGAGAGCCGCCCTGTGGTACTCGTCATGGCCGGCAAGGCGCACCCGCACGACGAACCGGGCCGGACGCTGATCCGTGAGGTCTACGAGCGCGCCATGAGCCCGGAATTGATCGGCAAGCTCGTGCTGGTCGAGGATTACGATCTGGCCCTGGCCCGGCTGTTGGTGGCCGGCGCCGACGTCTGGATCAACACGCCGGAGTACCCGCTGGAGGCGAGCGGCACGTCCGGCATCAAGGCGGCCATGAACGGCGCGATCAACCTGTCCGTGCTCGACGGCTGGTGGGCCGAGGCGTTCGACGGCACCAACGGTTGGGCGGTGGCGCCCCACGATCCCGGCATGTCGGCGGAGTATCGTGACCGCGAGGAAGCCAAGGATCTGCTGGACCTGCTCGAGCGCGAGGTGCTGCCGAGCTATTTCGACCGTCACGACTCGGATGCGTGGGTGCGCCGGGCGAAAGCGTCGATGCGCACCATCATTCCGCGGTTCAACAGCGAGCGGATGGTGCTGGAATACGTCCGGCGGTTCTATCTGCCGGCAGCGCAGCGGGCCGCGCGGCTCACCCGGGCGAACGGCGTGGAGGCCCAGGCGTTCGCGCTGTGGAAGCAGCAGGTGGCGGAGTTCTGGGAAGAAACGTTCCTGCGTTTCGCGGGGCCCGTGCCTGCGGTGCTGGCCGACGGCGAGCCGCTGGAGCTCGCCGTGGACGCCGGCTTGCACGGACTGACGCCCGCCGACGTGCGGGTCGAATGCCTCATCGGCACGGCCGACCTGAACGAGCCGCCCGTGAGCTTCGCGTTCGCCGCCGCCGACGCGATCGGCGATGGGGTCTGGCGATTCACCGCGAGTCTGCGACCGCCGTTTCCCGGCCTGCAGCACTACCGGGTGCGCATGTACCCGCACCACGAGCTGCTGGCACATCCCCTGGAAATGGGGCGGATGCGGTGGGTCGCGGCGAACCCGGAGTGACCCATCTGCTCGACCGCCGGCGCGCCGGGGTGCTGTGCGCGGTCAGTTCGTTGCCGGCGGGCAGTCACGAGGCGTTTCTCGACTTTCTCGCCGCCGCCGGCATCGCTGTCTGGCAGGTGCTGCCGCTCAATCCGCCGGACGCCCACGGTTCTCCTTACAGCAGCGCGTCGCTGTTCGCCATGGATCCGGCGCTCGGTCAGCTTGTCGACAGGCCGGTTGCGCCCCCCGTCGGCTTGGACTCGGCGGGGGTCGCCGACTATGCCCGCTTCATCGTCGCCCGGGCACGATTCGGGGCGCCGTGGACGGCGTGGCCCGAGGGGCTGAGGGCAGGTGAGCCCGCGGCGCTGGCGGATTTCGAGGCGACGACAGGCGACGCCCGGGAGCGGATCGTCGCCGCGCAGCGGCAGGCGTCGGCAGCGTGGGCCACGCTGAAACGGGCGGCCAACGCGCGCGGCATTCTGATCATGGGTGACATGCCGCTGTATCCCGCGCACGACAGTGCCGACGTGTGGGCGCACCCGGAGCTGTTCGACCTCGACGATGCCGGCGAGCCGAACGAGGTCGCCGGCGTGCCGCCGGATTACTTCTCGGCGACCGGTCAGTTGTGGGGCAACCCGCTGTACGACTGGGCGGCGCACCGCGACCAGGGCTTCGGCTGGTGGCGCCGACGGGTCAACCATCAGCTGGCCCGGTTCGATCTGCTGCGCATCGATCACTTCCGTGGGCTGGAAGCGTATTGGGCGGTTCCTCGCGGCGGCCGGGCCGATGCCGGGCGCTGGCGGCCCGCGCCGGGGCGGGCGCTGCTCGGCGCCCTCGAGCCGGGGCAGCGCCGGCGTCTGGTGGCGGAGGATCTGGGGTTCGTCACGCCGGCAGTCGAGGCGCTGCGGGACGGGTTTTCGCTTCCGGGGATGCGGGTGCTGCAGTTCGCCTTCGACGGCCGGACCGACAATCCCCATCTACCGGACCACTGCCCGGCCCACGCCGTCATGTACACCGGAACCCATGACAACGACACCGGCCTGGGCTGGTATCGCGCCCTCGATGCCGCGACCCGCCACCGGGTCGAGCGCCTGATCGGTGGGACAGGGGCGTCCTGGCCGTGGCCGCTCATCGAGGCGGCGCTGCAGTCACCGGCGCGCACGGCGGTGGTGCCGCTACAGGACTTGCTCGGTCTGGACGGGCGCCATCGGCTGAACACACCGGGTACGGCCACGGGCAACTGGGGCTGGCAGGCCGACCCGGCGTCATTGACGCCGACGCTGGCGCGACGTATCCGGTGCCGGCTGGCGGCGTCAGACCGGCTGCAGGACGATGCCGGCCAGGGGCGGTAACGTCACGGTCAGCGAGTGCGGTCTGCCCATCCAGGGCCGATCGTCAGCCATCATGCCGAGACCGTTGCCGACGTCGGACCCGCCGTAGTAGCGGGAGTCGGAGTTCAGGATCTCGCGGTAGCGGCCGCCGGTGGGCACGCCGATACGGTAGCCGGTGCGCGGCACGGGCGTGAAGTTGAGGGCGATCACCAGCGTCTCGTCGCCCGCCCGGCGCAGGTAGGTGATGACCGAGTTGCGGTGATCGTGACAGTCTATCCACTCGAAGCCGGCGCCGCTCACGTCGTTGCCGAGGGCCGGTTGGTGGCGGTACATGGCGTTGAGATCGCACATCAGGGCCATCACCCCGCGATGGCCCGGCGCTCGACTCAGTGACCAGTCCAGGGCGCGATCGTGCCACCACTCCTCGGGGTCGGCGAACTCGTTGCCCATGAACGTCAGCTTCTTCCCCGGATACGTGAACTGATAGGTATAAAGCAGCCGCAGGTTGGCGAGCTGCTGCCAGTCGTCTCCCGGCATCTTGTCGAGCAGTGCCCGCTTGCCGTGCACCACCTCGTCGTGGGAGAAGGGCAGCACGAAGTTCTCCGTGAAGGCGTACAGCATGCCGAAGGTCAGGCGGTCGTGGTGATAGGCGCGGTGGATCGGGTCGTGGCTCAGGTACTCAAGGGTGTCGTGCATCCAGCCCATGTTCCACTTCAGCGTGAAGCCGAGTCCGCCGAGGTGAGTGGGCCGGGTCACCTGGGGCCAGGAGGTGGATTCCTCGGCTACGATCACGGCACCCGGACACTCGCCGTGGGCCACCGTATTCAGCTCGCGGAGCCAGTCGATGGCCTCGAGATTCTCGTTGCCGCCGTAGCGGTTGGGCCGCCAGGCGTCCGGCTCGCGGGAGTAGTCGAGGTAGAGCATGCTCGCTACCGCATCGACCCTGAGGCCGTCGACGTGGTAGGCCTCGAGCCAGTGCAGGGCGCTCGAAGTGAGGAAGCTGCGTACCTCGTTGCGGCCGTAGTTGAACACCAGTGTGCCCCAGTCGGGATGTTCGCCGAGGCGCGGGTCGGCATGTTCGTAGAGCGCCGTGCCATCGAAACGTGCCAATCCGTGGGCGTCTCTGGGGAAGTGTCCGGGGACCCAGTCGAGGATGACGCCGATGCCGCGGCAGTGCAGATGGTCGACGAACGCGCGGAACTCGTCGGGGCTCCCGAACCGGCTCGTCGGCGCGAAGTAGCCGAGCGTCTGATAGCCCCAGGACCCGTCGAACGGGTGCTCCATCACCGGCAGGAGCTGAACGTGGGTGAAGCCGAGCCGCTCGACGTGGTCGGCGAGTCGGGAGGCAAGCTCCCGGTAGTCCAGGAAGCTTCCGTCGCCCGCCCGCTGCCAGGATCCGAGGTGGACCTCGTAAATCGACATGGGCTGGTCCAGCGGATTGCTCCGGGCCCGCCGGGCCATCCACTCACCGTCCTGCCAGCAGTGTACGCTCGACGCGGCTACGACTGAGGCGGTAGCCGGGCGCAGCTCGAAGATCTCGGCGCAGGGATCGGCCTTGTGCATCAGCATGCCGCTGGCGCGCTGGCGAATCTCGAACTTGTAGCGGGCGCCGGCCGCCGCTGCAGGCACGAACAGGCACCATACGCCGCTCGAGCCCAGACTCTGCATCGGGCACCGGCGCCCGTCCCAGTCGTTGAAATCGCCGATGACGCTCACCCGTTCGGCGTTGGGTGCCCAGACCGCGAAGCGCACGCCGGCCACGCCGTCGATGACCAGCGGGTGCGCGCCGAGCAGGTGCTGCTGGCGATGATGCCGGCCCGCGCTGAGCGCCTGCAACGCTTCATCCGCCAACGTCACGCGAAAGGCGTACGGATCGTAGCCGACACGACAGGCGCCGTCGCTGCCCTGGATCTGCAGCCGGTACGGGCCGACGACGTCGGCGGCGGGCCCGCGCCATTCGAACACGCCTTCCGCCCGGGTCCGCGTGAATGGCACATCACCGGCCAGCGACACCTGCGCAGCGTCGGGCCGGAACACGCGGATGACGGCCTCGGCGCCGCGCTCGAAGCGGCCGAGCACCTCGTACGGTGCGTGATGGCGGCCGTCGATCAGCCGGGTCAGCGCGTCGGAATCAGGATGCGGGGCGTTCATGCAACTCTCCGTACAGGCGTTCGTAGGCGGCGGCGCTGGCATCCCAGGAGAAGTCGCGCCGCATGCCCGCCTGCTGCAGGCCGCGCCATGTGGGCGGGTCGCGATAGGCGGCCAGCGCTGCGCGCAGGGCGGCCAGCAGCGCGCCTGCAGAGGGCTCGTCGAAGGTGAACCCGGTGGCGGCATTCACCGTGTCGCCCAGGCCGCCGGTGCGGCGTACCACGGGTATCGTCCCGTAGCGCATGCTGTAGAGCTGATTCAGGCCGCAGGGTTCGTAGCGCGACGGCATCAGCAGCAGGTCGCCGGCGGCCTCCAGGCGATGGGCCAGGGCCTCGTTCATGCCGCGGGCAAAGGCGACGCTGCCCGGGTGCGCGGTCCGAGCGGCGTGCAGACGACGCTCGTAGTCGGCGTCGCCGGTCCCGAGCACGGCGAGCTGCGCGCCGAGCGACAGGATTCCCGGCAGCGCGTCGAGCACCAGGTCGATGCCTTTCTGCGGAACCAGGCGGCTGATCATGACGGCCAGCGGCCGGTCGGAGGCCGCCTCGAGCCCCAGCTCGCGCTGCAGCAGGGTCTTGTTGCGTTCCTTGACCTCCGGGCGATCGGCGTCGTAGCGGTGTGCGATGAACCGGTCGTGGGCCGGATCCCAGTGCTCGCTGTCGATGCCGTTGACGATGGCGCGGAGATCCTCGGCGCGGTGCTGCAGCAGGCCGGCCAGGCCGAATCCCAGCTCGTCGGTGAGAATCTCCCTGGCGTAGCCAGGGCTCACGGTGGACAGCCGATCCGCGAACACCAGTCCCGCCTTGATGAACGACAGCTGCCCGTGGAACTCGAGAGCGTCCGGCGCCCACCACGCCGGATCCATGTCGAGCAGGGCCGAGAGCCGGCGGAACGACTCGCCGCCGAACAGGCCCTGGTAGCCGAGGTTGTGGATGGTGAACAGAATCCCCGGCCGGTCCGGGGATCGGGCCACGAAGGGCGCGGCGAGCGCGCTCGGCCAGTCGTTCAGGTGCACGACGTCCGGTGCGAAGGGCGGCGTCGGGGCGTGGCCGGCCAGCCAGGCCAGACTGCGGCCGAAGACGCCGAATCGTACGTCGTTGTCGGGCCAGTCGGCGCCCGTCGGATCCGCGTACGGGCTGCCCGGGCGTGCATACAGGCCGGGGCAGCGCAGCAGCCAGACGACGAGGTCGTCGAGTTTGGTTTCCAGGACGTCGATGCGGAAGCCGTCGATGCGGGTCGACGTAACCAGCCGGTCCGCTCCGCCGTAGCCGAACAGGCTCTCGTAGTGCGGCATGACCACGCGCACGTCGTGGCCACGGCGGACCAGTGCCCGGCTCAGGCCGTAGGCGACGTCGGCGAGTCCGCCGGACTTGACCCACGGGGTGAGTTCGCTGGTGGCGAACAGAATGCGGAACCGGTCTGTCTCCACGAAAAACGTGCCTGCACGCGAAGCGAATGGAAAAGCATGATAACAAGGTGTTCGCCGGTGACAGGTCAAGTGATTCGGGCGATTCGCCGAATCGTGGGTGACGTTGACCTGCGCGCAGGGTTCAGGTTGTAGCCTGACTCGATCTGGCGATGGAGGGACTCCGCGATGAAGGATTCCGATGGGAACGGCGCGAGCGCGCCGGCGCAGGTGCTCTGGTTCGACGACCTCGGGCGCGCGGACGTGGCCCGCGTCGGTGGCAAGAACGCCTCGCTCGGCGAGATGGTGTCCCATCTGGGCGCGCGCGGCGTCCGGGTGCCGCCGGGATTCGCGACCACGGCCGATGCCTACCGCAGCTTCCTGCAGCACAACGGGCTCGACGCCCACATCGCCGCAACGCTGGAGGCCCACGAGGCCGGCAGTTTGGGGCTGCAGGACGCGGGCGATGCCATCCGCCGGGCGGTGCTGCTCGGCCGCTGGCCGGAGCGCCTGGCCGCGGACATCGAGCAGGCCTATGCGACGCTGAGCCGGCGGGCCGGCGGCATCGACGTCGATGTCGCCGTGCGCTCGAGCGCAACCGCCGAAGACCTGCCGGAGGCAAGCTTCGCGGGGCAGCAGGAGTCGTACCTGAACGTGCGCGGCCCGCGGGCGGTGCTCGACGCCTGCCGGCGTTGCTATGCGTCGCTGTTCACCGACCGTGCCATCAGCTATCGCCAGGCCAAGGGGTTCGACCATATGGCGGTGGCGTTGTCGGTGGGCGTGCAGGTCATGGTGCGTGCCGATCGCGCCGGCGCCGGCGTGATGTTCTCCATCGATACCGAAACCGGCTTCGATCGCGTGGTGCTCATCGATGCCGCCTGGGGCCTGGGCGAAAACGTCGTGCAGGGCGCCGTCGATCCGGACGCCTATCAGGTCTACAAGCCGTTGCTGGGGAACTCTGCGCTCACGCCGATCGTCGACAAGCGCTGCGGCCGCAAGCTGCGCAAGATGGTCTACACCGGCGATGCGGATCAGCCGACCAGGAACGTTCCGACGTCCAGGGCCGAGCGGGAAGCGCTGGTTCTCGACGATGCCGAGATCCTGACGCTGGCCCGCTGGGCCTGCCTGATCGAGGAGCATTACGGCTGCCCGATGGACATGGAGTGGGCAAAGGATGGCGGCAGCGGCGAGTTGTTCATCGTCCAGGCGCGACCCGAGACCGTGCAGTCGCGCCTCGGTGCCGGTGTGCTGGAGCGCTACCGCGTGGAGCGCAAGGGCCCGCTGCTGGTCACGGGCCTGAGTATCGGCGCCGCGGTCGTGTCCGGCCCCGTCATGGTGATCGACAGCCCCGACGACATGGGCCGGTTCGTGGATGGCGCCGTGCTGGTGACGGGAATGACGGACCCCGACTGGGTGCCGGTGATGAAACGCGCGGCCGCGCTGATCACCGATCACGGCGGGCGCACTTCCCACGCCGCCATCGTCAGTCGCGAGCTCGGCTTGCCCGCCGTGGTTGGCACCGGCAACGCGACCCACGTCCTGCACGACGAGCAGACCGTCACCGTGTCCTGCGCGGAAGGCGATCAGGGCTACGTCTACGAGGGCGCTGCCGACATCCAGGTCGAAACCCTGGACCTAGATCACGTACCCGAGACCCGTACCCGCGTGTTGCTGAACCTGGCCAATCCGGCAGCCGCGTACCGCTGGTGGCGTTTGCCGGCCGATGGCATCGGTCTGGCCCGCATGGAGTTCGTGGTCGGCAACCACATCAAGGTGCACCCCATGGCCCTGGCGCACTACGACACCCTGACCGATCCGGCGGCGCGGCGCGAGATCGCGGAGCTGACCCGCGGCTACGCGGATCGCAGCGAGTATTTCGTCGACCGGCTGGCTCGGGGGCTCGCGCGGATTGCAGCGGTCCAGTACCCGAATCCGGTCATCGTGCGCATGAGCGATTTCAAGTCCAACGAGTACGCCAACCTCGTCGGCGGGGCCGAGTTCGAGCCGGAGGAGGAGAATCCCATGCTCGGCTTCCGCGGGGCGTCGCGCTACTACTCGCCGCGCTATCGCGACGGGTTCGCGCTGGAGTGCCGCGCGATCCGCCGGCTGCGGGAGGAACTGGGCTTCACCAATGTCGTCGTCATGATTCCGTTCTGCCGGTCGATACGGGAAGCCGACCGTGTTCTGGCGGTGATGGCCGAATACGGGCTCGAACGGGGCGCGAACGGGCTCGAGGTGTACGTGATGTGCGAGATTCCGTCGAACGTGGTGCTGGCGGCGGCGTTCGCGGAGCGCTTCGACGGGTTTTCCATCGGCTCCAACGACCTGACCCAGCTCACGCTGGGAGTCGATCGCGACGCCGAGGCCCTGGCCGAGCTGTTCGACGAGCAGGATCCGGCCGTGCGCTGGATGGTGCGCCGGGTCATCGAGGCCGCACACGAGGCCGGCGCCCGGGTAGGCCTCTGCGGGCAGGCGCCGAGCGATCATCCGGCCTTTGCCGCGTTCCTGGTCGAATGCGGCATCGACTCGATCTCGGTCAGCCCCGACAGCTTCCTCGCGGTCAAGGGGCGGGTCGCGGAGGCGGAACGGGCGGCACCCGGCGAGCGTCCGAACGGCGCGTCGTGAAGATCGTCGTGTTCGAGGCCGAAAGCCGCGAGCGGCCGGCCCTGGCGCCGCTCGCTGCGGACCACGAGCTGGTGTTCAGCGAGGCGGCGCTGTGCAGCGACAACGCGGCACGGTTCGCGGATGCCGAGGTGGTGTCACCGTTCGTCTACTCCACCCTCGACGAAGCCGCCTTGATGCAGCTGCCCGCGCTGCGCCTGATCGCGACCCGGTCCACGGGCTTCGATCACATCGATGCGGCGTACTGCGAGCGTCGCGGTATCATGGTGTGCAACGTCCCGAGCTACGGTGCTAACACGGTGGCCGAGCACACGTTCGCATTGTTGCTCGCCGTCAGCCACAGGCTGCCCGAGGCGTTCGAGCGGGCGCGGCGGGGACCGTTCTCCCCGTCCGGGCTGGAGGGCTTCGACCTGGCTGGCCAAACGCTCGGCGTCGTCGGTACCGGCAGCATCGGGCGTCACGTGGTGCGTATCGGCACAGGGCTCGCGATGCACGTCATTGCCACGGATCCCGTTGAGCGCAAGGGTCTCTCCGGATATGCGGGTTTTCGCTATGTGCCGCTCGACGAACTGCTCGCGACGGCGGACGTCATCAGTCTGCATCTGCCGTCGACGGCGGGGACCCGGAACCTGCTGTCGAGGGAGGCCTTCGCGCGCATGAAGGACGGTGTCGTGATCATCAACACCGCGCGCGGCGACCTGATCGACTCCAGGGCGTTGATCCATGCGCTCGGCACCGGCAAGGTGGCCGGCGCCGGTCTCGATGTCCTGCCCGACGAGCCGCTGATCCGCGAAGAGGCCGAGCTGATCTGTTCGGCCTTCGGGCAGGAGTTCGACCTCACTCAACTGGTTGCCGATCACGTGCTGTTGCGGTTGCCGAACGTCGTCGTCACCCCGCACAGCGCCTTCAATACGCGCCAGGCCGTAGCGCGCATCCTGAGCACCACGGTGCGCAACATCGACGGTTACCTGACGGGTCGTCCCGAGAACGTCGTCGTCGAGCCGCAGCCACCGGCTCGGGACGGCCGTTGACCTGTATGCGGGTGCCACGTTTTATCTTGTCCGGCACAACCACCCGAAACGAGGAGTCATTGCCCATGGAACCCCTTGCGAAGCGCGCGACGCGCCGGCCTGTCTGCCGGGTAGCGGCCGTCATGCGCCGGTTGCTGCCGTTGATCGTCGCCGCGGGGCTCGGCCCCGCCACGGTCGTCGCGGGCGACGACCGCGTGGCTGCGGGCCGTGCGGCCTATCAGCAGACCTGCGTGGCCTGTCATGGGGCCAACGGCCAGGGCGCACTGCCGGGCATCGCCTCGTTCGGGTCCGCAGATGGACCTCTGGCCCAGTCCGATGACGCGCTGGTACGGAGCATCCTCGATGGCAAACAGAGCCCCGGGTCGGCGCTGGCCATGCCGCCTAAGGGTGGCAATCCGAACCTGACCGAAACCGATGCCCGGGCGCTGGTGGCCTTTCTGCGGGCCGAGTTCGGCAGGTAGCTCGTGGTCACCGACGAGGCGGCCCGTAGCGTGAGGCCGGCATGCGGGTGAAGGAACTCGCAGAGCGATCCGGGGTAGCGGCCCACGTCATCCGCTACTACACCCGCCTGGGGCTGCTGCATCCGGTGCGCGAACGGGGCAATCGTTACCGGTCCTACGCCAAGCAGGACGTCTATCGTGTGCGTTTCATCCGCCGGGCCCGCTGGCTCGGCTTCACCTTGAGCGACGTGGGCAGCATTCTCGAGGAGGCGGACAGCGGCGTGTCGCCGTGTCCGGAAGTGCGGGATCTCATCGAGCGGCGCGCCCGGGAGAACCATCGACGGCTCGATGCCGTCAATGCGCTGCAGCAGCGGATGGAGGCGTCGATTGCCCGGTGGGCGACGCTGCCCGATCGTCTGCCCGACCACGACAGCCTGTGCTATCTCATCGATCTGGTCGCCGAGGGCGACGACCTGTTGACCTGAGTGCCGCGTACAGGTTGTAGCGTTGTTTCGTCACGTTCAGAGCCCGGGAGCGCCGGATGACCCATGTGGACCTAGCCATCGAAGGCATGACCTGCGCGCGTTGCGCGCGGCGCGTGGAGGCCGCGCTGCGCGGCCTGGCGGGGGTGGCCGGGGCCAGCGTGAATCTGACCACGGGAACCGCGTCGGTGGACTTTGACGGCGACCGCGCGTCGGTGCGCGAGCTCACCGACGCGGTCCGGCGCGAGGGCTACCGGACGGGCGCGACCCGTACGCGGCTGCGGGTGGAGGGGATGCGCTGCGCATCCTGTGTCACCCAGGTGGAGAAGGCCCTCACGGGTACGCCGGGCGTGATCGCCGCGTCGGTCAATGCCGCCACCGCCGAAGCCGACATCGAGTACCGGCCCGCCCAGGTGGACGTGTCCGGGCTCGAGCGGGCCGTGGCCGCGAGCGGCTACACGCTGGCGCCGGCCGTGACGGCGACTCCGGAAGCGGTCGACCGCCACGCCGCCGCCCAGGATCTCGAATACCGCTCGCTGATGCGCAAGTTCTGGTTCGCCGCCCTGGTATCGCTGCCGGTGATGCTGTTCAGCTATCCGGACTTCGTCCCCGGGCTGCGCGACTGGATGCCCATGGGCAGCGGGAACCGGCGCATCGTCTGGGGTCTGCTGGGAATCGCGACGCTGCCCGTGCTGCTGTGGTCGGGTTCGCAGTTCTACACCGGCGCCTGGGCGGCCGTGAAGCACCGCTCGGCCAACATGCACACCCTCATCGCCGCCGGCGTCACGGCAGCCTTTCTGTATTCGGCGGTGGCGGTGCTGTTTCCCGGCTGGTTTCCCGAGCAGGCGCTGGCCGAGGTATTCTGGGACGTGTCCACCGTGGTGGTCGCCTTGGTGGTGCTCGGCCTCGCGCTGGAGGTCAAGGCCAAGGGCAAGACCTCCGAGGCCATCAAGAAACTGGTCGGTCTCCAGGCGCGGACGGCCCGGGTGATCCGCGACGGCAAGGAGGTCGACGTTCCGGTGGAGGAGGTCGTGGCCGGCGACGCGGTGGTGGTGCGGCCGGGCGACAAGATCCCGGTAGACGGCGTGGTGCTCGAGGGATCCAGCAGCATCGACGAATCCATGATCACCGGGGAGTCCATCCCGGTGGAGAAGGGCGCCGGCGACGAGGTGATCGGCGCCACCATCAACAAGACGGGCAGCTTTACCTTTCGCGCCACCAAGGTGGGTAAGGACACCATGCTGGCGAACATCATCCGCATGGTGCAGGACGCCCAGGGGTCCAAGGCGCCGATCCAGCGGGTGGTCGACCAGGTGGCGGCGTACTTCGTGCCCGCCGTCATGATTCTGGGCATCCTGTCGTTCATGGTCTGGTACAACGTCGGGCCGGAGCCGCGCATCGTCTACGCCATGATCGTGCTGGTCACCACCCTGATCATCGCCTGTCCGTGCGCGCTGGGGCTCGCGACGCCGACCTCGCTGACCGTCGGCATCGGCAAAGGCGCGGAGAACGGCATCCTCATCCGTTCCGGCGATGCGCTGCAGACCGCCAAGCGCCTCGACGCCATCGTGCTGGACAAGACCGGGACCATCACCCGGGGTGAGCCGGCGCTCACCGACGTGGTGACGGTCGGCGCCCAGACGGAGGACGAGCTGCTGACGCTGACTGCCGCCCTGGAACGGGGCTCCGAACATCCGCTGGGCGAGGCCATCGTCCGCGGTGCCGAGGCGCGCGGCCTGACGCTGGCCGGGACGTCGGGGTTCGAGGCAATCCCCGGCCATGGGGTCAGCGGCCGGGTCGATGGGCACGATGTGCTGCTCGGCAACGCCAAGCTGCTGCGGGACCGCGGTATCGATCCAGACGCGTTGCAGACGCACTGGGAGCGCCTCGCCGAAGCCGGCAAGACGCCGATGTTCGTCGCCGTGGACGGGAAGGCGGCCGGCCTGGTGGCGGTCGCAGACACGCTGAAAGAGGATTCCGCGGCAGCCATTGCCGCCCTCAAGGATCTGGGGCTCGAGGTGGTGATGATCACCGGTGACAACCAGCGCACGGCGGCGGCCATCGCGCGCCAGGTCGGCGTCGACCGGGTGCTGGCCGACGTGCTCCCGGAGGACAAGGCCCACGAGATCCAGAAGCTGCAGCTCGAAGGCCGGACCGTCGCCATGGTGGGCGACGGCATCAACGACGCGCCGGCCCTGGCCCAGGCGGACGTCGGGCTCGCCATCGGCACCGGCACCGACGTCGCCATCGAAGCGAGCGACATCACGCTGATCAAAGGCAGCCTGCATGGTGTGGTGACGGCCATGGCGATCAGCCGGGCCACCATGCGCAACGTCTATCAGAACCTGTTCGGCGCGTTCATCTACAACACCCTGGGTATTCCGGTTGCGATGGGGCTGCTCTATCCGTTCACCGGACTGCTGCTGTCGCCGCTGATCGCAGCCGCGGCGATGGCGTTCAGCTCGGTGACGGTGGTCACCAACGCCAATCGGCTGCGCTACTTCGAACCCGCCGGAGGTGCGGCATGACGCCGGATCGAATTCTCGTGACCGTTCTGGGGCTGGCCGCCATCGGCTTCATCGTCTGGTACTTCTGGATGAACCGTTCGGCGGGTACCCGCGCGGCGCTGGCCAGCTCGGGCTATCAGGAAGCCATGATTCTGGTGAAGGGCGGCTATACCCCGGACGTGATCCTCGTGGAGCGCGGCAAACCGGTGCGCCTGAACTTCCGCCGGGAGGAAACGGCCAGCTGCTCCGAGCGGGTCACGTTGCCCGACTTCGACCGCAGCGCGGAGCTGCCCACCGGCGAAGTCGTGCCGCTGGAGTTTCTGCCGGAGGCGCCGGGAGAGTACGAGTTCTCGTGCCAGATGGGGATGTTTCGCGGCAAGGTGATCGTGCAATGAATGAGCCCTCGACCGAACACACAAAACGCAACTTCTGGCTGACGCCGAACGGTCTGGCCGCGCTGGGCCTGATCGGGGCGGTCGGCTACTTCCTCCTGACCGAGCACCGCGCCCACTTCGTCTACGCCTTGCCGTTCCTGATACTCCTGCTCTGCCCGCTGATGCACATCTTCATGCATGGCGGTCACGGCGGTCACGGCGGTCATGGCGGCCAGGGCGGTGGCGAAGGCGGCGAGGCACACCACCAGCACCGGGAGCACGACTGATGCATGGCGGCAGCGGCTACGGCTTGTGGACCCTGGTGGTGCTCAACTCGGCGGTGTTCATCATCTTCGCGTTCAGCTTCACCAAGCCGAAGACCTCGCGGGACTGGCGCAGCCTGGGAGCGTTCTCCGCCTTCGTGGTGGCGCTGTTCACCGAGATGTACGGGTTCCCGCTGACCGTCTATCTGCTGTCCGGCTGGCTGCAGACCCGATTCCCCGAGACCAATGTGTTCAGCCACGACGCCGGCCACCTGTGGAACACCCTGCTCGGCTGGGACATCAATCCGCACTTCGATCCCCTGCACATCCTCAGCAACGTGGTGATCTTCGGCGGCTTCATCATGCTGGCGTCGGCCTGGCGGGTGCTGCATACCGCCCAGCGCGCCGGCGAGCTGGCCGTCGACGGGCTGTACGCACGCATGCGCCATCCCCAGTACGTCGCTTTCGTGGTCATCATGTTCGGCTTCCTGCTGCAGTGGCCGACGTTGCCGACGCTGGTGATGTTCCCGATCCTGGTCTGGATCTACGTACGCCTGGCGCGACGCGAGGAGCAGGCGGCGCTGGAGGAGTTCGGCGAGCGCTATCGGCGCTACATGGCGCGCACGCCCGCGTTCATCCCCGGCCGCAGGCCGCAGGAGACCGCGAGCCGTGGCTGACCCGCGGCAGGGACCGGTGCGGCTGAGCTTTCTCGGCGCCGCCGACACCGTCACGGGGTCCAAGTACCTGCTGGAAACGGCGGGACGCAAGCTGCTGGTGGACAGCGGGCTGTTCCAGGGTCCGCCAGCGCTGCGGGAGCGCAACTGGCAACCGCTGCCGTTGCCGGCGGCCGAAATCGACGCCGTGTTCCTCACCCACGCCCATCTCGATCACAGCGGTTATCTGCCGGTGCTCTGGAAGCAGGGTTTTACCGGGCCCGTGTACTGCACGTCGGGCACCACGGCCCTGGCCGGCATCCTGTTGCCGGACTCCGGGTTCCTGCAGCAGGAAGATGCGGAGTACGCGCGCCGCAAGGGGCTGGCCGACGACGACGCGGTAGAGCCCCTCTACGATCAGAACGACGCGCGCGGCAGCCTGGAACTGCTGCGCCCGATCCCCTTCGGCCAGGTGGTGAACGTAGCGCCCGGGGTGAGCGCCACCTTTCACCGCGCCGGCCACATTCTGGGCGCGTCCTGGATTCGCTTCGACCTGGCCGGCCGGCGCCTGGTGTTCAGCGGCGACCTGGGCCGCCCGAACGATCCGGTCATGCGGGCGCCGGAGCCGCTGTCCGGTGCGGACTGGGTGGTCACGGAGTCCACTTACGGCGACCGCGCTCATCCGTCCGGCTCGCCGGTCGGGACGCTGCGGGACGTCATTGTGCGGACGATGCGGCGCAACGGCGTGCTGATGATTCCGGCCTTCGCGGTCGGACGGGCGCAGACGCTTCTGCATCTGCTCGCCCGGCTGCGCGACGACGGCCTCGTTCCCCAGGTGCCGGTCTATCTCAACAGTCCCATGGCCATCGATGCCACCGACATCTACTGCGATCACGTGGACGAGCACCGGCTCAGCCCCGACGCCTGCCGGGTGATGTGTGGCGCCGCCCGCTACGTGAACAGCGCCGACGAATCGCGGGCGCTGAACCGGCGCCAGGGGCCGATGATCGTGATCAGCGCGAGCGGCATGGCCAGCGGCGGGCGCATCCTGCATCACTTCCGAGCCTGGCTGGAGGATGCGCGCAATACCGTGCTGTTCGCCGGCTACCAGGCGGCCGGCACCCGGGGCGCCGCCATGCTCGGCGGGGCGCGGCAGATTCGTGTGCACGGCCGCACCCTGCAGGTGAATGCCGAGGTCGCCGAAATTTCGTCGCTGTCGGCGCACGCCGATGCCGGCGAGGTGCTCGACTGGCTGGCCGGGGCGGTGACCGATGCGCCGGCGCGCCTGTTCGTCACCCACGGCGATCCCGGCGCCGCCGCGGCATTGCAGAGGCGCATCGTGCAGGAGTTCGGCTGGGCCGCGGAGATTCCGCGCTTCGAGCAGTCGGCGACACTGGAATGATCCCATGGACGTAGCCACCCATCTGGTGCAGGCGTATCTGCGGCTCAACGGCTATCTGACCGCGGCCGAATACCCGCTGATCGAGACCCGCCAGGGCGAGGCACCGCGGGTGCTCACCGACATCGACCTGCTGGCGGTGCGTTTCGCCCGCAACGACGGAAGCAGGGGCGAGGGGCCGGGCCGGCGGGTCGGCGGTCCGGTCGTGGACGCGCCGGATCCGGCGCTGGCCTGTCCGCCCGCCGCCACCGACATGCTGGTGGCCGAGGTCAAGCAGGGCAAGGCCTTCGTCAATCCCGCGACCCGGGATCCGCTGGTGCTCGGCGCCGCGCTGGCCCGCTTCGGCTGCTGCCTTCCCGAGGAGAGCCCCGAGCTGGTGCGGGCGCTGCTGCGGCGCGGGCGGGCGCAGAGCGACCTGGGACATACCGTGCGCATGGTGCTGTTCGCCTCCCGGGGTGAGCGGGCGCCGAATGGCTGGCACTGGGTGCATCTGGATCACGTGATTCGTTTTGCCGACGCGCATCTGCGCGGGCGTCGCGAGACCTACGGCAGCGTCGACGAGCGCGAGCCGGCACTGGCCTGGCTCGCACTGCTGGAGAAATGCGGCTTCACCCTCCAGCACCGGGAGGGGTCATGATCGAAGCCAGGCTTCCCGATGCGGCCGTGCCCCGACCCAGTACCCTGCGCGCCCGGCGCATGGGGATCGATACCTACCAGGAACCGGTGGTGTACATGCGCGCCGATTGTGCCGTGTGCCGCTCGGAGGGTTTCGAGTCGCGCTCGCGGGTGCGGCTCGCCGGCGGCGGCCGGGAGATCGTCGCGACGTTGAACGTCGTGCAGGGTGATGTGCTCGGCATCGGTCAGGCGGGGTTGTCGGAGTCTGCCTGGGCGTTGCTGAACGCTCACGCGGACCAGGTGCTCGAGGTCTCCCATGCCGAGCCGGTGGAGTCGTTTCGGCACGTCCGCGCCAAGCTCTTCGGTAACGCCTTGTCCGACGCCGACATCGCCGCGGTGGTGCGTGACGTGGCGGATCGGCGGTTCAGCGACGTGCAGCTCAGCGCCTTCCTCAGCGCCGGGGTCGGCGAGCGGCTGTCGAGCGGCGAAATCGTGGCGCTGACCCGGGCGATGGTCGCCGTGGGAGAAACGCTGTCCTGGGATCGCGAGGCGGTGTTCGACAAGCATTGCGTGGGCGGGCTGCCGGGCAACCGCACCACGCCTCTGGTGGTGGCCATCGTCACCGCGTGCGGCCTGACCATGCCGAAGACATCGTCACGGGCCATCACCTCGCCGGCCGGCACCGCTGACGCCATGGAAATGCTCGCGCCCGTGGACCTGACGCTGCCGCAGATGCGTCGGGTGGTGGAGCGCGAAGGCGGCTGTGTGGTGTGGGGCGGCGCCGTCGACCTGAGCCCGGCGGACGACGTGCTCATCCGGGTCGAGCGTGAACTCGACGTGGACAGCGAGGCGCAGCTCGTGGCCTCGGTGTTGTCGAAAAAAATATCCGCGGGATCGACTCGCGTGCTGATCGACGTGCCCGTCGGGCCGACGGCGAAGGTCCGCGACGCCGATGCCGCGCGGCGCCTGGCGGCACTTCTGGAAGCCACGGGCGCGGCGCTGGGCCTGCAGGTCGACGTGCTGCAGACCGATGGTTCCCAGCCGGTGGGTCGCGGCATCGGTCCGGCACTGGAAGCCCGCGACGTACTCCGCGTGCTGCGCGGCGCTGCGTCGGCGCCGACCGATCTGCGCGACCGGGCGGCGGCGCTGGCGGGCGCCATGCTCGAGCGCGGCGCGGTGTGTGCAGGGGGCCGGGGCATGCAGCACGCGCTCGACGTGCTGGCGGACGGCCGCGCCTGGCACAAGTTTCAGGCCATCTGCGAGGCCCAGGGCGGGCTGCGCACGCCGCCGGTCGCACCCCATCAGGCACCGGCCGTGGCGCGCCATGGCGGACGGCTGACGGCCATCGACAATCGCCGCCTGGCCCGGCTCGCCAAGCTCGCGGGTGCCCCCCAGGCACCGGCGGCCGGGGTCGAGCTGCTGGCGCACGTGGGTGAGCGGGTGAGCGCCGGCGCGCCGCTGCTGATGGTGCACGCCGAGACACCGGGCGAGCTCGAATACGCCTTCGAGTATCTGAGCCGTCATCCGGACATGGTGGCCATCGCGGGGGAGCAGGGGAGCTGACGTGGTGAGAGCCGATCCGCTGGTGTTTGCGATGCCCGAACAGGGGGCGCTTGGCGTCGGGCTGGCCGGCGCGCTCGACGCCGAGCTGGGGGCCATGGAAATCCGCCGCTTTCCGGACGGCGAAACCTACCTGCGCGTGGACAGCGCCTGCCGCGGCCGCGACGTGGTGCTCGCGGCAACCCTGGCGAACCCCGACGCCCTGGCACTGCCGTTGCTGTTCGCCGTTCACGGCTTGCGCCATCACGGTGCGCGCCGGGTAGTGCTGGCGGCGCCGTATCTGGCGTACATGCGCCAGGACACGCGCTTCCGGCCCGGCGAGGTGGTCACATCCGTCGCCTTTGCGGGCTTTCTCAGCGGCCTGGTGGATGGGGTGGTCACCGTCGACCCGCACCTGCACCGCTACCACTCGCTGGCGGACATCTATCGGGTACCGACCCGGGTCGTGCATGCCGCTCCCGCGGTGGCGGCGTGGATTGCCGACCACGTCGACAGGCCGCTGCTGGTCGGGCCGGACAGCGAAAGCGAGCAGTGGGTCGGCGAGGTGGCCGGACTGGCCGGAGCACCGTTCCTGGTGCTCTCGAAGACCCGCCATGGCGATCGCGACGTCGAGATCGAGGTGCCCCCGCTGGACCGCTGGCAGGGGTGCACCCCGGTGCTGGTGGACGACATCGTCTCCACCGCCGCGACCATGATCGAGACCGTGACCCACCTGCGCCGCGCCGGATATCCGGCACCCGTGTGCGTGGGTGTGCACGGCCTGTTCGTGGCCGATGCCCATGCGGCGCTCGAGCAGGCCGGGGCCGCGACGGTGGTCACGTCGAACACCGTGCCCCATGCCAGCAACCGCATCGATCTGACCGCCCGTATCGCGGAGGCAGTGGAGGAGTTGCTCGACACCGCGCCAGCGACGGGCGCCAACGAGGAGCAGAGCCGATGACCATCAAGCGCATCACCGCCATCGTACCCGTGGACATGCTCGAGACGCTGGAGCGGGACCTGCGCCGTTGCGGCGTTCCCGGGGTCACGGTGGAGCCGGTGCAGGGCTACGGAAAGCACCCCAATTACTTCCGCCGGGATCTGATGCAGAACAACGCGCGGGTGATTCTGTATGCGGCGGCGCAGCGTGTCGATGCCATCGTCGCGGCGCTGGTCGCCGGCGCCCGCGCCGCTGGTGCCGACGCGGGCATTCTGTCCGTGGAATCCATCGAACGCCTGGTCAGCCTGGCGGACGGACGCGATGTCGATGCGTCGTCTTTGGAGCAGACCGAGTAGCAGACCGAGCGAAAACGGAGCCTTGTGATGTTGAACTGGAAAGTCGTGACCTGGTCGCTGGGAACCTGGGCGGCCATTGCCTTCGTGGTTTGTGTGATCTGGGGCCTGGTGACCCCGGATGCGCTGCACATGCACGGGTTTCTCGAGCAGGTGCTGCCGGCGTTCAAATGGCTGACGTGGTGGGGGTTCCTGCTCGGCCTGGTCGAGAGCTTCCTGTACGGTGTCTATGCCGGCCTGGTGTACGTGCCCGTGTACAACTTCTTCTACAAGCGGTGGGGCGGCTGAGGGACCATGCAACTCGACAAGACCCAGCAGTTCTCCGTCTGGTACCTGCTCGCCGCCTTCCTGGTGCTGCTGGCAGCGCAGAACTACTTCGGTGGACACACGGAGAATCTGCCGTACAGCGATTTCAAGAAACTGCTGGAGGCGGGCCAGCTCGAGAACCTGAGCGTCGGCCCGGTGGATATTCGTGGCACCGTGCGCACCGATGGACTGACCAATCTGCTGGCGCCAGAGAGGATCGAGGCGCTGCGGCGGATGGGCGATGGCCGCCATGCCTTCGTCACCACGCGGGTGGAAGACGACACCCTGGTAGCCGATCTGGAGCGCGCCGGCGTGACCTACGAAGGCCGGGTGGAGAATCGGCTGCTCGGCTCGCTGATCTCCATGGTTATCTGGGTCGCAGTGTTCTTCGCCCTGTGGACATTCGCCATGCGCCGCATGCACGGTGCCGGCAGCGGCGGCATGATGTCGGTGGGCAAGAGCAAGGCCAAAGTGTACGTGGAAAAGGATACCAAGGTGTCCTTCGCCGATGTCGCCGGGGTGGACGAGGCCAAGCAGGAGCTGGAGGAGGTGGTGAGCTTTCTCCGCGAGCCCGGCAGGTACGGTCGGCTCGGAGCCCGCATTCCCAAAGGCATTCTCCTGGTGGGGCCGCCGGGCACCGGCAAGACCCTGTTCGCCCGGGCAGTGGCCGGCGAAGCGGGGGTGCCGTTCTTCTCCATCAGCGGCTCGGAATTCGTGGAAATGTTCGTCGGCGTCGGCGCGGCCCGGGTACGCGACCTGTTCGAGCAGGCCCGCCAGCAGGCGCCGGCCATCGTCTTCATCGACGAGCTCGACGCCCTCGGCCGGGCGCGCGGCATGCAGGGCGCCTTCGGCGGCGGGCACGACGAAAAGGAGCAGACCCTCAATCAGCTTCTCGTGGAGATGGATGGCTTCGATCCGTCGTCCGGCGTGGTGCTGCTGGCCGCCACCAACCGTCCGGAGATTCTCGACCCGGCGCTGCTGCGGGCCGGCCGCTTCGACCGTCAGGTGCTGGTGGACCGGCCGGACAAGACCGGCCGGGCCGCGATCCTGCGTGTCCACGTCAAGAAGATCCAGCTCGCCGCGGAGGCGGACCTCGATACCATTGCGGCGTTGACCCCGGGTTTCACCGGCGCCGACCTCGCCAACCTGGTGAACGAAGCGGCGTTGCTCGCGACCCGGCGCGGAGCCGACGCCGTGACCCTCGACGACTTCACCCAGGCGGTCGAGCGCATCGTCGCCGGGCTGGAGAAGAAGAACCGGCTGATGAACCCCGACGAGCGCAAGGCGGTGGCCTACCACGAGATGGGGCATGCGCTGGTGGCCATGGCGCTACCGGGCGTCGACCCTGTGCACAAGGTCTCGATCATTCCGCGCGGCATCGGAGCGCTGGGCTACACCATACAGCGGCCCACGGAAGACCGCTTTCTCATGACCCGGGAGGAGCTGACCAACAAGATGGCAGTCCTGCTGGGCGGACGGGCGGCCGAGCATCTGGTGCTCGGGCAGCTCTCCACTGGAGCCGGCGACGATCTGATCAAAGCCTCCGAGATCGCCCGCAGCATGGTGACCCGCTACGGCATGGACGAAACCCTCGGCCACGTGGCGTATCAGGAGCCGTCGCCCGCGTTTCTGGCCGACGGCACGCTGCGCGCGGCGCATCTGGACGTGAGTGACGGCACGGCAGAGAAGATCGATGAGGCCGTGCGGGCGCTGGTCCAGCAGGCCTTCGAGCGGGCCGGCGAGATCCTGGCGGCACGCCGCGACGTGCTCGACGAAAGCGCGGCGGCGCTGCTCGCCAGCGAGACCTTGACCGAGCACGAGCTGGCCGGCTTCCGGCAGGCCGTGGCGCGGGACGCGCTTGCCGCCGCCAGTCCGGCCGGAGACGGGTGAGGCGCGTGAGGCAGACCCGGCCCGATGCCGCAGCCGTGCTGACGGTGAACGCCGGCAGCTCGTCCCTGCGGCTGGCGCGGTTTGCGGCGGCCGGCGCAGAGCCGGCGGCGCGGGCCCATGCGGCGCCGCCGCCGGCCGCTTCGGCCGCATACCTGCAGCGGTTCGTGCCGGCCGACGGCGGCCGCGTCGAAGCGGTCGTGCATCGGGTGGTGCACGGCGGCGAGCGGCTGCGGGAGCCCTGTCTGGTCGATACCGCCGTGGAGACCGAGATTGCGCGTCTAGCCGCCCTCGCGCCGTTGCACAACGCCGCGGCGCTGGCCTGGATCCGCGCCGCCCGCGCCGCCTTCGACGTGCCCCAGATCGCGGTCTTCGACACCGGCTTCTACGCCGATCTGCCGCCCCATGCGGCCCGCTACCCGCTTCCAGCCGAGCTCTGCCGGCGCCTGCAGATCCGCCGCTACGGCTTTCACGGTCTGGCGCATCGGTACATGGTCGAATACTGGCAGCGCGACCGCGGGGACGGCACCGGCCTGGGGCGTACGGTCTCGCTGCAGCTCGGCTCGGGCTGTTCCATGACCGCCGCTGTCGACGGCCGCGCGGTGGAGACTTCGATGGGATTCTCGCCCCTGGAAGGGCTCATGATGGCGACCCGCTGCGGCGACCTCGATCCGGCGGTGGTGCTGCGGCTCGCCGGCGACGGCGCCTTCGGACTGGAGGAGATCGACTGGATTCTCAATCACGAGTCCGGACTGATCGGCGTGGCCGGCGACAGCGGTGACATGGCTGGGCTGCTCGAGCGTGACGACGCCGACGCGCGCCTGGCGGTGGACATGTTCTGTCATCGGCTGCGCAAATATCTGGGCGCCTACCTGGCGGTGCTCGGGGGCGCCGAGGCGATTCTGTTCGGCGGCGGAATTGGTGAGCGCGCACCGTTCATCCGGGCCCGGGCGCTCGAGGGTATGGCCTGGGCAGGGATCGAGCTAGATCCGGACCGCAATGCCGCGGTGGATGCCGAGCGCGGCGGCGTGATCAGCGCCGCGTCGAGCCGGGTCGCGGTCCGCGTCGTCCCGGTGCGAGAGGATCTCTTGCTGGCCGATCTCGGTCGCGGCGTGCTCCGGCATACGGCGGCCGCCCCGGGCTCCGCTGCGGACGGACCGTGAGCCCGTCGCCGGAGCGCATGAGTCTGCCCGTGATGGCCGGCGCGGTCACGGCCATGTTTCTCTGGGCGCTGTGCTTTCCGTTGATCAGTCTCGGGCTGGACGCCGCGCCGCCCATGGCCTACGCGGCACTGCGGGCGGTGGTATCCGGCCTGGTGCTGCTCGCCCTGGCGCGCCTGCTGCGCCGTCCGCGCCTCACCGGCGCGCGAGTCCGGATGGGCGTCGCCGGGGTCGGGCTGTCGGCAACGGCCCTGGGGTTCGTCGGCATGTTCTACGGTGGTGGCCTGGTGTCGCCCGGCATCGCCACGGTGGTCGCCAATACCCAGCCGCTGATTGCGGCGGGGCTGGCCTGGAGCGTGCTGGACGAATCGTTGCGTCCGGTGCAGCGTGTCGGATTGGCCGCGGGTTTCGGCGGCATCGTGCTGATCGGCGTGCCGGGTATGACCGGGGGCGGTGGCGAGGCCCTGGGCGTGCTCTACATTCTTGCCGGCGCCGTGGGCGTGGCCGTGGGCAACGTGCTCCTCAAGCGTCTGGCCGGACGGGTCGACGTGCTACGCGCCATGGGCTGGCAGTTCCTGGTCGGCGCGCTGCCTCTGGGTGCCTGGGCGCTGCTGGCCGAGGACGTCACCGCGATCCGCTGGAGCCCGGGCTTTCTCCTCAGCCTCGGGGTGCTCAGCCTGTTCGGCACCGCGGCCGTGTTCGTGCTCTGGTTCACGTTGCTGGAACGCGCGCGCCTGACCCAGCTCAATGTCTTCACCTTTCTGACCCCGGTGTTCGGCCTCGCCATGGGTACCGCGTTCTTCGCGGAGACCATCGAACTCGCCGCGATCGTGGGTATCGGTTTGAGCCTGATCGGCATCTATCTGGTGACGCGGCCACCGGTGGCGGCCGCCGGGTCGTCGCGATCATGAACCGTTCGGGCACCGACCCCGAAATGCCGCGAGTGGACGATGCCGGGGCCGGCGTGTTCGGTGAGGGCGATCGGCTCTATGCCGCCATGCTGGCCGACATCGCGGCGGCCGAGCGGCACATCCGCCTGGAAAGCTATATTTTCGCGGGTGATACGGTGGGGTGGCGTTTTGCCGAAGCGCTGGCCGAGCGTGCCCGGGCCGGGGTGACGGTGCAGGTGCACGTGGACTCGGCCGGCGCGTTGTGGCAGGGCACGGCGCGGCTGTTCCGCTACCTGGGCGAGCACGGGGTCGACACCCGCTGGTTCCACCGCTGGCGCTGGCGCCGACCGTGGCGCTACAACCGCCGCAATCACCGCAAGCTGCTGGTCGTGGACGGTACGACGGTATACGTCGGCGGCTTCAACCTGCACCGGGAGAGTTCGCAGGCCGCCTATGGCGACCGTCGGTGGCGCGACGTCCACGTGCGCGTCGATGGGGCGCTCGGCGCCGATGCGGCGCGCCTGTTCGACGATCTCTGGCGCGCCCGCCGGCACACCATGGCACCGCCCTGGCGCGGTGACCTGCGCCTCGTGCCCAATGCCAACGGTCACTGCCGCCGGGAACTGCATTGCCTGTACCTGGATGCGCTGCGCGGGGCGGAACGTTTCATCGACATCGTGACCCCGTACTTCGTGCCCGACCACCATCTGCGCGACGCGCTCGCCGCAGCGGCCCGGCGCGGGGTCGCCGTCCGCGTGCTGCTTCCGGCGCGCAGCGACAATCCGCTCACCGAACTCGCGGCGCGGGCGCTGGCGGCACCGCTGCTGGCGGCCGGCGTGCGCTTTTTCGAGTACCTGCCGCGCATGCTGCACGGCAAGCTCATGCTGGTGGACGACTGCTGGGCCACGGTAGGCTCGGCGAACGTCGACTACCGGAGTTTCTTCATCAATCAGGAGCTGAATCTGGTGTGCCGGGAGCCCGCGGTCTGTGCACGCCTCGCCGGAATCGCCGCCGTGGACTTCGCCGACAGCCGTCTGATGGCACGGTCCGCATCGAATCCACTGGGACCACGGGCCGTGGCGCAGGGGATCAGCCAGCGCCTGCGGCGCTGGCTGTGAGGGGGCGGAGAGTCGGCCGGTGCTGAAGCTGGTGTGGCTCCAGTTCCGGCTCGATCCGGCGCGGACGCTGTTCACGGCAACTGCGGTGGCGGCGGTGGTGGCCGTCATCCTGGTCCTCGAGGGCTTCGATCAGGGACTGCTACGGCAGCTTCGCGACGCCGTTCTGCAACGCCGGGCGGATCTGATCGTCACCCAGGCCGGCGTCTCCAACATGATCGCCGCCCGCTCGATCCTGCCGCAATTCGCCCGCGCCGAGGTCGAAGCCGTGCCCGGCGTGGCCGGCGCGCACCCGTTGACCGGGATACCGCTGATCTACGGCAGCCACGACCGGCGCACGCCGATCTTCCTGTGGGTCTACCAGACCGCCGGCGGTCCGCAACGGCTGCACGCCGGCCACCCGCCCACGGCGCCGCGCGAGATCGTCGTCGATCGCTCGCTGGCGGTCAAACACACGCTCGGCGTCGGCGATCCGCTGGTGATCTCGGATTTCGAGTTCCGGATCTCCGGCATCGCCGATGACGCGGCGGCGTTTTTCACGCCGTTCGCCTTTGCCCGCTACGACGACCTGATCGATTTCTACTTCGAATCCGACGTGGCCGCCGATCTTTCGTCCTTTCCGCTGTTGAGCTTTCTGCTGGTCGAGCTGAACGACGGGGTGGCGGCGGATGCGGTAGCGGGGCGGATCGAGGCGGCCGTTCCGGCGGGCGACGTTCATCTCCCTGCCGATCTGGCGGCCCTGGACGTGGCGCTCGGACGCACCCTGTTCGGACCGATCCTGCGCCTGCTGGTAGCGGTCGCCTACGTCATTGGTGCGCTGGTTCTGGCGATCATTTTGTTCGCTGCGGTGAGTGCCCGGCAGCGCGAGCACGGCGTGCTGAAGGCGCTCGGTTTCTCGACCCGGTTTCTCGGCGGGGCCGTGGTCGTCGAAGCGCTGCTGCTGACCGCCCTGGCGCTGCCGGTCGGCATCGTCCTGGCGCTGGGGTTGAGTCGGGCCATCGAGGTGCTCGCCCCACTGTATGTGATCCTGCCCCTCGAACCCGTGCCGCTGCTGCGGACGGTGGTCGCCTGCCTGGCATTCAGCGTGCTGGGCGCGGTGCTGCCGGTGCGGTTGATCGCCCATGTCGATCCCAGCCGGGTGTTCGGAGGCACGTGATGTGGTACTGGGGATTCAAGAATCTGCTCTCCCAGCCGCTGGCCCTGCTGGCCAGCGTGCTGGCCGCCGCGGCTGCCTTTCTGCTGGTGCTGCTGTTCGAGGCCGTGTACGCCGGCGAGTCGCGCCAGATCGTGGCCTATGTCGAAAACAGCCCGGCCGATGTCTGGGTGATGCAGCGCGGTGTCTCGAACATGCACATGGCGACCTCGTACGTGTCGGACTGGAAGGCCACCGAGGTCGCGCGCGTGGAGGGCGTCGCCCGGGTCGATGGAATTCTCTACCTGAACACCGTGGTGGCGGCCGGCACGGCGCGCTGGTTCGCCTATGTCGTCGGGTTGGATCCCGGCGCGACCCGGGCGGGCCCCTGGGCGATGGCCACGGGCCGGGCGCTACCGCGCGCCGGCGAAGCCGTGGTGCCGGAGGCGTTCGCCGCCATGAGCGGGCTGCGGCTGGGCGACACGCTGCGTATCGCCGACGCGAAGTTCACCGTAGTGGGATTCTCCGAGGGCACCTTCTCCATGGCCAATTCGGTGATCTTCGTGGCGCGGGTCGATCTGGAAGACCTGATGAGCTCACTCGACATACTCAGCTTTCTGCTGGTGGCAGCCGAATCGGGCGTGGACGCCGCCGCACTGGCCGCCCGCATCGAACGGCAGGTGGACAAGGTCACGGCAGTGCCCGCCCGGCAGTTCGTCAGCAACGATCGGCGGATGGCCATGCAGATGGGGGTCGAGACCATTGCCCTGATGACCGTCATCGGCGGCGCGCTGGCCACGCTGCTGGTGGCGTTCACCTGTTACTCCCTGGTTGCCCGGCAGCGCCGCGAGCTGGCGGTGGCGAAAGCTCTGGGCGTGCGCAGCGGCGCGCTGTATGCGGCGGTGATGGCCCAGGCCGGTGCCGTGACCGTGGCCAGTCTCGCCCTGGCCACGCTGCTGGCCGCCGCCGTAA
>MDTG01443154.1_pt1 | contig 37395 bp, 40 predicted proteins | sample 811421 | NCBI WGS metagenome assembly MDTG01 (sample SAMN05326645, study PRJNA326480) | marine metagenome | isolation source: seawater | place: Pacific Ocean: South East | collected 2011
GGAGAACAACAGCCCATTCTAAACAAGCCGCCAACCCACGCCCTTGCATAACAACTAGGCGCTGATCCCCAGAATATTGAACATCTGAGTTCTCTATCAAAAACGTTGCTATAGCAGTTCCGTTTCTAACAACCTGAACAGCGAAATTTCCTTCCCACGGATATTTACTGCCGTTGTTTGTGTAAAAGTCTGCGAGCATAGGGTCGTCGAAATCCATTTCGAGAGACCCGCCACCAACATCATTTATCACATCAGTGACTTGTACGGCAATATAACTAGGGACGAACGCTACTGTCGCCAACGTTGTTGCGTTGACGATCTTTACATCCCATGCCGAATCTACGGCCATTAGATATATGCCTTCGAGTACGTTATTACAACGTTTGCATTGGTTTTCTTATCGATCTCATTTACGATACCGGGTCGTAACTCGAACCAGTCGAGAGTGGTAGAGCCAGTACGATCAACGCTTCCTGTCGGATAAGTCGTAGCATTGCCATCTGAGACATCAACAAGAGTCGCCGTGTACGCTTCTGTGTCGAAAGTTATATGATCGCCGTCATCAAGAGTTCCGTTCCAAGTTAATTTACTTCCAGTTGTTGCGTTCTGTACCCAAGGGTTAGCAACGCTTGCCCCAACAGCAGTTAATTTGATAGTCATTCGAGTCGTCACTGCTGTACCACCGGGGTCAGCATCCGCATCAGAACCACCACCACTCTGCATAGTCGAAGCAGTTTTAACGCCTGCCGAATTGCATTCATACCAGCGAGGGTCAAGATAATCGACACTCGCTGTAAACCGAACATAATTAAAGTCAGATTCCGCAATCTTTATCGGACTCACAACCTCACCATAATTAACTCGATACGAGTCTGCTGGGCTAGCAGCATTTGATTGTAATTTTTTAACAACCATTAAAGGAGCGTCATAGCCAGAAGCCTTATGACTGGTGTAAAGCAATCCTTTTACTTCATCTAAATTAGCGTTCAACTGTGCGAGTTGTTGCTTCTGCCCAGTCGTAGTTGGTGTACCTGTTCCGCTCCAAGTAGGTGGGTAAACAGTCCCATCTGCTTTAGCGTCACAAACCCACATCATCCATTGTTCGTTGTTCTTACCTAACCTTTTCTGTCGCCAACTTCCACCATGTGCCATCGCTGGAACTAAATTGCTTCCACGCCACATAGGGGTGCCTGCCGTAACAGACTCTATATTGAAACGCGGGTCAGAGAGTTCTGTGCCGTTAACTGAAATTGATTCTACCCATCCAAATGCTGTCATCTTCTATCCACCAGTCCTTCCGCTCTTTGGATGGCCTTTTCTGCCACCGCCACCGCTTCCATATCTTCCGCCACCACTAGGGTCGCCTTTATCTACATTGTTAGAGACTTCAGCCACAATCCTTGAAGCGGTTATATCGTTTGCTTCCATCGAGATGTTTAAGTCCCCTTTAACAGTAAACCCTACATTTTCTAGTATTTCGTTTAATGCTGGAATATCTTCAACACTGAAAGGTATCGGAGCAAAATCTTGGGCCATGTGTTCTCGGAAGGTGTTGCCTCTATGGAATGATTGGTAATCTATTTGGCTTTGCGCACCGCCTTGCCCAAACTGATTACTTGTCCACATGCCAACTTGATTGAAACCGGCGGAATCAAGATCATTTTCGGTCCATGGTGTGTCCTCGTCGTCGCCGCCGCCTGTTGCTGTGCTTATCCACCCTAAACCAGCAGCGACATCTTTAACGGCCTGAACAGTCTCTGGAGAGAACACCTCGCCCATCATCGCTTCATCTCCCGCGGAAAGCGAAATAAGGTTACTTACTTGATCTCCAGTTAAACCAACAGCCTCTGCTAATGCCTTAAATGTTTCTATCGCTTCGTCGCCTTCCATTTTCATTTCCGCTGTTGCAGTAGCGACCTTCAACCCAGCCTCTGCTAATTCTAATTCAGCGTCAACTACTTCTCGGCCAACATCAGCCTTGGTGTCAAAATCTTCTAAAGCAAACTCTGCTTCCATTAAAGCAATTTCAAGGTCTTCTTGGTTACCTGCCCCAAGGAACAAATTACGTTTCGCTTCTTCAACAGCACGCTCTAACTTTCTACGATTTAATTTTTCCCACTTGGTGTCTACACCCTTACCCCCAGCAGTGGTAGTTAACCTGTCTAATTTTCTTTGCGCTTCCCCTAAATCAAAAACGCTAGTTATAGCATTGCTTGCCGCTGAAAGAGCATCTTGTGCAGTTGACATAGCATCATCAACAACTTCACGAATGACGTTTTTCATTCCCTTTTTGCCGTCGAGTATCCCCTTAGCGACACCTGCAGTTATTGGTTGCCCAACATCAACAGCGAAAACTTTTGAAGGAGATTTAATGCCAAGGATTTTCATAATCTCACTCTTGGTATAATCTATAACGCCTAGAAGTTCGTCACTTACCAGCCTGCCTCCCTCCCCTATGCCTACTGCCATACCTGTAACAAACGAAGTCCCTAATTGCTCACCAGTAAGTTCTGCGTAACCTGTGCCTTCTGCTAACACTAAATCCATTCGTGCTTCAAACGCTTGAGTAACCTCAGTGTTCGCAGCGTCTGCTTCTGACATAGCAGAAATAGCAATAGTGTCAGGAGTTACCCCAATTTGGCTATACAAATTTTCGACTTCGCTAATCTCCAAGCCAGCCAATGCCGCCACTCTTTTAATCTCTTCAAAGCCTCTAACTAAAGTGCTATGCGCCTCTTCCCCCCTGCCAGCCTGATATAGATTAGCGACAACATCTTGCAAACTTTCCACCGAATCGAAAATAGCCTCTTTGGAGGAATTGTTTAACACCCCTCCTGACTCGGCAATGGCATCACCCATGTCGTTTACGCTTTCAACCCAATCAATCCTTGCTTGCTCTAAATTCATTGGGCGGCCGATAAAGTTATCGAATGTGTTATTGAATCGTTTAGCAGCCTTATCTGCCGCAGCGAAAGCAGATTCCAAGTCAGTCAAAATGTCTTCGACTGTCGAAAATCCACTTTCCATATCTATAGCGTTCATTTCCGCAGAACGAGCCATTCTTTCTATCGCTAACTCGATAGCAAGCATATCTTTCGTTGCACCTTCTGCTAAGCGCTCGGTTACGGATTTGCCCCCTATCATCAACAGGTCTGCTTGGCCCCGAGCCAATACTGTATTAATATCAGTCATCGAATAAAGCGCTTGTTGAGCAAAAGACCCGTCCCGATCAAACTCTGTCCCCGTTAGGGTTTTACTTATTCCCTCAAATTTGTCATCGTCCCAGTCCATATTTGCTATTATTTCCAAGACTTCATAAAGACTCGACGCACCTGCAGTGAATTCTTCAAGTTGAGGAATTTGCTCCACAATTTTGTCCAAAACCCATTCGGACCCCTCCCCTTGCCCCATTGCATCCACTATTGCACTATTGAGTTCTGCCCAAGCAACTCCGAAATCTTCAAGCGACCCTTTTCTTAACATATTGTTTAAGTCGTCAATTAACTCTTCTTGAGAGTCAACGAACTCACGTCCTGCTTCTTGGACGTCTCCCATATCTAAAATAGTCCAATCATCTTTCTCATACTGTTCGCGGAGTTCGTCAAGATGCTGTGATGATACATTGATTTGCGCTCTCGTTCTAGCCCCGATAGCAGCCGCAATGTTTTCTTCTGACTGTTCAAGGTCTCCAATAACAGTTCCTGTAAGAAAATTACTCAAATCGGCTTCGGAGGTGAATAGACGATGCCACATGTTTTCATCGCCAAACTGTTGCCCATATCTAGAAACAATCTGTTGTATAGCAGCCCGAATCATCGGGCTGTCTCCAGCCCCGTGAAATGCTCTTACCATCGCAGTTTCAAACACGCCAGCAGCACTTTCTGGCATTGTGTCAAAAGCCTCTTGTATATCAGCATCGAAGGCTTCCTCAAAGAATCGCATTTCTTCTCTTACACCAGACATGTTGGAAAGCCCTGTTATCTGGTTACCGATGCCACCGGCATCGCTCAAAACTCGATCTCCGAAGTTACGAACGTCTGAAATCGAAGCGACTAACTCATTGACTTCTTCGGCTGCAGTTTTGGATTTTTTACCAAACCCCATAAAGATAGCGCCAAGAGCAACAAGAACAATGCCTACGCCTGTTGAAATCAGCATGGCTTTTATTGCCATTCCGAGGGCACCGACACCAAGGGCTGCAAATTTGGCTTGGATACCTGCCCACATCATTGCTGCGGCTTGTCTAATAAGACCGCCTGTGTGAGCCGCCCCAGCAGCAGTAGCGGCCGCGGTGCTTCCAGTTAAAGCGGCTAAAGCCGCACTCTTAAGAGCAATACTTGTAGCGACATGACCAAAGCCAACAGCCAAGAAAGCAAGCATTGACACCAGTAATCCTATTACCGTAATCGTACTTACGAAAGTCCCATGATTTGAAAGAAAGTTAATCAACCCTGCAAACCATCCAATAACTTTTTGCAAGATACCGATTAGCGGAAGCATCGCTTCGCCTAGTTCCAAGAAATTAACTTTAAGTTCAGCCATCGCCACAGCCATCTTATGAGCCGCAGTTTTTGCGGTTATTTTAAGAGCCTTATCGGTATCACCGGCAGAGTTAGCCAACGCCTTAAAGATTTGTTCGTTCTCTTCAAGGTTGGCCCCCGTAATATCCAAAGCACCAGCCAAAGCACGAATGTTAGGGAACACGTCAGCGAAAGCATCGGCGTTCTCTTCAGATAAATCTCTCAACCGTTTCAAAACCGCCAACAAGCCTTGCGACTTAGCCATGTCTCGTAACTCGCCTTCAGCAATACCCATTTCTTTCATGGCTTTAGTCGCCTGACGAGAAGGGTCTAACAGAGACTGCATTATCTGACGTAACTGAATAGCCGAAGTTCTCGCATCAGTACCAGTACGGGTCATAGCAGCGATTGCTGCAGCGACCTCATGGAACTCGACTCCCATAGCGGAAGCAACCGGAATTGCTTTACCAATAGCAGGAGCCAAACGATCTGCCTCGACTTTACCTTCCCTAACGGCGGCTGTAAGAACGTCTACAGCCAAACCACCTGAAAGGTTTTCAGCGCCATAAGCGTTAACAGCAGACGTAGCGGCATCTGCAACAACTTTTGTTGAACCTAAACCAACCGCTGCGGCTTTAGCAGAAGCATTAAGAACATCTACAGCAGTACCAGCACGCAAACCAGCCGAGGTGATAAAGAACATAGCCTCTGCGAGTTCCTGTGGGGCTCGACCTGTGGCTTTTGAAATTCCTTTTACATCAGTTTTGAATCTTTCTACAGCACCGCCTGCTACACCCACCAACGCTTCAATCTTGGCAAACGAAGCCTCAAATGAAGAAAAAGATTTAAGCGAAATTGCTGCAAGCGCTCCCATTGGGAGCACAACGAATTTCATCAGTGTACGGCCGAATGTTTGAGCCCTAAAACCGAGAGTGTTAAGGCTTTGACCCATCTTCATGGTTGAGGCAGTTGCAGCATTCGTTGCAGCCTGCACTGGCTTCATGCCCTTAGTTATTGCTGTAGCGCCTTTTTTAACGCCAACAGGATTCAGAACAATGTTCTGGACAAGGGTAGGTAATTGGACTGCAGCCATAACCTATTCTCTCTCACTTAGGGTCTGTCATTCAACTTTTTCAGAGAATTCTTTAATTATTTCTTCAGAGGGAGCAGTCTCTACAGACATTCCACCTAAAGCCGAAGCCCAGCCTAGTAACTCTGTTTGAGATTTAGGTTTCTTTTTGACTTCAGGGCGACTACACGCAGCAATAAGTTGAGCGGGAGAAGCATCCCAAAAAGAAGAAAGAGGTTGGTGGACTTGACACCAAGCATAAATTGCTTGGTCCCACGGGTAGTTCCCTAATCCGTCTTCTCTTCCGCTTCCATCTCGTCTAGGCTCTTTACCAATTCGTCGTTCAGCACTGTCATCTGCGAGTCCGCCGCCGCTTCCGCTTGTTTTAGTAGGCGACTCGCTGTTGTGGGGTCCACGCCGTTAGCGATAGCCCATGCGACGCCAACCGCACCACTGTAATCTGTGAGTCTCCCTTCCAACATGCGTAAACCAACTTTCTCAGTACTCTCTGAAAGAAGTAATGAGAAAGTTCGGCGCATTGAAGAAACAGGCTTTTCTTCCATCTGTTCCTGCCAATTTGGTAAACCATCCCACAATTCTTCGATATCAGCAATCGAATTATGGGTAAAGCGAACATAAAACTCTTCGGTTTCCTGTTTGCCTTCGGCATCATATATGGGCACCCATTTGCCGTCTTCTTCTCGAAGAGTCGCAATCTGCACAGGCACGCCTTTGTTTTTAAGTACTAACGGTGAATAATCCATACCTGTAGTGTACAACGCATTCATAGACGCGGCAAGGACAGAGGCGGTATACCTCTGTCCTCGAACGTACTAACTACTGTTGCTTAAAAATTAAGCAGTTGTTTCAGCAGTTTCTGAGAATACGATACTTCCGAATCCCTTGTTTGTATCAAGCGGAAGGATTGCTTCTGCTGTGAATGAAGGGGTAGAGAAATCATCGGTGGACCCAGAAATAAGAGTTCCGCCCGTAATTTGGCACTTGTGAAGAAGCATACTTACAGAACCAACAGCATCACCAGCACCGCCAGTTTGCACGTCAGTAAGTAAGAATTTAACACCGAAGTATGGGAGTGACCCACCAGCAATGCTCAATTCGCTTGTCTCTGCGTCACTTGAGCCTCCTGCAGCGACAGTGCCGCCGAGGATTTTTGAAAGAACATCTAAAGATAATTCAGAGTAGGTGGCTGAAAAGTTAAGACGATCAATCTTTCCTTTTTTCGCTACTACTTTTGCGTCACCTTTAAGTTCTGCAGTTATTAAGTTTGGTTCTACGCTTACTTCTTGAATGCCGGGAACATCGATAGGGCTCGATGAGGCCCAAGTACCGCCAACTGTGTCAGCGATCGTATAGACCTTACAGTCCTGAACATCAAAAGTAATCGCACTATTTGCAACAGCCATTGTATACCTCATCTCCTAAATGATTGGGGGCCGTGATTTACTAAATCTATTCTGGCACGCTATTTTGTAAGGGAGAGAGAGGGTATAGGAAGACTAGGCGTTTATTCCTGTACGTCTATTATGAGTTTGTACCAGCCTGTTGTCCCTGCACTATAAACCTTTGGTTTGACTGTATAAGTACCAGCGGTCAACTCTCTTGTTATTAAAGAGTCCCAGCAGTTCCCGTCACTAGGGCAGTTGTTCCCACATGAGCAGCCGTCATCATCGTCTTTTTCTATCAAGTTCCCGTTGCTGTCATAAAGATAAATGTATGGGTCTCCATATTCATCTTCCTCATTATTAGCGTCACCGGGCCAGCCATCACAAGTCAATTCTGTTTCAGCCCGTATTACAACAGTTGTTGTTTCCGTGAGTGTGAATGTGACTGAATCTTCGTCGTTGGTAAAGTTCTCAATGTCTGCAATACAAAAGTCTCCAAACCCTGTCCATACAGTATTGTTGCCTCCTGTTAAAGCGCAGTCGTTAGACCATGAAGATGTTGAAGTCGAAACATCAGTTACGTTATATGCGTCAGAATATGTTGTTTCAACAAAACCATCACTCCATATAACTTCAGTGATGTCTGTGTATGTAGTTACAGTTGTTTCAGTGGTGGTTATGTAATCATGCCAATAACCATCAGTGGCTTCACTCGTAACTGTCTCCGTACTCGTAGTCATATTCTGAGCATCCTGCCTCTGGGTAACAGAAGCAGTACCCGGAGTTGCACACCCACTCGGTTTGTCCGCTGTCATATTCATCATATTCATAGGACTCATCATCATCATATTCATAGGACTCATCATCAGACTCGTAGACATCATCCCCCCAGTCCCACTCCTCCTCGGATTCCTCACCATAATCCCCTGATTCGTCTGACCCGTATAATCCTCCCTCCAGATGCACTCCCGATCCGTCGCTATCAGTTCCGTTACTTCCTCCATATCCGTCCCAGTCGTAATAACTGTCGTCACTTCCGTCACTGAATCCCCCCAAATAGTCTCCGTCGTGATCTCCCCCCCCGTATTCCAAGTCTGGATTATCCCAGTCGAATTCTCCGTCTCCATAAAAGTCATGTAAGTCGTCAGAGTCGTGAAAACTGTCGTCCTCCAAATCTCCGTCATCGTCCCGCCCTCGTCCATAAAAGTCTGGGTGTTGGTTGTAAAGGTACTGGTCGTATTCGGAGTAACTGTAGTCCAAGTCCGAATCGGTAAACTCCTCTGAATCGTCTCCGTACTCACCAGAATAGGGGTCGTAATAACCCCACTCGCTAAAGGGTCGTCATCACCCCAATCATCCCATTCTTCTTCTTCTCGAAACCATTCCTCGTCATAGTTCACCTCTTCCCAATATTCATCTTCCCAATATTCATCATCTATATCTAAAAGAACATCTGTTAAAGATTCTTCAGTCTCCCAATATTCTTCTTCCTCATATTCTTCAACCCAAGATTCGCCTAAGACTTCTTCTAATCTCCCCTCGCTGACAGCGATAAAATACTCAGCATCTGTAGCGACCCAAGATTCGATCTCGTCTTCCTCTTGAATAATTTCCCCAGATTCTTCGTCGTAGTCGATCTCTACAACAAGAGGAGGGGGCTCTATCTCACCTTCATCGTCTCCTTCTTCAAGAATGTATAAAGAAAGATCGATTTCTATTTCTGCGAGAGACTCCCCATCTTCGCTCCTAACCCCAATGTCCATTGTTTCTGGTTCGTCTTCTAAAGTTTCAGCATCATCTGAAGAGAACTGAACTTCAATTTCTTGTCCTTCGTCTAACTGGATTTCTGCTTCGAGAGCATCGATGGCAATAGAGACTGTTGCTTCAGAAGCGTCACCGATCTCTAACGAATCTTCAGAGAAGTTAACTAGCGATTCTTCTTCTTCTCCTTCTACCAACTCTTCTTCTTCAGGTTCTTCCTCTAAGACTGCTTCAACCTGTAGTGATCTTTCTTCATCGAGAATTAGTAACGAGAACCGTTCTTGTGTGTCGTTGCTTGCTGGAGTTCCTGTAGAAGTTCCTGAATCTAAAACCTTTACGTCGGCAGAGAAAGTTTCTACCGTCGCTGGTAAAGAAACAAGAACAGGGTCTGCTGTAGAAGGACCTGATATTAAATACCTGAAAGTAGCACCCGGAATCTCGTTAATGAACTGCCCGTCGTAATACCCGATTCTTTGACCGTCGCTAGTTTCAACTTGGAGGCTTGCTTGCTTCTGCCCTGAAGAAGCAACCGTAAGAAGTGTCCCTGATTTTGCGTCTCCCTCTGTTGGGCAGAACGGGCAACTAAAAGGTGGCTTTCTGGAAGTCATAGGTGTGAGTTCCATAGTCCCAGCGCCACCCGACCAAGCAGAAGCCTCTTCTGAAGGGTTCACAGCGGCAAGAGCATATATCCAGCCGTCTTCGTTTACGTCTATCCATCGTTCTTGGTTGGGCCAGTTCGAGTCGTAAATAAAGATTCTATATCCTTCAGAGTTTTGCTCAACCCTGTATGGCGTGACAGCATGTCCTCCTTCATCGGAGTAAATGCCTACGGTGAAACCATTTGCTTGCCCGCCGGATTCAGATTCTTGAAAGTCTTCCATCAAGATGCGAGCCAAATCTAATGGTTCCATCTGTCTGTAAACTGAAGCCCTTTCTTGAACTTCAGGTGCGAATTGTGAAACGTACCAGAACGCTAATTCGCTTAACAGAGCAGGGTCGTCTTTGACTAACTCTGCGACTGTTTGTACCTGTTGAAAATTCTGGATAGTTGAAACATCACCAGATAATCTCAAACTCAATACTGCTAACCCCTCACACAAACCGCCTTTCATGGATCGGTTTGCCTGAGCGATCAACTGTAAAATCACAGGGAACGGGGTGCATTGGTTATCGACTACTGACTGGCAGGCTTGCTCATCGCCATACATTCTGCGAGCCATGTTTACTGTCAGGTCTGCTGGAGGTTCTCCTCCTCCGAAGTTCTCAAAAGAAAAAGCATCGTTACCGGGAGTGAAAGGTATCTCCCACTGTTCAGTAGGTAACCCTAAATCTAAAGTTGTTGCTTGGACAGGTTGAGTTACCTGTGGTTCTTCAATTTTCGCCTTCCCTGAGCAGGCAACCCCTAATAATGAGAGGATGAGGATTCCCGCCAAGGCCCTCATGGTTAACGTCTTCGGCGTTTTTGATAAATATAAAGAAGGGCGATAAATAACATGACGCCACCAGCAATAAGTATCAGAGTTATCGAACCTGAAGTTGTCGATGGGTCGAGACTAAAGTTTTTAGTCCCCCCTCCTAATAGGTCATTCCCGACTTGTAGTTCTGCTACTGCTTCTTCTAGTTGTGCTACTTGATCCTGTAAGGCTGCTTCTTCTGCGCTTGATTCCCATAAGAAACCGAATGCTCCAGTTATCGCTGCCGGTAACCCCAGTATGTAAGCGATGTTGTCTTTGATTTTGTCAACGATCCCTACAGCGGAGTCTGTTTTTTCTTTTATACTTTTTGAAGGCGTGTCGCCTCCTGTTGTCAGCATTGCTTCTTGTAGATGATGTAATGCTTTACCTAAATGTTCTGATTCGCTCATGATCCCTCCAGCGCCGCAACTCTTGTTGTTAATTCTTGTACCGCTTTCAAAAGCATTGGTATAAGAACAGATGTTTTAACTGTTTTAACTCCAGTGTGTTCCACCACCATTGAAGGAAATACTTGTTCAACTTCCTGAGCGACTAAACCAAGCATCTTCTCAGATGGTTCGTCAAGAGGCTCGTAAGTTATAGTTCCTTCATCGAAAACCATTTGATTACCTAATTGGTAAGTGACGACACGCAAACGGTTTAAGTCGGTTAAGTAACTTCTAGCGTCAGCAACGTTTATTTTTAACCGTTCGTCTGAAATACCTCCCCATGAATCTGTCTTGTTGTATGCGTTGCCTGAATTGTCAATATAAAACATCATGTGTGCAGTTGCACTAGACGCTGCGGCTGTACTTAACGTACTACCAGTAGCCCGACTAACAGCAAATACGTCATCGTTGCCGTAAGGCATACCTGAATACCAAGTCCGATCAGAATAAGCGTTAAAATAATAAGTCCCAGCCCCACGTTGTTGGTCGTATGCAGTAATCATCACAGACCCTTGCGTATAACCCACATCGTAACCACCTAAAATCTGAAGATCGGTAGAACCAGAAGAATCAACCTGAATTTTCTGCGACCAACCACCATCACCAGAAGTGTAAGAATCTTGAAACCATAACCTGAATTGACTTGAACCAGCGTTTTGCCACAGCCAAGCATCATCACCATAATGCGCCATGATTTCTGACCATACGTCTAGTTCACGCATTGGTGTTGTAGTACCAATACCAACATTGCCAGAAAGATCAATAGTCATTGCAGTATTTGTAATCCCTGATGCATAACTATTAGAAGTTCCAAAATGCATAGAAGAACCGCTACCAGTTATTTTTGTAGCGATACGACCTAAAGCATAGTTATTCCCTGAATACCCAAAATCAAGTGCCGTAAAATCACCAGAATCATATTGGTTGTTTACCAACTTCATTACACCCAAACCAGTGCCAGTGAAAGAAGTCAAATCATCGTCAGAATGAATCTCTAAAGTATGCAAAGGAGAAGTATCTCCGATACCAACCTTGCCAGCAGGGGTCATAATCATGTGAGTAGTAGGGTTAGTCGTGTGATTATTTTCATAATCCTCATCAGCGTTAAATAAAATACCAGTATGCCCAAGGTCTATACCTACTGCTTGAGGATAACTATTAATATCTAAATGATGGAAAGCGCTGTCAGTCCCACGCTCATAATTCCATGCCAGTGAAGTTCTGTAAGAACCCTGAGTACCTACAGACCCGTAATTACCTAATGCAATAGTTGAATTATTCCAAGGTTCCTGAGTATACGACGTTTGGCCTGTCTGCATTTTTGCAGCAGCAAAAACAGGACCATTAACAATAAGAGAGTCAGCACTTTCATCCCACAACATGTACTTACCAGAAGTAGCACCAAAGAACTTGACATCATGCCCAGTGTCATCTACTCCGACAGTAACTGTGTTATCTATTTGGACAGCGCCATCAATGTCTACAGCATCAAGATTCGTGGTTCCGTCAATATCGGCATTTCCTGATATGTCTAAAGTTGCTGCGTCAAGTTCGCCAGCCACAGTTAAATTAGTTCCATCAAAAGTAAGGTTTGCTGAACCCGCTAAGGAACCAGAACTGTTATATTGCACCTGCGTGTTAGAACCAGCGACAGCAGTAGCACTAGCAACAGTTAAATTCCAAGTAGTGCCATCCCAAGTCCAAGTATGATCGCCTTGCGTAACCGTGTCGTTTACAGAAGGGCTGTCAGTAAAATTAATAGCCATTACGCACCTTCCAGCGCTTCTACTTTATCTGCCAATTTTTGACACATTTGAAGCAACATAGGTATGAGCACTGTTGTTCTTATGCCTTTATACCCGTGCTCATTTGTAGTCACTAATCCAGATATATGTTTTTCAACTTCTTGTGCTACAAGCCCCAGCATTTTTTTACTTGGAGTTTCTAAATCTTCTAATGTTACTGTTCCATCTCCATTATCTTTAATATCTTTTGTTACCTGATAATTGATGACTTCTAATTTGCGTAAATCTTCATAATAGTCACGACAAGGTTCGGTTGTTTTCAATCTACTATCTGAAGGAAACGCCCCATAAGAGTCTGTTTTGCTGAAAACATCTCCGTCTGCTTCAACATAGAAGATAACAGCACCTGTGCTGCCCACATTGCTTTTAAGAACAAATACATCGTGAGTGGTTGTTGAACTGTTTCGGTATCCACCTAATGCTATTGATGTGCTTTGACCCGCAAGCGCAGGATCAGTCCCGGGATAAGAAGCGCCTTCTAAACCAGCAATTACATTTCCGCCAGAAGTAATACGCATACGTTCAGTTTCATTTGTAGCAAACATAAGTGTTCGTGAACCAGAATTATGACCAACCCACATACCTGTATCATCTAAAGCGATACCGCCTGAATACGATGGGCCATCAATCGTAAAATGCCCGTCCCAACCAGCACCGGGAGTAATCGCTGCCGAATTGTTTATATAAAACTTACCGGAAGAACCTAAATGAAGATAGTCAGAACCGTTCGCTCTGATTTTCAAACTGTTATCGTTGTGGTCGTAATTAAAACCTCCAGATGATGAAGAGCCACTATCGCCAAACCGTATATAACCGTTTTTAGTTGTTCCCGAAGCGATAAGTAAGCCCATGTCGTCATCGGATTCAATAACAACATGGTGAGAAGCGCTAGGGGTTACACCGCTATCTCCTTCTGTGACTTGAAGTAGGCGAGCAGGAGCGATGTTGTTGATACCAACTTTGCCGTCTGACAAAATCGCCATTCGGCTGTTGGAGCCATTTGTTTGAAACACAATATCTGAGGCGTTTGGATTGCGAAGCACCACATCGTCGGCAGTGGCGTAAGTAGTGCTAGAAGCAGTTTCTTTGAACAGAACGTCGCTGGCAGTCCCACTACGATTAAATTTTAATCCTTGACCAACAGGTAACTCCATATCGCCACCTGCGATGATAAGAGAGTCAGCACTTTCATCCCAAGTAAAGTTCGCTGACGAAGCGAACGCACCCGAAGAAGCATACTGAATCTGACCAGTAGCCCCAGCCGCCGCAGCAGAAGAAGCCCCAACCTCAACCCACTGGTTACTAGAACCATCACCATAATAAATAAAAGTTTTACCAGTATCGGACTCAAACCAAAGGTTACCAGCCGAAGGGCTACCCGGAGCACTGTCAGCAATCGTGACACTAGCGCCACCACCAGCAGAATCTTCCCACGCTACTCCGCTTCCTGTTGAAGTTAAAACCTGTCCATCAGAACCTTGAGCACCATTAACTTTGAAATTAACTGCATCGAGTATGCCGGTAAGTGTGCCGTTTCTAAAACCAGTAATGTCTTTATTGCTGTCAACGATGACCGCTTTAGAAGCAGATATTGTTCCCGCTGTTATCCCATCGACAAGATTTAACTCAGCCGCAGTTGCAGTAACTGCTGTGCTGCCAAGTGTCAATAAGCCATCAGCGATTTCTAAACCGGTTCCGTTAATTAACTTAAGAGCGTCTGAAGTCCACCTTGCAGAAATATTATTTGAGCCAGCCTTTACGTGTGTTACCTCAATAATGCCGTCTTCAGTGGTGTCTGTAGCGTCACCAATTTTTGCTGTTATTTTTGCGTAGACAACTTTCTGATCGTTGTCGTTCTCGCCCTGAAATTTAAGTTGGCCGATGTAATCTGAATCGGCGGGGCTAGAACTATTTCTATATAACTCGATTATTGGGGCTGCTGAAGAACCGGCATCTGTGTCTGTTACCGTGACAGTGCCCTGAAAGTTAACGTCTGATAAAAAGTCTTTAGCCATTGCGTCGCCTTCCTATAATCGGCCTCCTATTACTAACCGATTACTACAACTTTATACGCATTAGAGGAAGGAGCGGAAGCAAATGTAATAGTTACTTCATTTGTGCTTGTTCTATCGACATCGCAAACTACTGTTTCTTTGCTTGAAGCGTCATAAACCTCAACCACTACGTCATCAGTTCCAAGGCTGTGGGTAACCGCTATAGAAGTAGCGGACCCATCTCCGATAGTTCCAGTGACTTTTGTAGTAGCAGAAAGAGCAGTTCTTGCTGCAGCCGCAGTCGAAGCACCAGTACCACCATTTGCTATCGCCAACTGTCCAGTGACAGCATCTGATTGAGCGAGTGCTAATGCACCGAACTCAGGTGTTCCACCAGAACCGGCTTGAAGAACTTCGTACTGACTTCCAGCCGCAGTTACTTGAACAGCGCTAGCGCCGTTACCGTAAAGAATACCTTTAGAAGTAAATGTTGATACGCCAGTACCACCGTAAGCAACTCCAATGTCGGTTGCTTCCCAAGTACCAGTAGCGATCGTTCCTAAAGTAGTGATCGAAGATTGGCCAGTGTAAGAAGCGCTTATTTGAACATCGTTAGCGTTTACTGTTATGCCAGTGCCAGCGCCAACAGCGAAAGTAGTTCCAGTCTTTGTAAGACCTGAACCAGCAGTCATTTCACCAGCCTCAGAGAACTGAGTCCAAGTGATCGCTGTTGTTCCTATTGTTGCAGTTCCGTTGGTTGTTATTACAAAGCCTCTGTCTGCGCCAGCAGTACCTTGTTCAACGAATACGAACGATCCGCCAGATAGGACACCGTTTGCTGAACCATTTGCGTCAGTAGTACGGGTAAGAACCCAGTTAGTTGAACCGTTACCAACAGTTGTTACTGTATAAATACCGTTGTGAGCGCCACTAGATTGGTCTTTGATAAGAACACGATCGTCTGCTGAAACCGAAACACCGTCAAGAGTAAGTGCTGCTTGAGAGCCGCTGTTTGTAAGAGTCGCCCCTACGCCAGATGACCCATTGCTATATGAAGCAGAAAGGTTCGCTGTCGAAGCCACCACTACAGAAGCCTTTACGTCGAGACCTGAACGAGCAGCATCAACATAGCGTTTGTTCGCTGCGTCAGTGTCTGCTGTTGGGTCTGCGAGGCTTGTTATCTTTTGACTGTTAGCACTTACAGAACCAGTTGGGGCTGCCATCTGGTCGAGTCTGCTTGTGCGTACTTCAGTATCGAAATCAGAAATAGTTGAAGCGGCCTGTGAGCCAGTGTGATTTGCACGGGCTAAGTAGTAGTCGCCTTCTTCGTAGGTTCCTGAACCATCTGATGTTTCTAAATGACCTGCATTAGTTGCGGACGAAGCATTACCAGTCAGGGCCGCTGTTATTGTCCCAGCGGTAAAGTTGCCTGACCCATCTCGTTTAACAATCGTTGACGCTGTATTAGCGTTAGTTGCAGCATTTACAAGAGTGTAATGAGCCGAAGACATCGACCCTGCTGCTGATCCGCTAGAAGCACTAATTGAAATTGCTGGAGTTGCACCACCTGAAGAAACTATAGGAGAGGTTCCTGTTACAGAAGTAACAGTTCCTGCAGCAGTTAAATCAACCCAAGCGCTACCAGCACGAACATACAAGTTATTGTCTGTCGTGTTGAAATAGATTTGCCCTTCAACAGGGGAACCCGGAGCAGAGGATAAATTCTCCACTCTCGCTTTGACAAGTTGGTTCTGGTTTAAGTCTACGTTTACTAAATACTTAGGCACTGGTTTCTCCAATAAAAAATAAAAGTCCTACTATGAAAGATACGCCTTTCCACCGAAGGATTGTAAGAAGGTCACCGTAAGAGCGTTATCACTGGTGTATGTAACATCACCAAGGCATTGGTTCTCACTGGTATCAACAACACTTACATTCGGGCGGAAACCTAAATTATGCGTAATCGACCATGTAGTCGCTGGGGATTGTTGTGAAAAGGTGTATTTTGAATTAGCCCGCACCTCTTCAATCGCGGCCTGAACATTTGTTGAAGAAATTTCATCAGTAGCAGAAAAAGGCACTGTTGAGGCAGTAGCGCCAATTTTTGAATCAACATACGAAGTAGTTGCGTAAGCGTAAGAAGCCACAGGTGTGTGCACCGGGGTGACATCAGCAAGATTTAATGTTGGTGTACCCCCAACGGAAGGTGAATTTTTTGGGACAGCAATGTTGTATTTATTCTCTGCTGCGTCAGTTATCCGTTCCGTTACCTCGTAAGTAACTCCGCTAGGGGTAGTAGTTGTATCGTCAGTAGCAGTAAGAGTGACACTAAAAACCCCTGAACTGTTCAAAGTCCCTGTAACGCGAGTAGGGGCAACGACCTGATTGTTAGTCGAATCAGTCATCGCATGGGAAGCGACAAAAGATACTGTCCCTGCTGCCGCAGTAGTACCATCGCTTCTTTTATATGTACCTGTCACTGTCACTGAAGTAAAAGCCATTACGCCGCCTGTGTTATTCTTACCGTCACTGCGTGATGGCATAAGTTTTGATCTATGGTTGCAAACCTTACAACCCCGTCTACCCTGCAGCCGACAATATTTTTATCAGCGCCAGTTAAATCCGCTGAATCAAGCGCAGCGAAAAGACTGTCTATAAGAGTTACGTCTTCGGCATCAAGTTTTTGAAACAAGTTGACTTGTACAAGTCTTGTGCTCATCGAAATTTTTGAGTCGCCTAAAAAAGCGCCCACCCTCGATATATCATCATCGAAAGTGATAAACGGCATCGCTGTAGAATCTGGAGCGAAGTCACGGAAAACCTTGGTTGTCACATTAGACAAGTCGGCGGCAACTATTTTTGTTCGTAATGCAGATGCAACGGTAGCCATTAGAGTCCCATCGTTGAGCCGAGAGCCGCTGCTCTGCGGTTCAAAGTATTGACTTCTATAGTTGGAGCCATCATAGCGATTGCTCTATTTCTATGAAGAGTAAAATACCTTCTAGTTACGACTGTGACCCTTTGATTTCGCGCCATCTCTACTGCAACTGGACGCCAATTCGGTCGTATTGGAGTCTCATCTGAACCGAATTCATGGGCGGCGGCATATTCAGAATCAGCCCAAATGCTTATATTAACTGCGCCAGATTTTTGAAACTTCCCGCCTGCGCCTCTGCTTGGGACTTTACTAACTCTAAAATCAACACTGTCTCGGAGCATCCCAGTCTGCAAGGCAGGAGGCGTACCCCTAGCAGAAGACATAACTTTCTGTTTAGTCACAGGGTGCGTGTACATTCTACCGCCACCGCCGGATCGCGAATATCCTGCTTGAATCTGTTCTTTCCATTCTATGCCTATCACCCCACCGGCTTGCTTTAATCCTCGGACACCGGCTTTGAAGCCGCGAAGAGCGTTAAGCGTTACCGCTTGCGCTAATGCCGCATGCTGCATCTGTTTGTATGCTTTAGTTGCTCCAGCGATATTCATTCCGCCACCCCTCTTAAAGCGAGTCTTAAATGAATGCGCGTGTACTGAATGCTGTCAATGTCATACGTCCCATTTATAGTGCTATCAATACCTGCAACAACTATTTGATCGTTGTCAGTAATTGTTGTACCTAAAGGAACAAGAGCGACACAAGTTTCTCGCTGAGCGAACTGCCCACGATCATCTGGGGTCAATGTGTCCACAGCCCTCATGGTGACAGAACCTTTAACAGTCGAATCACTATTGGAGTAAGAAACTCGTCCTTCAGTGTCAGTAGTAGCACTTCTCTGCCGGACAGTTAGGGAATGCCGCGCCCCCCGCATTAGAAAATTCCTCTACGGAAAGTACGCCTTACATGCTTCAAATCGTCGTCAGTAAAACCACCCTGCCCGTTATTGGCCAGTGTGTAACTTGTTCCTTCAACCGAAAGACTTCTCAACCCTTGAGCGTCAGCAAGAACAGCCGACATTTCCCTAACAGAAGCACGAAGCATCACTGCCTCAAGTTTCTGAGTATCAGAAGCAGACATACCTGCCGTGTAAGTAATAAGAGCACTAAGCCCCTGTGAAACTACACGCAAGTTATCTATGCCCCACGGGTAAATATCGTAATTGCTTACCGTTTCAGTGGTTTCGGAACCTAACTCCCCGATCTTTATTGCCGAGACAGCAGTAACAGGATATTCCTTTAAGAAAATTTGCGATTGCCCGATTTGAAGCAAGTGTGCTTCTTCGGTAACGGTTACTCCTGACAACGAACGATTAAGGATCAAAGAAAGTTCACGCTCTAAAGCGCCAATAATTGAAGACGCTGCCGTCTGTTCACCAGAGTCAAACGTCTTATTCATGTATTCTTGTAAATCGAGATAAGTTATGACAGCCATATCACTAGCCTACGCTTAAAGATGCCCGTAATCGGTTAGGCTTCGCCCTCCTCTAACATACGTTTGGCCCTCATAATCAGAAGGCGTTCTCGGGTGCTCTTCCCACCCCAAATTCCATAACGTTCTTTATTGTTGAACGCATACTCTAAGCATTGAAGCACAACTGGGCACTGAGTGCAAATTTCTTTGGCCGCTCTTAAAGATTGAGTGTCACCGGGCGAAGGAAAAAATATTGACGGGTCTTCAACCCCGGCGCAAGCCCCTTTTTTCTGCCACTCTGGCCTCTCTACCCAAAAGGGTGCTCCGTTTTCCTGCATTTATATAGTTTCCCACATAAATACGGAGGCAGTGGACTTATAGGTTATTCAGGGCCTATATTTCTCCACTTGTTGCACTTCTTGCAAGTTTCCCATTTCCATTTTTTATCTTGAGGCCATGTCTCTCGATACTCAACATGGTGAGATTTCCAAGAGTGGTCACATTGTTGCTTGTTCGCCATTATTCTCCCCAACAATATTCGGAAGGATACCAGTGAGAAGTCCCTTGACTCGTTTCATATAAAAGCCAACTAGCGATATAAACATTATTTTCTGGGTCCATAATGTCGCCGCCGGGAATTCCCGCTTTCGTGCTTCGTTCTTCCCAAAACTTTGGAAGATGCTGGAACCAGCCTGCTGCCCCACTTGATCTATTAACAGCATCAGAAGTTATGTCTTCTGGGAACCCAGTAGATTCACAAAACGCTACACGCAAAGCCCATTGCCTATCTTCTGGTTCAAAATACTTATCAACTAAATCCTGAAGAGTTAATGGAGGTTCAGGTAATTCAACTTTTGATATTTCGTTTTCAACCCAATTCATATCTAATTGAGATTCAGGGAAACTAATAGTTGTAGTACTTGTTTGCACCGGGACTGCGACTGGCTCGTCACGAACCACCCGAGTGTAACCAGCCCGTTTAGATTCAGTCGGTGCTGTCTGACTCTGAGTCAGAGGAAACAGTGCCGTCAAGATTGCTAATATTGCTAGTGTCTTCATCGTTTGGTCCTAACCTATCTGACAGCCCTAGTTCAAGGGCTTCAGCAGGATTGTCATGTTTCCAAGTGTGGTGCGCTCTGCATAGGACTTGGCAATTATCGGGGTCTAACCAATCTCCGCCTCGTCCTCTTCCGATGATCTCATCAACATCTAGAGGACCCCAGCATTGGATATGTTCGAGTATTTCTTTAGCAGTACAAGTATACCTGTCCCGCTTTAGAACTTCCTCCCTCACACGTGTACGTTTGTTCAAATCTTTCCGCCGCTTATCGCTCATTGGCTTAAGCGGAGTCTTTCGACGCAGGGGAGTATTCCGTCGTAACGGTCCTGATCGTTTCAAAAGAGGAAACCTAGAATAGGCGTTTGTTTAAGGTAGGGACCTGATCTTGACGATCAGTAGGTCCGCTAACTTTAGATTCCATTGGAGGAACCTGTGCTGATTCAACGCCATGTTTTTTGGCGAAATCTGGAGAAACTCTTTCACCTTTACGGCCTACAAGTTTCTTCGCTCCGTCCTTTTCTTCATAAATGTCAGAAGTAAGGATAATCGTTTTCATAAGGTCAACTGTCATACAGGCAGTCTACACATCTAAAAAGAAAAGTGCGAGAGTGAAAACTAAAAAATCGGGCCACCGAAGTGACCCGATTTTTAGTCGCCCTCCTAAAAGGTGGACGCTAAGTCGATTACAGACCGGTTACGGTTGCGAAAGACTCTGGGCGCTTCACAGCGAGAGCAATTCTTTGCTCTGCGAGAATTGCCACTGCATTACGTACGAAGTAATCGCTATGGTTCTCGCTAACGCGTACAGAACCTTCCATACGATCGTACAGAGTTGCACCTATGCCGAAAGCACCAAGCAAGGCTGTGTTTTCCGTAATTGCTGAAGTTTCAACAACTGGAAGACGCCAGATTCTTGCTTCACTACCCATAGCAATGGAAGCAGCCATCATGTGACGGTTGTCTCCATCTTTTTCCAACTCTAAACCTTCAAGGTCATTAGGGTGGATAATGATGCCGGTTGGCTCATAGTAGGCAAGAGCGACTTTGGTGATACCTTTACGTATCGCGTCGATGCCTGTGAGTGAACCTTTGGCTTGGGTGCTGATACCACTTGTTTGAGTAATACCAGTTAGGTTAGTGCCTGAACCGTTTCCGTTAAGGATTTGATCATCCTCAACCAAACGAAGGCCATAAAGCAACTCGTTGTCGATAATTCCACGAAGTGCGGCTTCATCGTCAAGAGTGTTGCGGTGTGCAACTTCATAGTGACCAATAGTGCGTACTGGTGCTTGCGTACCAGCGATGGTCAAAGTTGATGCTGCCATTGAAGTGAAGGTTTCAGGAGAACCTGAACGTTCGCTTACAGTTGCTGCGTTGTTGGTAAATCCGGTTACACGGAAGTACTCAACTAGGTTTGTATTGGTTTGTTGAACATTGAACAAGTCACGAATACGCATTGCACGATGTGCACGTTCTACAATCGCATCACGTTGCGGAGTTCCAAATTGACTTGGAGTACCGGAAGGAAGCGTTGTATAAACGTCTTTACGCTGCCACATTCCACCAAGGTCTCCCTTGAAGTTATATGGTGCGTTCATGGTGTAACCATTACGGCCACCATCTAATGCTTTGTATTCGTCACTATCTACAAATGCTTGACCAATGGACGAAGGTACGCTTTTGGCTTCAAATGCTGGAGCGGCTTCTGGAGCAGGAGTTTCCTCTGCCCAATCTGCCATTTCCTTTTGACCTTCTAAAGCCTCAATTTGTTCACGTAGTGAACGAGCCTTTCCAAGGTTTTCGCGGAATGAAGTCAGGTGCTTGGCCTCGACCTGAATATCTGGTCCACCTTCTTCACGATTTGCTTCTGCGTGAGCAACGATTGTGTCGTTGTCTGCAAGAACATCGCGAAGGGTAGACTTTAGTCCCTTAAGGTGGGAATCTACTGCCATTGTTTTACCTCTTTGGTAATAGTGGGTGTACAAGTTTACACAAGGTAAGCACCTCGCTGAATAGTATTCTTACACACTTATGGTGTAAGCCTATGTGAGGGGTGTGACATTTGCCACATACATTAAGTTGACCGGTTCATTCGTTCAGGTCAAGATCGCCTTCGTCATCAAAGTCATCAAAGCCTTCATCTTCTTTATCTTCCCAAGTTTCAAAACGGCTGGCGTGCTTCATAGGATCGAAAACAACTGTTCCGCCATAAGTGACTCTGCTTGGCCAGTGAAGACAACTCAACTCTTTCGATATGCGGGCAAGCGCTGCCGCCGCAACCATAGGAGGAACCGAACCAAGATCAACATGATTAGGTTCAGAAGGATCGTCAAAAGAAAGGACGATAGTTATTACCGGGAATTCAGAAGCCTGCGGAATCTCAGAATCGAACCCCTCATATTCTTCAGGCTTTGTAGTACTCGCCTCTGAAGATGGCCTCGCCTCTGGAGATTGGAACGAGTTCGACATCAAAATTACCATTACCTTCTTCGTAAGTTACTATTGCAAAACCTTGTTGCCAGTTTTCCACTGCATTGACTGGTCTTCCGTGAGGGTCCGTAGAGCCCTTCACGCCGGGCACAGAACCGTCGATCCTACAAAGGCAACCGGGAGAAGCCGCAAGACTTCTTTTCGCTCCCTCGAAAGTTCTACGTGTTTTATGCTGTAACTCTATTCTGTGGATATGCCCATGAATGATGCTGGTCCGTTCATCATCTACAACCGCTTTAGCAGTCGAACCATTACTCCGAGTTATGTGACCGTGTATACATGCAAGGTTTTGGTTAATCCAATAAATCCCAGCAGGGTAACCGCCAACATATTCAACTTTTAGATGATCTTCGTCGAGTCTCAAAAGGAAAGGAACAGACAAAGCAGGCCAATCTTCTGGAACATCTGCACGCTTCAAGTGAAGAGCGGCAGCCGTATTGTTAGTTACTGCCTTTTGTAACCTTCGATCATGGTTTCCTTCTACAAGGACTATGTGAGCATCAGGAGCGTTTGCTCTTTGCTCACATAAGAACCTATAACCTCTGTCGATAGAAGCCTGCGAAGTTTTAGCAAAAGCAGGTTCTTGTTCATACTTCCCAAATTCTGCGAAGTCGAGAAAGTCGCCCAAGTTTACTATCAGGTCAGGATCAAGTTCTCTGGTGATCTGCATAGCAACAGACATTGACTCTTCATGGTGGAAAGGGTCCATTGTCCCATCTTCATACATGCGGAACCCGATCTGAGGATCAGGGAGAATGACTGCAGTCTTATATTTGCTCTTGGCTTTCTTTTGCTTTGGAGCAGGTTTAATCGTTATAGGCGCTGCTTGTTGGATCGTTGGCCATTCAGGTCCTTCAGACCAAGCAGGACTAATAACAACAGAGACGCCACCAAGATCATGGATTTCGGCTTCGCCTTCTTCGTTCTTAGTTATCCCTTGCCATTCAGAGATGCGAACCTTTTCAATAGTTCCTATCTCTTCTGCCTCTATGCCTGATCTTTCTAGGAGATCGGCTATTTTGCCTAATCTAGACTTTGCTAGGTCTTGCTTGAAATCCCCAGCGAGATCGGTTTTCTTTTTAGCGCTCATTTAGCGACATTCCTCATGCGCCAATTCTTAACGGCGTGCCAAGAAATCGGCCAACCCCGTTCAGACAAAACTTGAGATATTCTCTGGTTTTGTACACCTCTGTCGTTAAGTGCGGCTAACAAAGATTGCTTGTCGTCGTCTTCCATAGAATCCATAATTTCATCTATGCGTAAACGCGGCGTTCTATTTGTTTGTCGCGACATTTCTGAATACAGGTCACTCATGTGAACAGCCTTTCTAGTTGTCCACATCATTTTAACACACAACGCGTCCTACGTTGTGCGACCTATGGTTGTTCGGTTATTCTCCGAGGTCAGAAAAGGAAAGAAGGCTTTGGAATTCTGATAGTTCTTTGAAAGAAAGAGTATCTTCTACTTCTTCTTCAACTTCTTCTGCTTTAGCCTCTTCGACTTCAGCATCGACAACTTCAGTTTCAACTACTTCTGCTTTTTCGGATTCTTCTGATTCTTCAGCCTCAGCCTTTTTAGGGGCTTTCTTTGGCTTTTTAGCATCAGCGTTTCCAGCAGGAGTTCCTTCTACTTCCATTTCTTCAGGAGTGGAAGTACCACCATGAGAAAGGTTAGCAACAACGTCAGGTGCGGCTTCGCCAGCGCCTTCGCCTCGTTCATCTGAATCTGCATCAGTATTTGAGAAACCAGCGGTATCGCCAGCCTTCTCTTCTAAGTCTTCTAAGCGTTCAGAAAGAGTGTTAAGTGCTCTTACTGCATCGCCTAGTACCGTTTGAAGATCACTACCGGCTGGTGCGACCTCTTCCTCGGTGGTCTCATTGATTTCGGCATCATTAGCCATAATAGTGTCCTCCAGTAGGGACTTGATTTCGGTTATTTCTTTACCTTCCTCTATTAAAACATCCAATTCTTCTTGGATGCCTTCGGGAAGATTTTCTTTAAGTTCCATAACGGCATCTATATACCCATCGGACTTTAGTTCTGGTGGCGTGCGGCCATCATCTCTATAGTGCCGTGCTATATGATTATAGACACCCTTACGGTCTGAGCCTCTCAACTTAGTGCCTTTACGAGCACCGTTAAGAAGTCCGAATGTGTTTTGTAGGGCTGAAAGGGCTGCTGGCCCGGGACGCCCATCTGAACCAACAAAATGATGCACAAATGTGTAGTTTGTTTTCATTGCTGGGTCTTCGCCGGGAATATGGTAGGCAAAGATTTTTGAGAAATAAGCCTTATCTGCTGGTGACCGCATATTCCTATACGCAGTCTTGTCATACCAGCCTTCATCACGCACGCCGGTTTTATGGCTGCGGGTAGGGCCTTTAAGTTCCATCTCTTCTAAATCAAATTCTTTAGGCTCAACGGGTGTTTCTTTAACACTTACAGTCGAGGTTCCGGGAGCAGCACCAAAAAGAACTGGGCTGTATTCGTACCATTCAAGAGACTTGATAAAGCGGGTTTGAGATTCACCCTTCATTTCGGATTCGCCTTCTGGAACTGAATAGCCGATTGACCATTCTTGTTCTCCGCCAAAGAACTTAATGTCTTCGTAAGCCTCACGTCCACGTGTTGTGTTTAGGTTGAATTGCATTTTCACTAACACCCCTCCAGCATCTACTGCTTTGAGGTGTTCTGGAAGCCTGTTATCGCCGGGCATTAATTCTTCTGCAGATAAAGTTCTAGCCACTGGGATAGTTGTATCGTGTGACCAGACGCCTTTAGGCATTCTTTTCGTAAGAGTCTTTGTGTAAGCACCGGGTTCAATGACATCATTCACATTGTCAACAATGTTCGTGACAGAGACAACGGCTTGAACCGTTCCTTCGATATCATTTATCGCTTTTGCTTCTACTCGCGCATTCTTGTGGGAAAGTTCCACTTCTCTGGCCTCCTGTGACCGTGTTTCTTTTAAGACTACGGGAACTTCTTGCAAAATAGTGGGAGCATATAGCCTAACTATTCAGATGTTAATTCTCTACCTGTTCTAGCCACTGCAGTAGCAGCCAAACCGCCTGCGACAATGCTACCTATACGGGAGCCGCTACGGGCGGAATCTATGCCTGCCGAGTCAACTCCGAACTCAAGAAGTCCCCCTGTTGCAGGAACATTTGTGAATAACATTGTGCATCGGCAATTTATTACCTGATCTGGAGGAGCAGTAGGATCGCCGGGATTCATCATTGCATTACCGCCAACACTGAACCTGTCTGTGAGTAGTCTCGCTTGCCCATCTGCATCTGTATGAGTGTGTCTAACTTTTGCATCTTGCATCGAAAGCCAGACCTTGTATCTCAACCCAGCCTGTGTAGCAGCAATCATTTGGCCTTCATTGACAGCGAAAGACGCTTCAGTGGTGCCAATCATTCTTGCTCTCGTCTTTGTTGCTGATGCAAAAACTTCTTCAATACCTTCAGCAATAACATCGACAGATTTACCGCCCGTTAGTCCCTTCGAGATAACTTTTTCTAATTGCCGTCTTGTCGTTCTGTTGATTTCTTTCATGCGTTCAAGCCCAGCAATGATCGCTGCAGCAACTAAAGCATCTTCAGTATCGAAGGCTTTCTCTCCAATAATCATCGCTACATCATTACCGCCATCAACTATTGCTGCTGAAAGGAACGACGTTGCATCGTCTTGTAATTGCTTATCCCATTTCGGACTATCGAACACTTCACCAACGGTGACAGAAACACCCTTGTTTACTTTTTCGCGTACTTTGCGTGACTTCCATTTCTCTAAAACAACTCTGCGTTGCCTCTGGAAAAGTGAAGTTACTTGAATAGCAATCGAATCTTCTATTCTTGCCAACTGCTGATCTCTTCTCATCCAAGTGAGGTCAGCCTCTTTTTTGTCAATCCAAAGATTCCCGTAATGGAATCCCCACTTCGTTTCGTCTAAAGGGACCGCATCATCGGCTTTAGCCTCGACCCCTTCCTCAGATTTCATAGGAGTGATAGCCCCCATCGGGGTATCTACAGAAGGAACAGTGCTAGCAGGCGCTTCAGGTTCCACTGGGGGAGCAGTCGGAGCAGGTTGAGGCGGGGTCGCTATTCCTTGAGGAACAATTTGTATTAAAGATGGCCCACTTGGTGAACCTTCTTCAGATACCTGACCCACAGCCATAAGGTTGCTGTTAATAAATAAGTGGTCAGCGCCAACTGGGTCTCTGCCAGTTAATTGCCTGTACTCGTCGATTGTTATTGCCCCATTCTTCAATTCATCTAAATGGAATGTGGCTCTTTCTCTTTCATCACGGGAAAGGATCGCTACGTCAGAAAGATCAAATTTCACAGTTAGTTCTTCAGAACCGTCAATACGGTCGAACGCACGTTCGATAAGCATTAAGTGTGGGAGCATCGTTTCTCTCCAGAACACTTCAAGTTCCGTATCCGCATTAGCGAAAGTCGAGTTCTTAGCATTACCTACAACTGATTCAGGAACACCGAAGGCCATGAGAATTTCTTCTTTAGCCAACTGTTTCGACTCAGCGTATTGAGAATCACGGTTCGTTATAGAAGTATCGAAATATGCTGCGTGCTCTGCTTCCATAACTGTTAAACGCCCAGCCCCGCCTAAAGCAGAACCAGTGTTACCCAAGAAGCGGCGACGTAACTCGTCTGCGCTATCGTCGTCCATCTCACCTTTGACCATCAAAATTCCGCCGGGTCGCCCATCGTTAATCATAAAGTTCCGATTGAACACCCTTGCAAAATAATCAATCTCAGTAGCAAGTCCACAAGACTCTAAAGGAGACTGACCTCTGTAAGGATCAATAGGGTGAGGTATCCGAAGCCAAACAACATTCTCAGGTGGAATGATCCTGTCCTGATGAGGGTGAGGCATTTCGACTTTGAAACCAGAAATGAATTTATTCGCATCTGGAATTGGGAAAGTTTTTTCTGGCGGTAATAAAGAGAGGCTCGTTATTTCATCAAGACGATTACGTGTCACCTCAATAAATGCTCCTCGTTTAGAGAGAAGGATTTGAGAAGAAAGTTGAAAGCGGAAATTGTAAGCGTCATGGTAAGGGTTAGCCATACGGTTAAGTATTGGCAATAAGAAATGATCGCCCTTTTCGTTGCCATCAGAATCATTTATGAACGCCCGGAGCCTCGCAGCGTTAGAAGCAATAGCGTAAACGCTCTTATAGACCCAAGTAACTCTGTCGTTACCATGCGTCACAGCACGCTCTACGTCCCAGTCATCTTTGTAAGGAGTGTTTTTACCGCCCCCTACTCCGTATTGGTTCATGCTTGCACCGGAAAAAACATTTGCTTTCCCGCTGCTTAAGCCTTCCCAACCATCACGGTTGTGACCTCTGAATCTAAACCCATCTAAGAAACCCATATCAGCCCTCGTAGCCTAATAACCAAGCGACCATAAATAACATTCCAGCAGAAACAAACAAACCAGTCGCAGTGTTAACCGTGAATCCACCAGATGCTCCAGCCGCCACTGACGAACAAAGTGCAGTGATTGTAACTTTTTCTCGTATACCTGTCCGCGCAATAAGTGACAAAATCATAGCAACGAGAGTTACAGAACCCCAAATAATGAGTGCAGTTGAGCCAAGCATAACCACTAGCCTACGTCTCCTGAACGACTATTCGTGGTAGGCGCAGCAAGAGAGTTTGTCGATTCATATTTTCTGTCTGGATCGTACACATATACAGATAAGCCCGGTCCCTTCCTGTAATAAGGTGCTCTACCCATATCAAGCATAATACGTTCAGCGAGAGGAACAGCAACTCTTAATTCTTGTTCATCGCAAGGTCCACCTTCAAAAGTTACAACCCGCGCAGTTTCCTTTTTGTTGTTTAGTTTTTTCCTGCCCATTACTTACATCCTAGCGCGCCAGAAACCCCCAAGAGGGGTCCCGGCTAACACACCTCCAGTCATAGACGAGTATTACCTCTGCCAGACTTACACATAAAATTGGTTAGTCAGGGTTAACGCGACAGCCCCACCCTGCCGGGGATACAGGGTGGGGCCGGAACCCCACCGGGGAAAGGAGGGAAAACCCGGAGGGGCTAATTCCCTGTACTATAAACTGTTCCATCGTCTAGACGAAAGAGGATAGGCTCTCCCTGATCGTTGTAGATCACTTCAACTTCTTCTCTAGAGTCGTCATGCTCTTTTGCTAATTGGCCACAAGTCACAACACCCCAGCCAAAAACTACAAAGAAAAGAATGAAAAAAAGAACTGTCAAAATTCTTTCCGCTACTGCTGTATCTTTAATCATGGTTGAATCAAGGCGGGGTAACGAGGACGACATGACAGCATCCCCGCTACACCCACCTTTCTATTAAGTAACAGCAGGCAGTGTCCGAGGGGATTGGGTGTCACTGTCAGTCTCCCGCTGCTCTTAACAATAAAACTTTTTGCCGGTCTCCATTTAAGGATGAACAACAGCCAGCCCCAAATGCAGGAGAAACCCAACTTGATGGGTTTTCCATAATCTCATCATACTTCTCGCAGAAATGCCCGCCGGGGATATCTCCACCTAAGAACGAACACTGATTTTTCTCAACGTTCCATTTCCCAAAAGGACAAGGCCCTTGTTTACAGCACCAGCCTGAACGCACACAAGGGGAAGAACTCATTTTCTGTTATGAAGGATTAATGGAGTGTGCTCACCTAAGTAAGAACCAAAAGTGTTGAAAGAAAGAAACTCATCTGCCTCTGAGTAACTCATGTCCATAGTGAACATCAATTTTTCGAGCATTTTTTCTGCATCGTAAACGAGTACATCAGGCATATTTATTCTTCTTGCCGCACCAATGATGCAAGAGTCGAATAGGTCAACTGGCCCGGGACCATCAAAAACTACTGCCTCTGGATTGTATTCAGCAAGTTCCTGCCAGAACTCTCCGGCTCTAATAACTAATTCTTCATCTGGGTATTCGTATGTTTCATTCATAACTGTTCTGGTATCCAACCAGTATTTATTTTGTTCACGAATTTAGGGCGTGAAAGTTTGTTGTATTTTTCCTGCAACTGTTGATGCTCTTCCCATAACTCGTCGTATTTCTTTTTCCAAGAGATGCGTCGAGGGTTAGGCTCTAAAGTGTCAGCGTCAGGGTTGGCTAAATACTTTACGTTTTCAGCCGTGACATAAGCGTGCTGATTTTTGCGAACCTGAACTGTCTTAACTAAGCGTCCAGCAAGTTCCAAGTTTCTAATACTTGAAGAAACCGACTGGTGTTTTTTATTAGTAAGCGTTTCTGCTTCTTCGCTTGTCAGCCCTAACTTGCCATTCGCATGACATAAATTAATAATCGTTTGCTGCAATGTTGCCGCTTGTTGAATTTCGTACTTTTCATGCATCTCTGAAGTTTTAGAACCAGCAACACTCCCAGTCCCATTGTTGTATTCAAAAGATGGTTCAAAATGTTTCATAACTTCCCTTGTGTAGTCGAACCGTTCCATCTAAGCCACTTCCTTTCTACGTTTAGCCATATCTTTGTCTTTGATTTCTCTAAACCAGCAACCGTTGCATAAAGTAGCATTAGCGTTGACTGGGATTCTCTGAGAACACTCACCCATTATTGGGTACCCCAAGCAACCCCGAGAGAGACCTGTGTATTGACGATGTTCTTCCCAAGTGTCTCTCCTGTTCGTCTTCTCACACACTTTCCCGGAACCAGTCCAGTGTGTAATCATCTTTACTCTTGTGTTTTTGAGTTGCCCCATATTTTTCCTTCCTTACGCCGCATCTGTTACTGCGTAAACAACTTTGTCGAACTCTTTGAACGGAGCATCTTCTGGACCCTTAATGTGAGAAGGGATCAAAATTGCTCTATGCGATTTAGGATTTTTTATAGTTTTTTCTTCATCTAAATATGCAGGCCCCAGTGTTGGGTAATGTTGCTGGCGAATATGTTGCTCTACAACAAACTGGCATGTCAGCCTTCTACCTGATTCATTATTTTCAGAAGGTCTATAAGGCTTCCGAGGTAAGTCAATAATTTTTACAGTCTCTTTCAAGGAGCCTGAATTGAAACCAGATTTATCTGCTTTGCGTTTAATCTTTTTAGCCGTTGATTTAGAAATTACTGATTCGCTTAAATCGTTCATGCCTTTTCTATTTATGTAATCCAAGAAAGCACGAAGGCCGCAAAGCATTCTTGCATTTTCTGGATACTTACACCATGTAGGCAGATAATATTTTCCGCTTTCTAATTTGCTGTTTTTTTGCAAATCAATAACTTCGTCTTTTTCTATGACATGGAAGTCTTGGTTGAAATCCCATCCCCACATATCAGTTGGTTCATCTTGACCAAAGAAGTTCAAATCTAAAAGACCAGTGCCGATCATGGTGTCCCATAGGTCAATAGTGTCACCTATCACATCAGCCAGAGAAGTGTCTTCTGGTATGCCATATAGATGTTTCCCTTCTTCTAAAGACAACCTCGTTTTTTTATGAGACCCTCTTGTAAGCCACCGGCAATTCATCACTCCAGAATCATCATCTATTCTGAAGTAGTCACCGGATTCTTTGTCGAACCTTGCCTCGCTAGAGATAGAGCAAATAAACATGTTGGTATCGAATAGGACAAATTCTTCAGGAGAAAGAACTGGCCATTGGTCTGTTTCCATTCCGTGCTGGTAAAGAGACGCTGCTCCCCTGTCTATGATCTCCGCCATCATTGGCTCGATCCAAAAAATTTGTGCGTTCATAAGTTGTTGCCCGACATGCTTATACGCTTCGTTTGGATTTATGTCACCGAACAGCGACCAGTCGAAAGAGAACGCAACAGCCCTTTCGCTGATTCGTTTTTCATCACGGACTTCTCTCAGCCACCGTTCATACTCTCCATTGAGGCTTTTCCTCCCGGTGGTGTTTCTTAAGAAATAATCCACCACTCTCGAATGAGCAAACTGGGCAAGGCTAGCCCCTTGTTCTTTTGAAACGATAGGCAAGCCAGATTCATCTAAACCTAAATCTAATAATTTCATAGAGCGCCTTCTAACCAGACGTTCAAAAACTCTTCCATCGAGTAATAAGCGGAGCCTTCCATATCTTTGACCCAAGCAACCCATTCGTCGTCTTGCCGAACAATTATTGCCGCCCATTCCCCATAACTATCGTTGGCGTATAAGTACCAACCAGTTTGAAGACCTTCATCAGGATGAGGGGTGACAGTATAAAGATCAGGATGTGCTTCAGCGTGCTGTAAAACCTTCACGACAGGAATTGGTGTTATCAACATGACCAAGTACCTGACCTTCCAGTCACATACTCATTTGCTGGAACTCTTTTTTGAAAATCAGAAAACTCAACAAGGACAGTGTTGTCTTCAAAGCATTCAACAACAAAGCCGGGAGATTTTTTAGTTCCCTTTGCTTGCTTTAGTTGAACCCAAACGTTAGTGCCCGGTTTAAGTATTCTTTGACCTTCTCTACGTATCTCACCAGAGAAGACTTCTCTTTCCGGTGTTTCGATAATTGTAGTTTGGCTACTCATAGGAAACTCTTTAATAAAGAAGGGGAACTTGAGTCGCTCCAGTTCTTTTTTATCGAACATCTGTTGCCATTGTCGAACACCTACTCCCGAGTTAATCTCGGTCCAGTGCTTCTTGTTCTTTAAGTCGTATTCTTCTGTGAAGTCTTTCACGTGTCATGTCTTTCATCTAGTCAACTATCTATTGTATCTTCTTTTAAGAGGGTTCACAACCTCCACCTTGAAAGCCCCTATGCTTCAAGTATGGCTAAACCACAAGTTTGGGAAGACGGAGCAACAATCGTCGGCATGTCATACTTCGACCTGTGGAACGACGAAGACGCCCTCAACTTTCCTGATGAGCACGCCGCTCTAGATTTCATAGAGCAACAAATCTACGAACTAAGAGAATTGTATTTCACCGCTGGACAACCCCAGCCTGACCATGCAGACGAGACTGCTGTGAGCCACTTGTTCGCAAATATTGGAGCAGCGGCTTTTGATGCTTACGTCATAGCCGGGAAAATACTTCCATCAGAAGCGATGAAACATATTCTCCTAACCATCACCAGCAAGCAGTCAATGTATGGACACAACAATATTGCAGGCTTTGGTATACCCGGAATTATTATTCGTTGCTGGGATAAAGTTCAGCGACTACACAACCTTGAGAACCATAACGGCCCAGTTTTATTTGAACCAGAATTAGATTCTTGGCTAGATATAACCGGCTACGCAATCATCGCAATGATGTGGATTAACGATTGGTTTATGTTGGACTTGTCTAAGAACTAGAAAGGTTCTGCAGGTGCTGAACCAGCGCCACCTTTAGAAGCGCCAGAGCCGCCCTTAGCAACCTTTGTTACTTCAACAGTTGCCCATCGGCAAGAAGCCCCAATGTCGTCAGCAACGATTACGACTTTACGGCGAGGTTCGCCTGAGTCTTTATCTTCCCAACGTTGTTCTTCTAAACGTCCAGTGACCATTATTCTTTGTCCTGATGAAAGCGAATCGGCAACATTTTCTGCCATAGCCGCCCATGAGGTTACATCAAAGAATGATGTTTCTTCTACCCATTCTCCGTCTTTCTGCCAACGGCGATTTACTGCCATTCTTAGATCGGCAACAGCCGCACCATTCTTGGTGAAGCGGATTTCAGGGTCAGCGGTGAGATTACCCACCACCATAATGTTGTTATCAACAGCCATGTCTTTACTCCTATCTGGCGTGTCTTACTTTTAAGGGGACGATATAAACCCCAGCCCGTGCATGTAATAATCCGGCGGCAACTGGAGCATGTATGGGCAGGGGCAAATATCGCCTATTTCAGCGGTTTATACCCGCCCTAGTAGTCTATCAGTTGGCACAAGCGTTCGCGCTTGTTTAGGCAAATATGTGACAAGCCCTGCTTCGACAAGGCGTTCTATGTCAGCCCGGACTGTCCCGAGAGAAGAAACGCAAGTCTCTGATTGAATCTCTCTCAACGTAGGGCCGAACTTATTTGCTTCCCAGTAGTCGGCTATAAAGGTTGCGACTCTGGAAAGACGCTCCCCTGTTATTACCGCACGCTGAGTTTTAGGTTCTGCTTGTGGAGGTTCCTGAACTGAACCAAAGGTGTAACTAAATGTAGACATAACTCTCCTAAAAAGGCCGTGGCGTAGATTTACCTGACGACTGCGGCACTCCTATTGCTTTCTTACTACGTCCATTAACCCAATGCCAAACTTCAAGCAAAGAACAGAAAGTTCTCCACATTTCGCAGTCTTGGCTTTGCGACGCGTTTAGTTCAACAAACGACCATTCATCTGGTCGAAGCCAAAGAACACCAAACCGGTCGATACGAGGTATCTCCGATGTGGAGCCATCTGGATGTATTAAAGATTTACCGTTGGCGTAAGCCGCTAATTGAAGCGCCACTTCTGGGTGGACCCCAGAGCGTGTGGTCTTAAAATCAATTAACCAATTTTCTCCAGAAATCTCTGTAATCGCATCGAATGATCCTGCGTATCCAAGACCCATTGGCGATTCGCCATAAACGGTTTGTTCTAGTTCTAGCCATGTTGGTGAAAACCTCTCACAAAATTGATCGTAACCTGAAATAAATCCCTGTTGTTCCGTGGGGACATCAACTGTCTCACCCAAAGCCAACCTTTCAAGGGTGTCGTGAACATTTGAGCCCATATCGGCGGCATTGTCCCGATCCCTGTTGGGTGCTGCTTTTAAGAATTGTACTGCACCTTTTTCGCCTCGCTTATTAACTAAGGCAGGGATATCGGTAGACACTGCTTCTTCTGCAACAACCTTAGCGGCCCAGTATTGAAGAAAAGGTTTGGGTAATGTGCCAATGACACTTGTTACACCCGGAACCTCTTTTTTATCCCATACATAAAGGCGTGAATCGTCTTTATGAATTGTTTTAATTTTTGGGGTAGTCATTATTTATCCTTCTTAAAAAAGAAACGTTTCTTTTTGCTGTCTTCGCTAGAGTCTTCAATCTCTGTGGAAAATATTTCTTCCAAAATTGATACATCTTCGGAAATAAGATTCTTCGGGGTAGGGCCATCATGATCTCCCATACGGACAACTTTAACTTCTCCTGCAGAAAGAGATTCAAAAAAGGACTGCATGTCTCTCTGACTAAAAGTTACAGTTTCCATAATTTCAGTAATGTCTTCTTCTGTAATCATTTGCCGAAGAACAGAAATTATTTCCTCCACAGGAACGCCGTTCTGTGCTGGTTCTGGCATGTCAATAGCAAGAAGATTATCTTCGTCGTCAATAAACGCCCAGATGCTAGAACCTTCTTCACCAAGTTCTACTGGTCTAGTGCAAAAAGCACCGATAGCCATGTGGGGATTCCATAGCGGAGAGGAGGTGACTGGCTTACCAGTGTCTTGATCTTTCATCAAAACGTGTGTTACTTGATAAGTCATAAAAAGAACCCTGCCTGCGTCACAAAAGATATTTACAGGTTCAGATTCTGGAATAGGTATGTTGTTTTCTGTCATAGGTATTACTTTCTCTTAGATATAAGTGTTAGTGGTTCCAGAGGGATTCGATAACCGTCATCCCCCTGAAACCGTTAGAGATGATAGCCGATTATTTGTTACTTGTTTTTAAGTTTTTCTCTGCGTGCCTTATCGTAATGATAACGACACTTGAAGTGTGCTGTTGCTGATTTGCCGCAAGGCTCACCATCTACAAGAACTGTGCAACGCTCTCTTTGTTTACGTTCATGGTGGGGGTCGCCATGAATATACATCCGTGCATAATGCTTCATGCATACATTCCTAGACGAAGCAGGTCGCTCACAGTAGAGACAAGTTCCTTGGGAGCCACCTTTCAGATAAGGGCGTACATCTTTTTCAGCATTAACTGAACCTGTAAGACGACGCCTTTGGTAATGAGCGTGACACAACTCGGCGTAAGCCGCATGGTTGTCACAATTATCTACTGTGCAAAATTCGTTTTTCAATTTATTTCCTTATCATCAATTTCGTCGAGACTGATGTGTGTCTCGATACATGCAGCCGCGAATTTGTCATGTCCTAATAGTTCATAAAGAGCAGCGTCAAGTTCCTGTAAAAGTTTTCCTGCTGTATCAGAATCACAAGGAACCATAAAACCAAGTTGAATCCATTCAGCATTTTCAACCGCATAAGGATGTCGTGTTTTAACTTGCTTTATTAAGAATTTTCTTAAGGAGTCTTCGCCGGGTTTTTCTGGGTTTGCCATTATGTCTTTGCTTTCTGTGTTAAGTGTTTTATAGAAGAACGGTGGAGGTATTTGTAAGCAAACAAACTAAGGAGGATGTAATGAACACACCCCCACCGTCCCTCTTATGCCGCAGAGAAAGGAAAGAATGACCGTGAAGTGATTCCTTCGTCTCGCTCATTTAATAATAGGGACACAAAACCTAAACCGCAACCTGTACATAGGTTTTTTTAGTTATTGTTCCATTCTTCATTACATAAGAAGTTGTAAATGATGTGGGTGGTGACAAAAAGGAACCTTTGGAATTCTGCTTCGTCGTCGGGGTTAGCGGTTCTTCTTTGCCATTCTTCCCGGAGGGTAACGAAGAAGTTGTCCCAGTCGTCTTCTTCTGTTCTATCCATTATTTGTTTTTAATTAGACCTGTTTGTTTAAGCATTGTTTCCACTATAAGAGCACCTACTCCGAAAAGTGTTCCAACCCAAATTACAGACACAAGCCCTATTACTGGCAACTTTCGCATTCTTCTGGGTTCTCCAAATCACATTCCGCTATTATTTCCTCATCGTTTTCAAAAGGGTTTAACGGCGGGTGTTCCCCCATACTCGTTTCCTTCATCTCCAACCAGACATCTAAGTAGTTGTTGAGCATTTTGTTTTCCATAGTGTCCTCACAGGTGTATTTTTGTTCACCTTCTATTGAACCACATGCTGTCAAATTAGGATGGTTTGTATTTTTTCTTCACATCCATGAGGCGTGGTCGAGGGTCTGTGTATTCCATGACGCTGGTGAATGCTTTACCTTTTAGGTCACCTTTGGTTACGTCTCGTTTGAACACGGTTAGTTTCCCGTGGGGTGTTTGGTAGATGTCCCAGTCTTCTGTGCTTTCGATTAAATTACTCATTTTGCTCTTCACCCGTTTTCTCGAAAAATTTTTTTATTTTGGGTCTTCGTACACTGCTTGTGTGAATCCTTCGCCTTTGTAGTGGGCGTTTACTGGTTTGTATAGTCTTTGAGTTTTTTTGTGGCCTTTTGGGCAGGGGGTTTGGTTTTCTGGTTGGTGTATTGATCTTACGACTGTGAACGTTTTTTCACAGGTTTTGCAGGTGTAGTCGTATTGGGGCATGGGTTAAGCCCATTGTGGGTTTATGAGTCTGTCCCATGTTTGTTTGCCGACTACTCCGTCTTGGGTGAGCATTTCTACTCTTTGGAAGTTTTTGACTTGTTTGCGGGTTTTTTTGCCGAAGATTCCGTCTGCTTTGCCTACGTCGTATCCGTGGGTGTTTAAGCGTTGTTGAACTATTTTTACGGCTTGTCCTCTGGAGCGGTAGCGGACTGGGGTTTTGGCTACTTGTTTTCCGAGGGCTTCTATGTATTCGGCTATGGCTTTTAAGTCTGGTTTGGTTTCTTTTTTGATTTCGGCGGTTTCTTTTACTTCTGTTGTGTCGAACCAGCCTTGACTGTTTCTTGGTTGGTGATGCCACCATTCAGAAGCGACTGTGGGATGCATTCCGTATTCTTTAGCGATGTTGTTTACTTCCCATGTGGCGATTTTTCCTCCGACTATGCGGAAATCTACGGCGTAGCAGTAGCCGTCGTCTTGTTCCATGTGCCATGACCCTCTCCAGAAGCCGTTAGGTCCGAAGCGTCGATCTGGGTTGGCGGCGAGATTCCCTCGGCCACTCTTATACTTTTTATAAAAGTACTGCTGTTTGGCGTATGACCTGCACCCGGAAACTACTTTTACTTTCCCTTCGATGCGTGGATCGGCGAAAAATGCTTCGAGGCGTGCCACGAACCTTGGGTGGAGGAGAGATAAATCAACTGA
>MDTG01020010.1_pt1 | contig 37392 bp, 23 predicted proteins | sample 811421 | NCBI WGS metagenome assembly MDTG01 (sample SAMN05326645, study PRJNA326480) | marine metagenome | isolation source: seawater | place: Pacific Ocean: South East | collected 2011
CGGGGCCCTTGGCCTCGCCCGCCGGCGCAGGGTCCTCGCTCTGGCAGCCGAGGCAGAGCGCGCTGAGAAGGCAGAGCGCGCTGGAGAGGCTGGGGGACGGGAGTGTGCGTGTCATGCAGGCACAACGCCCGAGCCGCGCGGAATGTTCCCGGCTCTAGAAGCGGGTGTAGGAGGTCGCGCCCCACCAGCGGATCCGGGTCCGCTTGAGCAGCTTGCAGCGCGCGGTCTTGGGGTCGATCTGGAGCACGTCCCCGGTCGAGGTCAGCCCGTAGAGCACGCCCTTGCGCTCGATCAGGCCGAACACCGCGCCGACGGGGCCGCCGGTGCCCCAGGCGCGGCGCAGCTTGCCCACCAGCTTGGCCTTGCCCGTGCGCGGCTCGAGCCACACCAGGTGCTCGACGCGGGCGGGGTCCTTGACCGAGCTGATCAGGCCGCCCTCGAACCAGGTCACGTCGCCCGAGGCGGCCCAGCCGCTGCCCATGGGACCGACCTGGGTCGGCTTGGCGGTGTCGCGGTCGATCAGGTGCACCGCGCCGACCCGGGTGTTGGCGAGGAGCACGTTGCCGACCGCGCACATCCCGTAGGGGTCCTCGAGGCCGTGCTTGCCGACGCGCCGCGACTTGCTCGGGTCGACGAGGTTTACGTGATACACGGCCTCGGTCGAGATCCCGTAGAGGTGCCCGTCGGCGGTGGCGGCGAGGTCGCACAGGACCGGCCGCTCGGGCTGCGCGCCCTCCTTGGCCGCCGGGACCTCGATCCGCCCCACGCGCTTGAACTCGAGCTTCTCGCAGTCGACCCGGTAGAGGCTCCCCTCGAAGTCGACCGCGAAGTCGTAGGTCTCCTTGGGGTCCTCGGGCTCGGGCGCGTCCTTGCGGGGCAGGTCCTGCTTGCCCTCCGGCTGGGGCGCGTCTTGGGCCGCGAGCGGCGCGGCGCAGGCCAGCAGCGCCAGGCAGAGCAGGTGGTGTCGCATAGGGTCCTCTCCCCCGGGCCGCCCAGTCTAGCGCTGCCCTCGCAGGAGCGCAGGAGCTCGCCCCCCGAGAGGAAGGAGTGACGAAGGGCGGATCGGTTCTGTTCGCTACTGCGGGTCCGCCGCGTCGCCGGCGCCTTCGTAGACCACGACGCTCAGCGGGGAGCGGGTCGCGCTTCGGACCTCGCAGGGGAGGTCCTCGCTCAGCAGCGCGCCGTCCTCGCCGCGCTGGAGGCAGGTCCAGTGCGCGGGGCGCCGACCCTCGTCGTCCTCCTCGGGCTCGAGCCAGAAGCTCTGGACCTTGCCGAACACGACCTTCAGCTCCTCGGGCGCGCAGGTGGGCAAGAAGGCGCGCAGGATCCGCGGGTCGTAGAAGCGGAACAGGAGGGGCTGACCCGTCTCGGTCTTGACGCGCAGCAGCTTGCGGCGATCGCGGTAGAGCGTCGCCAGCGGCTGCTGGCTGGGGGAGTAGATCCCGTAGCTCTTGCCCCAGCCCTGGGTCAGCAGCCAATCGGTGAAGCCGTTGGGGTGCTTGAGGGCCACGATGTGCGGCGAGGCCTGGGCGAGAGCGCCGCTGATCTTGGCGTCGAAGAGGCAGCGGTGCTTGAGGCCCGACTCGAGCAGGCGGGGGAAGAGCTCGGGGTCGGCCGCGCCGTCGAGCACGGCGAAGACCTCGCTCTCAGGCGGGCAGCGCTCCCAGAGCAGATCGACCTGATCGCCCACTACTGGCAGACCTCGCAGAAGCCCGCCCCGTCCTCGTGCGCCGACTGGAGCGCCTCGATCTGGGCCGCCTCGTCGCCGGGCCACGGCTTCTTCTTGCCGACGACGAAGGTGCGGGTCTTGTCGAAGTAGATCGTGTACGACTCCTTCTCGTGCCCGCAGGTGGGGCAGGGGACGTCGTCGTTGAGCAGCTCGCCGCAGTGCGTCCAAGGCATGGGCGGAGTCTAGCCTCAGGCCCGCAGGGCGGCCAGGCGTCGCAGGACGGCCGCGGCGCCCTCGGGGCGATCGTCGGGGTCCTTGGCCAGCAGCTCGTGGACGAGGGTCGCCAGGGCGGGGGGGCAGTCAGGGCGCAGGCCGAGCAGAGGCGGTGGCTCTTCCTCCTGGATCCGCTCCAGGACCTCGGGGCCGCTGGCGACGAAGGGCGGGCTCCCAGCCAGGAGGTGATAGAGCGTCGCGCCCAGGCTGTAGAGGTCGGCCTGGGGGTCGACCCACTTGGCGTCCTCGGCCTGCTCGGGCGCGACGTAGGCCAGCGTCCCCAGGCCCGCGCCGCTGGCGGTCAGGGACTCCTGGGCTCCGCTGAGGTCCTTGGCGATCCCGAAGTCGCCCAGCTTGACGCAGCCGTCCTGACGCACGAACACGTTGGCTGGCTTGAGGTCGCGGTGGACGAGCTTGGCCCGGTGGGCCGCGTCGAGGGCGCGCGTGACCTGCTCGGCGATCGCGAACACCTGCGGAAAGGGCAGGGGGCCCTGCGCGACGAGCTGCTCGGCCGTGGTGCCCTCGACCAGCTCCATCACGATGAACGCGATCGGTCCTTCGAGGCGGACGTCGTAGATCTGGACCACGTGGGGCGAGTCGAGGCGAATCCGCGCCTCGCGCAGGAAGCGCTCGCGGACCTCGGGGTCGGCCTCGACCTGGGCGTGGAGGCGCTTGATCGCGACGCGCCGGCCGCTCGCGCGGTGGCGCGCCGCGACGACCAGCCCGTTGCCGCCGCTCCCGAGCTCGGCCAGGAGCTCGAACTCCTCGGCCACCTTGAGGGCCGGCGCGGGGGCGGGCGCCGCGCTGGGCGCTCCCCAACGGAGCGCGATCCGGGTCGTCCCGATCTGGAGGGTGGCCTGGGGCGCGGGGACGGGCACGGGGCGGTGGGGCGGCAGGCGCTCCCCCTCGAGCAAGGTCCCGTTGCGGCCGCCGAGGTCGGTCACGCGCAGGCCGGCGGGGGTGGCCTCGACGATCGCGTGCTTGCGCGAGGCGTCGGGGTCTCGGATCCGGAGGTCGACCTCCCGTCCGCGGCCGAGGACGCAACCCTGGCCGGGGGCGAGCGTCCGCTCGCCGGCCTGGTCTTCACCGCCGATCACGATCAGGTGTCCTTGCACCGCTAGAGCCTAGGACACGAGGGGAGGCGCGTCTGCCCCGCCCCGGCCGGCGGCTGCCTATACTGCGCGCCCTGGGGAGGTGGAGCATGGGCAAGGTCTTGGGCCAGCGTCTGATCGACCAGCTGAAGCGCAGCGAGGGCCCGACCCCGAGCGACGTCTCGCTGGCAGACCTGGTCAAGGGCGAGACCACCAGCGAGCTGCGGCAGGCCTGCGCAGAGGTGCTGACCTTCGCCCGGGAGCCGGACTGTTCGCTCTTCCAGCGGGTGCGCGCCCTCTTCTTCCTGCACGCGATCTACTCCAAGCACCTGCCGGCCTCCTTCACGGGGAAGCCCACCTATGCGCTGATCCCGCCCGCGGGGCTGGCCCGGATGGCGGAGCGCGAGTTCGCCGAGGCCATGGACCGCTTCGCCAAGGCGCTCGAGGGGGCGCCCGAGAGCGACGCGCTCTGGAGCGCCATGGCCGGCGCCTGTCGCGAGCGCGCCATGCAGCTCCTCCGCGAGCAGGTGACCCAGAGCGTCCGCTTCTACTCGGGCAACGCCTGGATGTTCGGCAAGGACCGCGAGCCCAAGCTCACGACGCCCCTCCGCCTCGGCCAGGTCTTGCGCGAGACGACCCCGGTCCGCCTGGACCTGACCCACTCGGGCTGGAGCGACATCTTCTTCCTCGCGATGGACTACCCCGAGGGCGCGCGCGTCCTCAACCTCTCGGTCGAGCTAGGGATCCCCAGCAAGAAGATCGCGACGGCCCCGCCGATCACGACCTACCTCGAGCTGATCGAGGAGCCCCTGATCCGCCTCCGCAGCGTGGACCTCGCGGCCACGGTGGACGTGCAGAGCGTCGGCCAGCTGTTCAACTTCGGGGCGGACGACCTGATGCTCCTCAAGGCCGCCGTCGTGGCCTCGGGGCTGATCCCCTACCAGGCCGAGCAGGGCAAGACCAAGCTGCCGGCGCTGCTCGAGCGCTGCCTGCCCAAGGGGAAGGGGATCTCGATCACGAGCCACGTCAACTCGATCCCCAAGGGCTCGCGGCTGGCGGTGTCCACCAACCTGCTCGGCTCGCTGATCGCGCTCTGCATGCGGGCCACGGGACAGCTCCCCCTCGGGGAGGAGGCGTCGCTCAGCGAGGAGCAGCGCCGCCTGATCGCCTCGCGCGCGATCCTGGGCGAGTGGCTGGGGGGGTCGGGCGGCGGCTGGCAGGACTCGGGCGGGATCTGGCCGCGCGCCAAGAGCATCGTCGGTCAGCGCGTGGGGACGGGCAGCGACTGCCGCGGGCAGCTGCTCCCCCAGCACGTCGAGATCTGCTCGCAGCAGAGCTTCAAGGATCACCTGCCCAAGATCGGCCTGCAGCCGAGCGAGGTGACGCTCGAGGAGATCGACGCGAACTTGCAAAAGCTCGACGATCACCTCGTCCTGATCCACGGGGGCATGTCCCAGGACGTCGGTCCGATCCTGGACATGGTCAGCCAGCGCTACTTGCTCCGCAGCGGCGCCGAGTGGACCGCCCGGCAGCGGCTGGTCGAGAGCTACCCCTTGATCGTCAAGGCGCTCTGCCGCGGCGAGATCAAGACGCTGGCCGGGCTGACCCACACCAACTTCAACCGCCACCTGCGGACGATCATTCCCGGCGCGACCAACGCCTTCACCGAAGCCATGATCGCGCGCGTCCAGAAGGAGTACGGCGAGGACTTCCTCGGGTTCCTGATGCTGGGGGGGATGTCGGGCGGCGGGATGGGCTTGTTCTTCTCGAAGGAGGGCAAGCACAAGGCCGTCGCGGGGGGCTCCCTCGAGCCCCTCCTGCGCGAGGTCAAGCGGCGCTTCGAGGACTCGCTGCCCTTCGCGCGGGACCCCGTGGTCATGACCTATCGGCTCAGCGACACGGGCACCCACTCGACCCTGCTCAACGAGCGACCCCAGCTGCTGGACGAGCGCTCGCCGGAGCCCAAGCCTGGCGCGCGCACCGAGGACGTGAGGGTCGGGGTCACCGAGACCCGGGTCTCCTACCGCCACAAGCTGGGCAAGGCCCTGATCAAATCGAAGGCGGCGGCCAAGTTCATGAAGCCGCTCGGCGCGACCCGCTATGTGCTGGGCATGCTCGCCGAGGAAGAGGGGATCGAGGTGCCCTGCTGCCTGCACCAGGCGGAGATCACGGCGCCGAACTGCTACGAGCCCAAGGGCTCCAACCCCAAGCTCGCGCCGGGCGAGGTCGGCTATGTGCGGCCGGGCAAGGGAGCCGCGCTCTGGCGAGGGGGGAAGTGGCAGGCGTGGCAGCAGTGGACCTTTGCCGAGCCCGAGCAGCCCCAGGGCTTCGTCGTCGGTCTCGAGGAGGAGGAGTAGCGTGCTGGTGATTCGCGACGAGCAGCTGGCGGCGCTCGAGGGCGTCGCGGTGCGCGCCTTCGCCCTCAGGCTGAGCGAGGCCCTCGCGCCCGAGCTGCCCGAGCTGCCGCGCGTCCAGCGCGTTCGCTGGACGCGGCGCGCGGTGGAGCTCGGCCGGGAGCACGGCCTGCGGCGCAAGGCGCACTACCTGCGCTTGGCCCGCTGTGTGATCGCCTGGACCGGAGAGGTCCCGCCCTGGGCCGAGGAGGTCCTGGCGGGGGGGCTCCTCTCAGCGGGCGCCAAGCTCGAGCGGCTCGAGGCCGGGGAGGAGGCATGAAGCTCGAACGCGGTGAGTTCGGCGGACCGGTGCAGGGGTGCCCCGAGAAGGCCTACGACCTCTTCCTGCACCCCGTGAAGCTCGCGGCGCCCGACGCGCGGGCGGTGATCGTGGTCGAGCGGGGTGTCCCGGCCGCCGAGGGCAGGGCGCCCTCGGCCTCCTGGGTCGCGGTTCACCACTGGGGCCGCTCGGCGGCGGAGCACGAGGAGATCGAGCTGCGGGCCAAGGAGCGCGGGGCCAAGCAGATCAACGCCTGGCTTTGCCAGCACCGGCTCCCCGATTCGCAGCCGAGCGACGACAACAACAACAACAACAACAACAACAACAACAACAACAACAACAGCGCGAGCTCCGACGGCTCTCGCGGGGGCGAGACCCACGGGCAGCTGGCCGACCCCACGCTGCAGTGCCGCTACCGGCGCGGGAAGATCTCGCTGGCCCAGAACGCGCGCTTCCAGGTCGTGAACCCCGAGCTCGACAGCTACCGCGAGCAGATCGAGGACTTCAGCGGGCGGGAGCACCTCAGCGACTCGAAGAGCGGCCCCGAGGGAGTGGCGGTCGTGACCCTCGCCGGCGGAGTCGGCAGCCGCTGGACCAAGGGGGCCAAGGTCTCCAAGGCCCTGTTCCCCTTCTGGCACGAGGCCGGGGACTTCCGCACCTTCCTCGAGGTCCACGTCGCCAAGCTGCGCCAGCACGCTGCCAACTGCCCTCACGTGGTCACGACGGGCTTCCTCTCGCACGAGCCGATCCGGCGCGCCGTCGTCGACCCTCGCTACCAGGTGGGCGGCCGAGCGCCGCTCCTCTCGCTGGCCAAGTGGAGCGGCCTGCGCCTGGTGCCCAGCGAAGCGGACCTGAAGAAGAGCCTCGAGCTGCAGCAGCTGCAGCAGCTCGACGAGGCACAGGAGCGAATGCGCGTGAGCGTCAACAAGGGCCTGTGCGCTTGGGCCAAGCAGGAGGGCAACGCGCAGCCCTATCAGCACTCCGACGCCACGCAGCGCTTCTATCCGCCGGGCCACTGGTACGAGATCGCGAGCCTGATCGCGAACGGCACCTTGGGCCAGCTCTACCATGAGCACCAGGTGTCCACGCTCTTCGTCCACAACCTCGACACCCTCGGCGCGACGCTGGACGAGGATCTCTACTGGCGGCACCGCGAGCGCGGGGACACCTTCACCTTCGAGGTCGTGCCGCGCCGGATCGGAGACCACGGCGGCGGGTTGGGGCTGGTCGATGGCAAGCTGCGCCTGGTGGAAGGGGTGGCGCTCAAGAACGAGGTCGGCGAGCTCGCGACTTGCTTCTACAGCTCGATGAGCACCTGGGTGGACGTGGAGCAGCTGCTGCGGCTGTTCGAGATCACCGCCGAGGACCTGCCGCGCGAGGACCGACCATTGAGCGACGAGCTACGGAGCAAGATCCAGGCCGTCGCCGAGCGGATGCCCGTCTACGCGTCGCTGAAGTCGGTCCGGCGCCCGCGCGAAATCCAGCGCGACGAGGTGGTCGACCAGGTCACGCAGTTCGAGCGGCTGTGGGGCGACATGAGCGGCTTGGCGGGGGAGCAGGTCGGGGCGCTCGACGCCGTCAAGTGCGGCTACTTCGTGGTCCGCCGCGAGCGCGGCCAGCAGCTCAAGGAGCTGGCGGACCTCGACCCCTGGCTCAACGACGGCGGCGCGCGCTTCGTCGGGCAGCGCTGCGAGTGGCACTCCTGAGAGTCAGTCCTCCTGTGGGACGTCCATCACGATCCGAAAGCCCGTCCTGGTGTCGCGCCGGGTCTCGGCGTGGTGGAAGCGGCTGTAGGTGCGCGATCCCTGCACCGCGCTGACCCAGCTCCCCCCACGTATGGTGCGCTGCACCAACCCCTCGCTGGGACGCGGCGGGCCGACCGGATCCGTAGCCGGCCCGGGCGGGTAGTGGTTCTTCCAGTAGTCGCTGGTCATCTCCCACACGTTCCCGCACATGTCGTAGCAGCCCGCCGGTGAGACGCCCGCAGGGAACGAGCCGACGGGGCTCGTGGAGGGGTAGCGGTCGCCCATGGAGTGCACCGCGTCGGAGTCGGCGTTGAGCGTCCAGCCCTCGTGGCTGACCGGGGCGTTCCCGCCCGAGTAGTCCCGGCCGTCGGTCCCGCGCGCCGCGAGCTCCCACTCGGCCTCGGTCGGGAGGCGGGCTCCCGTCCAGGCGCAGTAGGCCAACGCGTCGGCGTAGGTCACGTTGAACACGGGCATGTCGGGCTTGGCGACCAGGGTGTAGCGCTCGCCGCGCTTGATCGTGCGGCTGGGCGCCTCGCGCTCGGTCGCCTCGCAGAACTGGTCGTATTGGCGCCAGGTCACCTCGTACTTCGCGATCAAGAAGGGGCGCGTGAGGGTCACCAGGCGCGCCGGACCGGAGTTCTGATATTCGTCGTGGCCCATTTGGAAGGTCGCGGGCTCGACCCGGACCAGGACCGCGCCGTCGATCGCGTTGAGCCACTCGCCTGGCCTGGTCCCCTTGCGCAACACCACGCGGGCCGGCGTCGGCCGGACGCTGGCGCGGGTCGCCGCGCTGGCGCTTGGGCTTGGCGGGGGCAGGGTCCCGCGGCGGGGGTCGACCAAGGCCAGCGCGACGAACCCGATCACGAGCGCACCTACCAGCGCCCAGCGCCAGGCGACGTTGGGCGGCGGGCCAACGCTCGTCCGCTCGCCGCGGGCGAAGCGCTCGAGGTCCTCGGCCAGGGCGTCGGCGCTGGGGTAGCGATCGTTGGGGTCGGTCGCCATGGCCTTGGCGCACACCGCCTCCAGCTCGGCCGGAGCCGCCGGAGCGCGCACGCGGAGCGGCGGCGGAGGCCCGCTCAGGACCTGGCGCACGATCGAGAGGGGCGAGTCGCCCCGGTAGGGGGCGCTGCCCGAAAGGCAGGCGTAGAGCAGGGCACCCAAGGCGTAGACGTCCAGGCGCTCGTCCTGGGCGGCTCGGTTCCCGTCGGCTTGCTCGGGCGCCATATAGGCGGGCGTGCCCAGGACGTCCCCGGTCCGGGTCAGGGTCTCGGCGCCCTCCAGGCTGGCCAGGCCGAAGTCGGCGACCTGGGGCTGGTCGTCGGCGTCGAAGAGCACGTTGCCGGGCTTGAGGTCGCGGTGCAGGACCCCGCGCGCGTGGGCGCTGGCGATCCCGCGCGCGACGGCCGCCACGACGCGGACCGCCTCGGCGGGCTCGAGCGGGCCCTCGCGCAGCCGGTCCTTGAGGGTCCCGCCGCTGGCGTAGGCCATCACGAGGTAGCTCCGCCCGTCGAGGCGGCCAGAGCTGTGGACGCGCAGGACGTGGGGGTGGCGGTCCGCGGTCGCCTGAGCCACCCCTTCCCGCTCGAAGCGCTCGATCACGCCCTGGCGCGCGCCGAGCGAGAGCACCTTCAGGGCGAACTCGGCGCCGGTCCCGAGGTGGCGGGCCAGGAACACGGTGCCCATCGCGCCCTTGCCGAGCTGGCGCTCGAGGACGAGGTCTCCGACTCGAGTGCCGGGGCTCCACTCTCGCCCGGTTTGGAGGGGATTGAGCGGGCCCGGATCCGTCCCGTCGCGGGTCAAGGCGTCAGCGGAGTCGTCCACGCGCTCAAGCTACCCGCGGGGCGCGCCACGCTGCCAGGCCCTCTCCGCGCCAAATCGAAGGGGAACGAGGCGAGCGGCCCCTCGGCCATCCCAGTATAGTCCTGGGCTCCATGGAGCCCTTCCCCCTGGTGATCGGTCACTCCGCCGTCAAGGCGGACCTCATGCGCTGCCTCGAGAGCGGGCGGCTGCGGGGGAGCTTCCTCCTCGTCGGCCCCGAGGGCGTCGGGCGCCGGCGGCTCGCGCTGGAGGTCGCCAAGGCCGCGGCCTGTCAGGCCGGCGGCGAGCGGGTGCCCTGCGGCGAGTGCGGGACCTGCCACCGGATCGGCCGCGGGACGAGCGGCGACGTGCTGGTCCTCTCGCGCCCCGAAGGCAAGAGCAAGATCCCGATCGAGGAGGTGCGCAAGCTCCTCGAGGAGATGGCCCTCGCCCCCGTCGAGAGCCCGGTGCGGACCTTCGTGATCGATGGCGCCGGCGACCTGATGGAGGAGACCCAGAACGCCCTGCTCAAGGCGCTCGAGGAGCCGCCGGCCGACGTGCTGATCCTCCTGATCGCCGAGCGGGCCAGCGAGGTCATTCCCACGATCCTCAGCCGCTGTCGCCTGCTCCAGACGGGCGAGCTCAGCCTCGAGCAGGTGGCCGAGGTCCTCCGCCGCGAGGGCGTCGCCCCCGAGGAGGTCGAGGCCCGCGCCCGCTGGAGCAACGGCAGCCCCGGCCAGGCCCTGGCCGAGGACGCCCTCGACCTGGCCGAGGTCGCCCAGGCCGCCGTCGAGCGGCTGGCCGCTGGAGCCCGGCGCGACCCGATGGGCTTCCAGGAGCTGCTGGCCGAGTTCGTCCAGCCCGGCAAGGGCGAGAGCCGGGTGCAGCGCGATCGCGTCGCGCGCCTGGTGCGGCTGCTCCAGCGCGTGCTGCGCGACGTGCTCCTCCTGCGCGAAGGCGCCCAGGGCCCGCTGCTCGCGGGCGCCGGACGCGACGAGCTGGGCGCCCTGGCCCAACTGCCCGCGGGACGGGTCGAGCGCGCGCTCGACGCGCTGACCGCCGCCGACGACGACCTGAGCCGCAACGCCAACGTGAAGCTGCTCCTCGACGGGATCGCCCTCGAGCTGAGCAAGCACCTGACGCCGGCACTGGAGCCCCACCGTGGCTGACACCGAAGACCTCGTCAACGCCGTCCAGCGCCTCGCCGACGAGCGGGGGCGCTTCCCCTTCCAGGCCTACCTGTTCGTGTTCCGCGCCCTGGGCAAGAGCCAGGAGCTGGCCGGCAAGCAGCGCCACGTGACCGGGCAGGAGCTGCTCGAGGCCGCCCGCCAGGTCGCCCTCGAGCTCTTCGGGCCGCTGACCTTGATGGTCTTCAAGGCCTGGGGCCTGGACCAGACCGAGGACATCGGCCAGATGGTGTTCGACCTCGTCGACGCGGGGCTGATGGGCAAGACCGAAGAGGACTCCCTGGCCGACTTCCGCGACGTCTACGACTTCGAGGAGGTGTTCGCGCCCCACGTCGCGCTCAAGGACGAGCGCCCCAAGCTCGTCAGCGGCTCCGAGCGCTTCGCCCTCGTCGGCGTTCCGCTGGGCAAGGGGCGTGAGGTGCCGGCCGAGTGAACCTGGCGCACGCCAGCCCACAGCGGCGGGCCCTGCGCTGGGGCGTCGTGCTCCTGGTGTGCGCGGGCGCGCTCTGGCTCGCCTTTCACCTCCAGGACGTGTTCAACCCGCTCCTGCTCGGGTTGCTCTTCGCCTACATGCTCAACCCTCTGGTCGAGGCCGCCGAAGCGCGCGGCGTGTCCCGGAGCAAGGCGGTCACGGTCCTGTTCGGCGTGGTGTTCCTGATCCTCTCGCTGGGGACGCTCTACCTGACCTTCAAGGCGGCGCAGGGCTTCGCGGACGTGCAGCGCCAGCTGGTCGGTGAGCGGGTGCTCGACCCCGAGGACGAACACGACCGGAGCCTGATCGACCAGTCACTCGGCAAGCCGCCGCCCCCCCCGGTCGATCACCAGGGGCCGGCGGTGTTCGAGCCGCACCCCCACGTGGCCTTCGTCCGCTCGGGCAGCGAGGGCTTCTTCCTCGACCGCAACGACGACGGCAAGCGGCAGGTCGGCAAGATCGAGCAGGTCACCGCGCTCGTGAGCGCCGAGCTGGGCGCGCGCAACATCGACCGCGAGGACCTGACCAAGCTCGCGCGCGGGATCGAGGGACACGCCAGCTCGTTCACCCAGTGGGGGATCAAGCTCACCGAAGGGCTGCGCAAGTCCTTCACCAAGGTCGGCCACTTCTTCAGCTACCTGATGCTGGTCCCGGTCTACACCTTCTTCCTGCTGATGAGCTTCACGGGGCTCGTTCAGACCGCGCGCGAACACCTGCCCGGGCCCTACCGCAGCCAGGTCGTCGACATCGTGCGCAAGATCGACGTCCAGGTGGCCGCCTTCTTCCGCGGCAAGCTCCTGCTCTGCCTGGTCAAGGGCGTCGTGACCTGGATCGGGCTCTGGATCTCGGGCGTGCCCTTCTCCTTCGCGATCGGGATCGCGGCGGGCTTCCTCTCGATCGTGCCCTTCATTGGGCCCGTGATCGCGGGCGGGCTCTCGCTCTTCCTCGCCTACTCGGGCCAGGACGAGTTCCTCCGGGCCGTGATCGGGATCGGGATCACCCTCGCCGCTGCCGAGGGCGTCGAGGCGGTCACCCAGCCGGTGATCCTCGGAGCTGAGGTCGGCATGAACCCGATCCTGCTCCTGCTCTCCTTCTTCGTCTTCGGCGAGCTCTTCGGCCTGTTCGGCCTGCTCCTCGCCGTCCCGATCATGAGCGTGTTCAAGACGCTCTTCGAGGAGCTGCTCCTGCCCGAGATCCAGGCCCTCGCGCGCGAGCCCGCCGACCCTGGCGAAGGCGGGGGCCACCCGCCCGCGCTCTCCGGGCCGGCCCTGCCCACCTTCGCGCGCGCCCCGCGCCCCGAGCCAGAGGCCTAGTTCGGAAGCGAAGACGGACACGCTTCGTGCACGTACGTACGTGCACGGCTGACGATCCCATACAACTCGGGCCACACGCTCGTGAGGCGAGGGCGTCCAGACGCGGCGCATATGGAGGAAAGCAGGAATCGAAGAAGGACAGGAAGGCTGCGGCTGGCGGGCAGGCGAAAGCAGTCACTTGAGAAGCGCTGGCTACGCTCCGTTCCTCGAGGCTGAGCTCGCAGATCCTACCGATCTCCTCTCCTTCCTCACTTCTTGCTTTCCTTCGTAAAGCGCCACGTCCTGCCGCCCTCCGACCGTCCTCGCGCCGCTCGGAGGCCAGGCCGGAGATGGGTGGAGTGGTCAGACGGGCACGGGCGAGGGTTCCCCACTCTCGAGCCCTACTACTCCTCGTCGTGGAGGGGCTCGAGGTGGACCGTGCCGTGCTCGTGGGTCGGACGCGCGTCGTAGCCCACCGGGGCGACGCTGATCCGCTCGCGCAGCTCGGGGAAGCGCCGCTCCAGCTCGGCCACCACCCGCCGCAGGCGAGCTTCGCCAATAGCGACCAGCGCCTGGCGGCTGCGGCGCTGGGGGTCGTCGTTGCCTTCCAGCAGGCCGTAGGCCTCGTCCAGCGAGGCCTGCAGACGGCCGAGCTGGCGGCGCCGGCGGCCGCACTCAGCCAGGGCGGCCTCGGCGGCCTGGTAGCGCTCGGCGAGGAGGTGTCCGCGGGCGCGCAGGGCCGCGCGCTCCAGCGCGACGAGGAGCTGGCTCTCGCGGCTCCGCAGCCGCTGGACGAGCGCGACGCGGTCGCGCGGACTGACGCGCGCGAGCTGGCGCGCCCGCGCCAGGTCCTGGCGGCCGAGCTCGTGGCGGATCCGCAGGCGGGTGTCGCTGTCCAGGCTCTCGCAGAGCTTGGCGAGCTGCCCCTCCCAGCCCGCGCCCGGAGCGCTCTCTGCGGCGGGGAACTCCAGCCGCAGCGCGTCCGCCCGCTCGCCCGCTCCGAGGAGGGGGACGTCGTTCAGCGCCGCGCCGCCCAGGCCGGTAAGGGTGTCCAGGCCCTGGCCCAGGCCGGGGATCTTGCTGGCTGCCCCGCCGAGGCCCTTGAGCAGGGTCAAGGGCGCGTTCTTGACCACGCTCACGATGTGCAGCGAGAGGATCCGGGTCAGCTCGAGGGACACGATCCCGGCGACCTTGCCGGCGTTCAGGCCCTCGACGTTGAACACGGGCGGGTCGAGGGGGATCTCGAAGTCGGGCTTCCCGCCGCGCAGGACGACGATCGTGGCGTTGGTCGGCAGGGGGAGCTTCAGCTGCTCGCGCAGCCACCCCTCGTCACCCTCGCTCACCGAGAGGTCGGCCAGCTCGGTCAGGACCTTCACGTCGAGGTCCTGCTCGGTGGTCAGGCGGAGCTGCGCGAGCACGTCCAGGGTGCCCTCCCCGATCGTGGTCCCCTTGGAGCCCGCGGCGCCCGAGAGGTTGCGCAGCTGGAAGTCGCGGAGGGTGGCGCGCACGCGCCCGTGCGGCTTGGGCCACAGGCCGACCTGGCTCTCGAGGCGCAAGGCCTGCCAGGCCGGCGCCTCGTTGGGCTCGGGTCCGCGCAGCGGGATCGAGCCCGCCTCGAGCTCGAGGGCGAGCTGGATCTGGCGGTGCTCGTAGAGCGCGGCGCTGGTCAGGCCGCGCACGCTCAGGTCCAGGTTCGTGAGGGGCAAGAAGAGGGGCGGGTCGACGCTGCGGTCGACGATCCGCACGTCCGCCCCGCGGGCCACGACGCGCTCGACGACCACCAGGGGCGGGTCGGGCTGGGGCGCCTGGGGGGCGGGCTTGGCGGGAGCGGGCGGCTCGGGCTCGGCCGCGGGGGCGGCGGGGGACGACTCGGCCTCGGGCGCGGGCTGAGGGGGCGCCGGCGGCGGCGGAATCCGGAAGCCCAGCGCGTGCAGTCCGCTCTGGTCGCGCCAGGCGCGCAGGCGGGGCGTGTTGAGCTCGATCAGGCTGACGTGCAGCCCCGCGGGCCCCTTGCGCGGGAGGCCGGGCTTCAGGCGCTCGGGCCGGATCGCGTCGACGACGACCTCGAGCCCGTCCCAGCCGGCGAGGACCTCCTCCCCGGCGAGCACCCGCAGCTCGTTGATCCCGAGCTGCGCGCCGAAGCCCTCCTGCACGAAGCGGAAGTCGAAGGGCTCGCGGCGCCGCGGACGCAGGCTCGCTCGCAGCGAGCCCTGCAGGCGCAGCTGGTCGGCCTCGCCGATCAGCTTGCCCTCGAGCTCGGGCAAGGATTGGACCACCCCGCGCGGCTGCAGGCCGTCCAGGTCCCAGCGGACCTCGACGTCGGGCTCGAGCGCGAAGGGGCGCGCGTCGAGCTCGACCGAGATCTGGCTGACGAGGGGCGCCACCGCTCCCCTCAGGTGCAGCTGGAGCGGAGGCGCGCTGGCGACGTCGGCCCCCGGCAGGACCAAGGGCGAGCGCGAGCGCAGGCGGAGGCCCTTGACCACCACGGGCGCGGCCCGCGGCCGGCGGACCTCGACCCGCTCCAGCCCGAGGTCGAGCAGCCCGAGCTCCAGGTAGGGGAGCGACCGCCGCAAGCGCATGGCTGCGCGCCTGGCCTCCCGCGCCACGAGCGCCTTGGCGCGCGCCTCCTCCTCGGGCGTCCGCTCGGCCCTCGCCGGCTCCTCACTCGCCGGCTCCTGAGTCGCTGGCTCCTCGCTCGGCTCCTCCTCGGCCGGCGCCCCCTCGCTGCGCGGCTCCTGGGCCGGGGGAGTCACCGACACCCCGAGCGCCCGCAGCGCGCCGGCCTCGCCGAGCTCGACCTTCGTCCGCACCCCCGCCAAGCGCAGCGAGTCGACCTCGAAGCGCCCCGCCGCGCCGTCGATCCGGCGCGCCGCCACGCTGGCCGTCTCGACCCGCAGCAGCTCGCGCTCGCCGTCGCGCCAGCTCAGCTCGCGCAGGACGGCCCGCGCCGCGACCCCGCCCGCGGCGACGGGAGCCACGTCGGCCCCAAGGCGCGCCGTCAGGTTGCCGTCCTCGACCTCGATCCGGACCCCCGGCGGGAGGAGCTCGGCCATGGGGCCGGCGCGGAGCTTGGCCAGCCGCAGCCCCGCTCCGAGCTGGGCCTGCTCGGGGCTGAGCCGGAGGGTCGCGTTGAGGGCCAGGCGGTCGAGGACCTCGGGTAGGCTGCCGCGGACGCGCAGCGCCAGGGGCGGATCCAGCGCGCGCTTGGCGAGGACCGTCTCGTCGATCTCCACCCGCAGCGAGAGCGTGAGCTCCTGCGGTTCCGCGCGGGCGCGGTCGTCGAAGACCAGGCCGACCTCGCTGATCCGCACGCCGCCCAGGCGCACCCGCGGCAGGCCCCGCGGCAAGAGCCCGCGCGCCTCTTGGGCGGGCGACGCTGGAGCGGGTCGAGCGCTCGTGACGGGGGCGGCGTCGCCCTCCCCCTCGCCCCCCCGGCCGCGGTCGAGGGCCAGGCCCTCGCTCGCGAGCGGCGCGACGCTGGCCCTCGTCGCGACGGGCGCGACGCCCAGCTCGATCCCCGCCACGATCAGGCGCTGGTCGGCCTCGCGGCGGGCCTTGAGCCGCGGTCCCTTGACCTCGATCTGGCCGAGGTCGACCCCGCTCGAGCCCAAGCGGACGCCCTTCAGCTCGAGCAGCCCCAGGCCGGCCCACTCCTCGCGCGCGTCCCGCAGGGCGAGCTCGCTCAGCTTCGCGCCGACCTCGACCTCTTCGCCGAGGTCGACCCGAGCGGCGTAGCGCAGCCCCAGGGCGCCGGCCTCGGCGAAGCGGAGTCGGACGCCGGCGCGCTCCAGGAGGGGCTCCAGGGCGCGGGCGGTGATCCCCTCGACGCCGAGGGTGCCCTCGAGGGCCGCCCCCGTGGTCGCGAGCTCCAGCTCGCCCGCGAGGTGGGTCGAGGCGACCACCTCGGGCAGCTCGAGCCAGAGGTCGAAGCCCGCGGGCTTGGCCTCGCTCGCGGCCCGGTGGCGCGGGTCGAGGCTCAGCTCGCGCAGCTGCCCCCGCAGCGTGAGGGGCAGGTCGAGCCCTTCGACCTCGTCGCGAACCCGCAGCTCGAGGCGCCCCAGGGAGAGCTCGTCGAGGCGGAGCGTCGGCAGGGCCGCCGGCGGACTCGGCTCGCGCGGAGCCTGGCCCTCGGACTCGGACTCGGCCGCTTCGACCAGGGCGCTCGGCTCGGAGGGGGGAGCGGCGCTGCTGGAGGCGGGGGGCGCCGGGAGCACGCGCAGGCCCGGCAGGTCCAGCGCGCCGTCGCGCCGCCGGGCGACCTCGAGGGCGACCCGCTCGACGCCGACGACCTCGACCGAGACCTCGCTCGGGGTGAGCCTGGGCGCCCGCAGGCGGACCCCCGACACGACCAGGGGCGCGGCCCCGCGGCTCGGCTCGAAGCGCAGCTCCGTCAGCTCGGCCTCGGCCCCGAGGGCCTCGGGCCCGAGCGCCAGCCGCGTCGAAGCGCGAGCCTGGAGGGCGCCCGCGGCGAGGGTCGGCTCCAACCCGAGCGGCCGCAGGTAACGCGCGAGGGGGGCGCTGCTGAGCGCGCTCCCCTGCAGACGCACCTCCCCGCGCAGCTCGCGAGGACGAACCCGCAGGGAGCCCTGCAGCTCGAGCGAACCGCAGGCCAGGGTCTCGAGCTGGAGGCTGAGCCCCGCGGGCTCGCTGGCGGCGCCGATCTGGAGCGGCGCGACCTCGGCTCGCAGGCGGAGCTCCTCGACCAGGCCGTCGCGGCGGTCCTCCACGCGCAGCGCGACCCCGCTCACCTCGACGCCAGCCAGCGCCAGCTCGGGCAAGGCGGGCAGCGCGAAGGGGGCGGGCGCGGCCGCGGGCTCGGGGCGCGGGAGCGCGCGAGGTGCGGCGGCTGGGGCGCCCGCCGGGGCCGGCGCAGGCGAGCTGCTGGGGGGCGGGACGCGCAGCCCGCCGGCCACGAGCGCCCCGTCCGCCTCGCGGCGCAGGATCAGGCGGGGCCCGCGCAGCTGGACGCGGCCTAGCTGGAGCGGGCCCCCGCTCGGGCCGAGGTCCAGGGCCAGCCCGCTGAGGGAGGCGAGCTGCAGGCCGAGCCACTCCGTCGGGCCGTCCTCGAAGCGCAGGTCGCGGGCGCTGGCGTCGAGCTTCAGCGTGTCGCCCTCGACCCGCGCCGCGGCGCCGAGGCCCAGGAGCAGGCGCCCGCTCTGGAGGGTCGACTCCACCCCGGCCGCGCGGAGGTAGGGCTCCAGCGCGTGGGGCCGCACGCCGCTCAGCTCGACCGCGGCGCTCAGCTCGGCGCCGGTCCGCTCCAGCGTCGCGCTCCCGACGACCGCCACCGAGCCGACCACGCCCGGCAGGCGCAGCGCGAGGCCCAGCTCGCCGACCTGCGGCTCGCCCTCCTGCCAGCGCAGGTTGGCCAGCTGGAGAGCGTCGAGGTGGGCCTCGAGGCGCACGGGCGGGCGGACGGCCTCGTCCCGGACGTCGAAGCGGCACTCGCTCAGGACGAGGCGATCCAGGATCACCGCGGGCAGGCCCTGGAGCTGCTGCGCCAGGGTCTGGCGCGGCTCCGGGGACGCGCCGGCGGGGCTCGCGCCCGGCGGCTCGCTCGCGGCAGGCTCGCTCGCGGGAGGTTGGCTCGCGGGAGGGCGCGCCTCAGCCGGCAGGAGCTCCAGCCCGGCGACCACGACTCCCCCGCGCGGGGTGCGGCGCGCTCGCCCGCGCGCTCCGCTGAGCCGAATCGAGGCGACGTGCAGCCGCTCGGGCCCCAGCGCCGCGGCGTCGAGGCTGAGCCGATCGAGGGCCAGGGTCTCCGCGCCGTCGGCGATCAGCGCCACGTCGTGGACCTCGGCCCGCGCGGCCAGGGCGCCCCCCTCGGCGGGGCGCAACCCGGCGCCGACTCGCGCGCGCAGGTCGAGGGCCCGCGCTCGGGGCTCGATCCCCGCCGCGAGCAGGACGCCCGCCAGCGGCTGCAGCAGCAGCTCGCTCGCGCGCGCGCTGAGCGAGACGTCGACCCCCTCCTGGCTGGCCTGGAGCGCGCCCCGGACCCGCAGGGCGCCGAGGAGCTCGAGCGCGTGCAGGTCCAGCTCGAGTTGAGCCGGCGAGGCGCCGGGTGAGCCCGAGAAGTCGCGCAGCTCGCAGGACAAGTCGATCCTGCGGTGCAGGGGCGGGCTGACCGAGCGATCGCTCAGCTCGAGGCGCGCCCCGCGAACCCGCACCGAGTCGACCCGCAGCCAGCTCAGATCGGGCAGGGGCGAAGCCGCCTCGTCCTCACCTTCCTGCTCGGACTCGGGGCTCGGCGTAGGGGTCGGGCTCGCGTTCGGGTCGGGCGCGAAGGCCTGCTGCCACTGCAGCACCCCCTCCTCGTCCCGGGTGACCCACACCCGCAGGCCCGCCACGCTGGCGTGCTCGATCACGACCTGGCCGCCGAGCAGAGCCCCCAGCGAGAGGTCGACGCGCACGCGCTCGACGCTGGCCAGGGTGCCCCCCTCGGCGCGACTCAGCCGCAGCCCCTCGAGCTCGACCTCCCCCGCCATGACGCCGAGGCTCAGCTCGTCCAGGCTGCAGCTCAGGCCCATGGACCCGGCGACCCAAGACACGATCGGCGGCGCGAGCCACGGCAAGGTGACCCGCAGCAGCACGAGGAACACCACGAAGGCCAGGGCAGCCCGCTTGAGCCAGCGCTTCCAGCGCGGCTGCCGAGCCTCTGCCGTCTCCGTCTCTGCCTCCGGCCCCGTCTCCGGCCCCGTTCCCGTCTCCGTCCCCGTCCCCGTCCCCGTCTCCGGCTCCGTCTCCGTCTCCGTCCCCGTCTCCGGCTCCGTCTCCGTCTCCGTCTCCGGCTCCGTCTCCGGCCCCGTTCCCGTCTCCGTCTCCGTCTCCGGCCCCGTCTCCGGCCCCGTCTCCGTCTCCGGCTCCGGCTCCGGCCCCGTCTCCGGCCCCGTTCCCGTCTCCGTCTCCGTCTCCGGCCCCGTTCCCGTCTCCGTCTCCGTCTCCGTCCCCGTCTCCGTCTCCGACCCCGTCTCCGGCTCCGTCCCCGTCTCCGGCTCCGTCTCCTCGTCGCGCGCTCCGCTCACTGGGACGCTCCCTCAGCCCGCACAGCACGCAGCGCAGCTTGCCGCTCGCCCGACGTCCCAAAGGGGTCGTAACCCTCCGGCGCCCGCCCCCCCCGCGCCAACCAGCGATAGGCCCGCGCGCGCGCGGCGGCGCCGGGGTCGCTCAGCATGTCCCAGTTCTCGGCGAAGAGGAGCTGTTCCCACTCCGCCAGCCCCCGCGCGATCTGGAGGCTCTCCCGCAGCTGCACGCCGTCCAGCGCCCCAGCGCGCTCCTCGAGCAACGAGCGCGCGAGGCCCCGCTCGACCTGCTGCTGCGCGGCGGCCTCCGCCGCGGCCTGGGGGTCGCCCTCAGCGCTCTCGTCCGCGGGCGCGAGGGCCGCCTCCTCCGCTCCGGCCGCGAGGCGCTCCAGCAACACCTGGGCGGCTGCGCGCTCGAGGCGCCAGGCCAGCTCGGCGTGCGCCGCGCCAGGATCGAGCTCTCCCAGCTCGGCGCGCAGCCGCTCGAGCAGCGCGGGGCTGCCGGTCAGCGCGATCGTCGCAGCCAGGCGCGCGTGAAGCCCGCCGGACAGGCGCAGCCAGGCCGCGCGGCCCGCGGTGTCCGAGCCGAGCCGCGCGACGAGCGGGCCGAGCTCGCTCGGCAGCTCGGGCGGGGTCGGCGAGACGCGCAGCCCGAGCCCCTCCTCGCTCGCCGGGAGGGCGGCCTCGACCTCGGCGCGGCGCTGAGCCTGGACCAGCGCCTCGGCGCTCTCGGGCGCGGGCGGCGAGTCCACCTCGAGCAGGAGGGCGTAGCCCGCGTAGCTGGGGTCGAGGGGGGCAGGGAGCACGACCCCGTAGCGCAGGGGGGGCCCCCGCAGGGGAACGAGGGCGGCCAGCTCGCGGCGGACCTCGCCCTCGGAGCGGCGCTGCTCGATCACGAGGTCCAGCTCGCTCTCGGCCCGCCCGACCCGCAGGGAGAGGGACTCGGGGTAGGCCTGCCCGCCGCGGAACACCTCGTGGCGGAGGGTGAACTCGACCACCCCCCGCGGCAGGAGCAAGCCCTCGAGGCTGCCGCAGGAGGTGGCGCGCACGCCGAGCTTGCCCGCGACCAGGTCGGCCGCGGCCGCAGCGGCCTCGCCCTCGAGGGGTCCGGCGCGCCCGCCCTTGCTGAGCACGACCTCCAGCTCGAGCAGGCGAGGGCTGCCCGGCCGAGTCAGCAGGCGCAGGGAGCTGCCGATCGGAGCGAGCCAGTCGCCGGGGAGCTCCTCGACGGCCACGACGTAGAGCCGGGTCGGCAGGGCCGCTCCGCTCGTGACCCGGGCCACGCCGCCCACCCCGAGCGCCGAGCCGCGCGCGTGCTCGACCGAGCGCGTCAGGCGCGGCGAAGGGAGCGGTGGGGGAGCTGCGGGCGTCGAGGGACAGCCGAGCGCCCCGAGCGCGAGCGGGAGCAGGAGCAGATTCCGGCGCATGGAGGGGAGAGCTTACGAGAGGGAGGAGGAGAGGAAAGCGCGGCGGATCACTCCGGCCGGGGATCGACCCAGCCGATCGCGACCAGGTCACGCTCGTAGTCCCTCCAGGAGCGCGCGTAGGCCACCTCACGGGGAACCTCGAGGACCTCCTTGAGGACCAAGGGTCGACTCAGGCCCTCGGTCGCGAGCAGGCGATGAACCACGTCACGCGGACGAGCCACCCAGCCACGCTCCGGCAGCTCGGGCAGGGCCGAGGCGTCCCGCGGCGTGGGTGAGGGTTGCGAGGCGCTCGGCGAAGGAGTGGGCTCATACACCGCGCCCATTGCCCCCTGGCCCAGGGTCTCGAGCACCTCGAAGCGTCCGATCTGCCTCACCCGGCCAGTGTGCCCCGCCAGGCAACCAAAGCAAAACGGCGCTCGACACCGAGCGCCGTCTTGCTTGGGGTTGGTGGTTTGGCGCTACTCGCGCTTGCCGAGGGTGACCTCGACCTCGACCTCGACGCCGGCGGCGCCGCGGAGGACGGTCAGGGTCGCCTCGTCGCCGGGCGACTTGGCGTTGAGCCGCGCCGCGAAGGCGTCGATCCCGGGGAAGGGCTTGCCGTCGAGCTTGACGATCACGTCACCCTTCTTGAGCCCAGCCTTGGCGGCGGGGCCCTGGGCGCCCTTGACGACCAGCCCGAAGGCGTGGCCCTTGCCGAGCTGAGCGGGGGTCGCGCTGGCGACCGAGGCGCCAAGCCAGGGACGCTCGTCCTCCTGGCCGTCCCGCGGGGTGGCCGGGGTGGCGGGCCGATCGGGCGCCGCGGGCGCGCTGCCCTGGACGCCGCCCTTGACCAGGTCCTGCATCACGGCGCGGATCTCGTCGATCCCGACCGCATGCGAGCTGCCCCGGAAGGGGTAGGCCACGTTGATCCCGATCAGCTTGCCGCTGGTGTCGAGGAGCGGGGCGCCGAAGTGCTCGGCCTCGAGGGGCGCGTCGTGCTGGACCACGCGCGGGTAGGCCCGCTTGTGCCCCTGGTTGCTCCCGTCCGAGAAGAGCTGCTGGAGCATGTTGCCGCTGGGGCCGCGCTCGCCCTTGTCGACGGGGCGGTTGATCGCGCTGACCACGCCGACCGCGATCGGAGCCGGCTCGTTGCTGCCGACCATCACGAACTGGCCGACCTTGAGCGACTTGCTCGCGCCGAAGGCGATCGGCTTGGGCGCGCCCTTGGGCTGCTCGAAGCGGAGCAGGGCCACGCCGTGTTGGAGGTTGCGGGCGTGGATCAAGAGCACGTGCTGGCCGCCCTTGGCGTCGACGCCGGTGACCGTGCGCCCGTTGGGGGGCAGGATCCGGTTGCTGGTCAGCACGTAGCCGCCGGGGACCGTGACCCCGTAGCCACAGCCGGTCAGCACGAGCACGTGCTGGGCGCTCTGGGCGTTGACCTTGGTCAGAGCGCGCCGGAGCCAGCTGTTGCGGCCTTCGATCGCGTCCTGGGCGCGGGGGGCGTCGTCCTGGGCCAGGACCGGCGAGGCGCCGGCCAGGGCCAGGGTCAGCAAGAGCGCGAGAGAGCGAGGGGAGTTCATGTTCGTCTCCTAAGAAGTGGGCTGGGCTCCCTAGCGGGCGCCCAGCACGACCTTCAGCTGCAGCTCGCGCTCGACGAGCTCGGTGTCCAGGAACTGGGTGCGGAGGACCTTGAGCGTGACCGTCTGGCCGGGCTTCTTGCCCGCGAGGGCCGACTGCAGGGCCGCCATGCTCTTGACCGACTTGCCGTTGACCGAGAGCAGGAGGTCGCCCTTGCGCACGCCAGCCTTGGCCGCGGGGCCCTTGGGCTGGACGGCCTCGACGAGCAGCCCGCCCAGGTCAGCCGTGTCGGCGACCTTGAGCCCGACGTAGGCGCTCTGGCCCTGACCCGCCCGGGGCGCCGGCGGGGTCCGACCGAAGGGGTTCTGGCCGTTCCCAAAGGGGCTCTTGCCGCCGAACATGCGCTCCATCATCTTCTGCATGTCGGGGGCCTCGCCGTTCTCGCCGCCGAACATCTTGCCGAAGGGCGAGTCCTTGCCGAAGAGCTTGCCCAGGTCGGGCATCTCGCCGTTGCCGCCGCCGAAGAGCTTGCCGAAGGGGCCGTCGGGGTCGAGCAGCTTGCCGAGGTCGGGCATCTCGCCCTTGCCGCCGCCGAAGAGCTTGCCGAGGGGGCCGTCCTCGCCGAAGAGCTCGCCCATGTCGGGCATCTCGCCGCCGAAGAGCTTGCCGAAGTCGGGCATCTCGCCCTTGCCCCCGCCGAAGAGCTTGCCGAAGGGACCGTTGGGGTCCATCAGCTTGCCGAAGGGGTTCTCGCCGCCCTGACCGCCGAAGAGCTTGCCGAAGTTCTTGAACATCCGGCCGGTCATCTTCTGGTAGTCCTCGGGCGAAATGACCTTCTGCATCTGCTGCCAGGCCTGAGGACCGGGGGGCTCGCCCTCGATCACCTTGCCGGCCTTGAGCGCGGCGAGGTCGGGCTTGATCTGGTTCATCGGGACGGCGAAGGCCATCTCGTTGATCATCACGATCGCGCCGTTGATCCCGATCAGCTCGCCCTTGGCGTTGATCAGGGGGCCGCCGGAGTCGCCGGCGAAGATCGGCACGTCGGTCATGATGGCGTGGTTGTAGTACTTCTGCATCAGGCCCACGGGGAGCTTCATGTCGAGCCCGCGCACGCGGCCCGCGGCGAAGGCCGGCTGGACGTCGCGGTAGGGGCCGCCCGGGTGGCCGAGCGCGGCGACCCAGTCGCCCTCCTTGACCGTGTCGGAGTCGCCCATGGTGAACACGGGCAGGCCCTGGGCCTCGATCTTGATCAGGGCGTAGTCCTGGCGCTTGTTGTGCCCGAGGAGCTTGGCCTGGTAGGTCTTGCCGTCCGAGGTCGTGACCTCGAGGGTCTTGCCGATCTCGACGACGTGGGTGCAGGTCAGGATGTAGCCGTCGGGGCTAATGATCGCGCCGCTGCCGGCGCCCTGCCGACCCGGGCCAGCGATCGCCTTGATCAGGACCGTCTTGGGGATCGCCTGCTCGGCCAGGTCGCGCAGGCTGCGCTCGAGGCGCTGCAGCTCCTCGAGGTTGGCGGGCGCCTCAGGGGTGGCCGTCTGCGCCTGAGCCAGCGGGGCCCAGCTCAGGGCACCTGCCAGCAACGCGGCGATCAGGAAGGGACGGGCGGAGGGAGACATGCTCTTTCCTCTTTCCGGTTCGTTTCCGTTGGGGGGTTTGGGGAAGGGCGGAAGGCGCCCTTGTAGCTGATACGGCTGACGAGGACCGTTGTTGGCCCGGGCGAATCATAGGGCCGAATGTCAGGGCCAAAACCCTTGCGACCGCGGGGCTTGGGGCGCCTGGCAGCGGGACCCAGGCTGGGTAAGCTGAGGGACATGAGCGAGTCCGCGAGCAACCTGTCCATCGAATACGCGACGAGCGAGCGCGGCACCCACTGCTTCCGCTGCACAGGCGAGATCGACATCCACACCGCCCCACAGCTCGAGCAAGCCATCGACCAGGTCCTCGCCAAGGGCGCCCAGCGAATCGCGGTGGACCTGGAGGCGGTGACCTACATCGCCTCGGCCGGAGTCGGGCTCTTCGTGGGCAACGTCAACGAGCTGAAGGAGCGCGGCGGCGGGCTCGTGATCGTCTACTCCCGCCACGCCGACGCCCTCGAGGGCCAGACCGCCATGAGCGAGGGCTACGACGTGCTGCAGGTGTTCACCCTGCTCGGCCTCGACGGCGTCGTCCCCGTGGTGCGCGACTTCGACGCCGCCGAGGCCGCCCTGGGGAGCTAGGCCCGGAGCAACCCGCCTTCGGCTCGCCCACCAAACCAAGCCCAGGGCACGGAGCGCCGCCTCCAAAGGCCACCCCCCCTCCGCTCGCCCACCAAAAAACAGACCCATGGCACGGAGCGCCGCCCCCAAAGGCCAACCCCCCTCCGCTCGCCCACCAAAAACAGACCCACACGGAGCGCCGCCCCCAAAGGCCAACCCCTCTCCGCTCGCCCACCAAGAACAGACCCATCGCACGGAGCGCCGCCCCCAAAAACCAACCCCTCTCCGCTCGCCCACCAATAACAGACCCATGGCACGGAGCGCCGCCCCCAAAGGCCAACCCCCCACCGCTCGCCCACCAAAAGACAGACCCATGGCACGGAGCGCCGCCCCCAAGGGCCACCCCCCCCTCCGCTCACCAGCGCCCCCTCGCCGGCCCCATCTAAAGGCCTCTAAGGGCCTTTAGTCGTGGACGACCTGGGTGTCCGCCCAGGTGTCGTGGAAGGCTCGCAGACCCGGGATCAGGGCGGGTAGATAGCCCAAGCCGAGCGAGGCCAGGCTGAGCAGGCGCAGCGCCTCGCGCTGAAAGGCTCGCGCGCCCTCGACGCGGCCGCCTTCCCGATTCACCACCCGCAGGCCGCAGAAGAACTTGCCTGCCGTGCGCCCGAAGGCCACGGTCGCGGCCAGGTCGTAGAGCAAGAAGGCGAGGAGCGCGGGCAGGCCGCGCCCCGCCCGCAGGGGTCCGAGCGCCAGCAGCACGAAGGGCAAGGCGTCGATCGAGAAGGCCAGCCAGCGCGCGAAGAGGCCCGCGGGCACCGCCACCGAACGGGCCGCGCCGGCTTCGACGGGGTCGGGCCCGACGGGCTCGACTCCGACCCTCTCCAGGCGATCGATCGCGGCGGCGGCGCTCTCGAGGCGCTTCTCCCGGCGCGCGCAGAGCTCGCGGTAGAGGTCGTCCCAGGCCGGGTCGAGCTCGGGGCGCACGTCGCTCACGACCTCGCCCCCGCAGGGGGCCTCGCCCGTGAGCAGCTCGAACAGGATCACGCCGAGGGCGTAGAGGTCGGCGCGGGCGTCGACCTCTCCCTGGGGGTCGCGCTGCTCGGGCGCCATGTAGCGCAGCGTGCCCACGATCGTCCCTTCCTGGGTCCGCAGGCTGCCGCTGGCCAGCAGCTCCTGAGTGGCCGCCTCGTTCAGCCGCCCCAGCCCGAAGTCCGCCACCCGCACCCCGCCCGCCTGGTCGAGGAGCACGTTGGCCGGCTTGAGGTCGCGGTGGATCACCCCGGCGGCGTGAGCGAGCGCGAGGCCGCGCGCGATCTCGAGCAGGATCCGGCGCGCCTCGGCGGGCTCGAGCCGCGCCTCACGCTCGAGGCGGTCGCGCAGGGACTCGCCCTCGACGAGCTCCATCACGAGGTAGGGCGGGTCGTGGTCGGGGTCGAGGCCGACCACGCCGACGACCTGAGGACCCGAGACCTTCTCCAACAGTCGGCCCTCGCGGTGGAGCCGCGCGGCGAAGGCCGGATCGTGCGGGACCTTGAGCGCGACGCGCCGCCCCTCGAGCGCGGCGTGGCGGGCGCGCCACACCGCCGCGAAGGCGCCCCGCCCGAGGGGCGCCTCGAGGACCCACTCGCCCAGCCGCTGCCCAGCCTCCAGGCTGGGACCGTCGAGGCTGGGACCCTCGAGGCTGGGACCTTCGAGCGGACGCTCCGCGTCGTCGGCGCTGGCGAGGCTCTGCTCCATGTTCCCCAGTCTACGTCTATGCTGAGGCCATGAGCGATCAGCCCCCGCCCGAGCGCGACGACGAGCCTGAGGAGCCCGAGAGCGGCGACGAACAGCCGACCACCTGCTGCCTGCTGCGGCGCAAGATCCTGGTCGGGATCCTGCGCGTCCTGAGCGAAGACGAGTGCGGCGTCCCCGACAGCGAGCTGGCCGACGTGCTCCGCTTCGACCTCGCCAGCGCCGACGGCAAGCCCGTCCTGGGCTTCATGTTCTGCCCCTGGTGCGGCCAGCCCCGGGACCAGCAGGGGGAGACCCGGATCGTGTCCCTGGCGCCCCCGCCGGAGCCCGACGACGGAGGCGACTTCTCCGGGAGCGACTGACCTGTCTGGTTTCCCAGACAGGGCTGTCGCCGAGGACCCACACCGGGCAAACTTCCCCTAAGGGTTGAGAGCGGCCCTCCAATTGCTCTAAGTACAAGCGTGCAGAGCACCTTGCAGCGCGCACTCCTGCCCCTGGGGCTCCTGCTCGCCCTCGCCCTCCCCTCGAGGGCGCAAGAGGCGACGGAGCACTACTTCCCGCCCACCTACGGGCGCGACGGCCTGCGAACCGACGGCAACGACCTCGGTCGCCACCGGCTCTACCTCTCGACCACGGTCACGAGCAGCTTCACGGTCGAGGTCCGCACCCCCAACGGGAACCTGTTCGCGACCCGCACGATCTCGAGCGGAAACCCCGCCTTCGTCGAGCTCGGGACCGCCAACCCGACCGCTGACGGCATCCTGAACATGATCCGCACCAGCGCGCTCAGCTCGGTCGACACGACCGAGGGCCTGCTGGTGAGCGCGCCCCAGCCCTTCCTGGCCAACATTCGCCACCGCTCGGGCGACCAGGGCATGTCGATCACCTCCAAGGGCCAGATCGCCCTCGGCACCGAGTTCCGCTCGGGCCACGTGTGGACCAACAACAACGTCAGCGAGCAGAAGGCGCACTTCATCTCGGTCATGGCGAGCGAGGACGGCACCACCGTCACCTTCGACCAGTTCGCCTTCGGCGTGAACCTGCAGGTCCACGGGATCCCCTCAGGGCCGATCTCGGTCGGCCTCAATCGCGGCCAGAGCTACGTGATCGCGATGCACGTCAGCGGCTCGGGCAGCGTGAGCGAGATCAACGCGCTCAACGGCACGCGCATCCGAGCCAACAAGCCCGTCGCCGTGCTGAGCGGCTCGATCAACTCCGGCGCGCTCGGCGGCGGCCGCGACATGGGCGTGGCCCAGATCGTGCCGGTCGAGTCCCTGGGCTCGGAGTGGGTCGCGATCCGCGGCAGCGGCAGCGGCAGCGGGGACAGCGCGACCGAGGTGCCCTTCATCGTGGCGACGCGCGACGGGACGAACGTGTTCCTCAACGGGAACGGCAGCCCGGCGAACCCGAACCCGCTCGTAGCCGGCCAATACTTCAAGATCCCCGAGTCCAGCTACGACTCGAACGGGCTCCTGGCCGTGGCCACCAACGAGCCGGCCTACTTCTATCAGGTCCAGAACGCGAACTCGACCAACGGCCAGAGCCTGAGCCTCGTCGCGCCCAACGCCGACATGGTCCGCGCCAAGGTCGAGGTCCCCTTCGTCGACTCGATCGGCACCACGCGCGCGATCTTCGTGACCCGGGTCGGGACCACGATCACGGTCGGGGGCTCGCCGCTCTCGGGCGGCTTTAGCCCCGCCTCGCAGCCCGAGATCCGGGTCTACATCGTCAACGGAGTCACGGGGAACCTCGCCGCCAGCGCAGACGGTCCCTACCTGCTGAACACCTCCGCCGTCGCCAACAACCGCGGCGCCGCTGGCTACTACAGCGGCTACGCGGCTGGCGTGCGCGTCAAGGTGCCCTCGGGGACGGCGACCACGAGCGAGGGTGGCGGCCAGGTCAAGATCCGCATGCGGCTCTCGACCCGCCCCAGCGCGCCCGTGACGATCCCGCTCTCCGTCTCGGACCCGAGCGAGGGCAGCCTCGACGTCAACAGCCTGACCTTCACACCGACCAACTTCTCGATCGAGCAAGAGGTCACGATCACCGGCGTGGACGACACGGTGGTCGACGGGACCGTGGCCTACCAGCTGGTCACGGGCGACCCGACCAGCGCAGACCCGATCTACGAGGCCCTGACGGCTGCCGACACCCTGGACGTCAACATCCAGAACATCGACGACGACGCGGCGGGAGTCGAGCTCCAGGCGCCCCCGGTCCTCTTCACCGACGAGCAGGGCAGCGTCGTGAGCTTTCGGGTCCGCCTGACCTCGGCGCCCAGCGCCATGGTCACGATCCCCGTCGCGAGCTCCGACACCAGCGAGGGCGTCACCCTCACCAGCTCACTGACCTTCGATCAGAACAACTGGAACGTCTACCAGGTCGTCCAGGTCCGGGGCGTGGACGACCCCGTCCTCGACGGCACGGTCAGCTACTTCGCGCGCCTGGGCGATCCCAGCAGCGCGGACCTGACCTACAACGGCCTGACCGCCGACCAGACGCCCGACCAGCAGCTCGGCAACCTCGACGACGAGTTCGCGGGCGTGAGCGTGCTCAACGCCAGCGGCGCTGAGACGACGGAGGCGGGCGGGCAAATGACCTTCCAGGTCCGCCTGCTCGAGCCTCCCTCAGGCCCGGTCACGGTCCCGCTCAACGTCCTGGACCCCAGCGAGGCGTCGATCAGCGCCACCTCGCTGGTGTTCGACGGGAGCAACTGGTCGACGCCGGTCACGGTCACCGTCACGGGCCTCGACGACGAGTTCGCCGACGGCGACCAGGCCTACATCGTGCGGATCGGCGACCCCAGCAGCGCGACCGACCCCTTCTACGACGCGCTGACCGACATCGACACGCCGGACGTGTTCCTGATCAACCGCGACGACGAGGTCGCGAGCGTCGTGCTCGACAACCAAAGCGGGAGCAGCACCTCCGAGGCGGGGGGCACGGTCACCTTCCGGATCACCTTGACCGCTCGCCCGCAGGGACCGGTCACGATCCCGCTCGCGAGCACCGACACCAGCGAGGCCACGCTCTCGGCCGCCTCGGCTGTGCTCGACGACGGCAACTGGAACACGGGCGTGGTGATCACCGTGACCGGCCAGGACGACACCTTGCTCGACGGCAGCGTGGCCTACCAGGTGACCCTCGGCGACCCCAGCAGCGGCGGCGACCCGGCCTTCAACGCCCTCGGCGCGGGCGACACCCCCGACCTCTCCTTGACCAACACCGACGACGAGACCCCAGGGACCCTCAGCTTCGCCCTCGTGAGCTCCAGCGTGGACGAGGCCGACGGCGGCCCCTTGAGCGTGGTCGAGGTCGTCCTCGACACGGGCGGGGCGACCCTCGACGGGACGATCACCGTCGACATCGAGCGCGTGGGCGGCACCACGACCGCCACGGGGCCGGACGCCGACTACAGCGGCCTGAGCGCCAGCGTCACCTTCTCCCCTGGCTTCGCCGGCCCCCAGAGCGTGCTCCTGACCGTCGAGCAGGACTTGCTGATCGAGGGCAACGAGACGCTCCAGCTGGCCCTGGGCGCGATCACGGGCCCCGCCACCCCAGGCGCGATCACGAGCCACGAGGTGACCTTCCTCGACGACGACCGCCCGCCCAAGCTGCTGACGAGCGGCAGCTGGTCGAACCCGGCTGACTGGTCCCCGCCCGGCCTCCCCACCTCGCTCGACAACGTCGAGATCTCGGGCAACCCCGTGCTCGACCCGGCGGGCGGGACGGTGATCCGCTCGCTCCGCTCCCTGCCCGGCTTCGACCTCCTGCTCGCGGGACAGGTCGAGGTCCTGCAGGCGATCCAGATCGAGGGCACGCTGCGGATCGCCGGCGGAGCGACCTTGCGCGCGCTCAACGGCGGGACGGTGGACGGCGCCCTGGCCCTCGAGGGCGGGGTGGTCGAGCTCGGGGCGGCGACCCTCAGCGTCGACGGCGCGCTGCGCAGCGCCGGCGGCACGCTGCGCACCCGCGGCGGAGCCGACCGGATCGACATCCAGGTCAGGGGCGAGCTCGACCTCGACGGCCTCAGCCTGAGCGACGCCGACGCCGAGGGCCTCGACGTCCGCCCCGGCGCCACGATCACCCGCCTGCGCAACGTGGCCTTCAGCAACCCCGATCCGAGCGCGGGCGCGGCCTACCTCACGATCGAGGCCAGCTCGCTGAACCTCAACGCGCCCGGCCTGACCTTCGCCGGCCTGGCGCCGGGCCAGTTCAACGTGAGCCTCCTCGACAGCGACGGCGGCGGGGACGTGGTGCTCAACCTGGAGGACCGCGGCAGCAACGGCGCGGGCGCCGGCCCCGGCTTCGAGTCGGAGCAGGGCGGCGCCGCGGTCAACTGGGTCTACGCGGCCCCCGACACGACGCGGGGGACCACCGTCGGCTTCCCCCAGACCGCCTACGACCTCAACACCTTCGCGCTCTACGCGACCTACGCCGCCTTCCGCGACGTGGACCCCAGCGGCAACGACCGGATCTACGCGCTGAACCCCAACGAGACGGGCGCGGACCTCGGCTACGGCTTCCGGGTCGCGCCGGCGCGCGGCGACATGGTGGGCTACTGGTGGGACGGGATCAACGCGGGCTACACGCGCGTGGTGTGGGTCACGACGACCACCGGCTACCTGCTGCGCTGGACCGACACCGGGGCCTCGAGCTCGCAGGACCCCTCGATCGACCTCAAGATCGCCGACACCTTCACCTCCCCGCCCCTGACCGACGGGACGCTGGTCTACGCGGCCGGGACCCTGGGCGGGCAGCCGCGGGTGTTCGCCATGAACCAGAGCACCGGCGCCCTGGTGTGGAGCGTGGTGGTCCCCCAGGCGATCACGAGCGAGCTGGCGGGGGAGCTCGACTTCGACCAGGGCACGACCAAGCTCTTCGCAGGAGCTGGCGGGACCGGCGACCAGCGCGTGATCGACGAGGACTTCGAGGGCGGCGGGTCCTTCACCTACCTCGACGACGCCTTCCGCGGGACCAACCAGCCCAACTACGCGACCGCCTTCTTCTCCAGCACGGGCGGCCAGAGCGGCGGGGCCGCGGTCCTGCCCGTGACCGGATATTCCAGCAACAACAACAACGTCCAGAACATGTCCGCCGGCTTCCAGCGCGTGTTCACCGTCCCCGGCGGCGCGACCGCGGTCCGGGTCCAGGTCACCTACGACCTGCGCCTGACCCGGGCCAGCGAGAGCAACGAATACGCCGAGGCGCTCCTGAGCGTGGACGGGGTCCTCTACGGCAACGGGGGCGCCGACTACCTGGCCCGCCTCTACGGCCCGAGCGGGGGCAGCAACAACGGCCTGATCAACACCGGCTACCGGACCGAGACCTTCGACGTCGCCACGACCGCGGGCTCCCGCACGCTCCGCGTCGGGCTCTTCATGAACCAGCGCACCCAGTCGCAGGAATACGCCTACGTGCTGATCGATGACGTGATCGTCGACGTCGAGCTCCCCGGCGGCGTGATCTACCGCATCGACACCATGACCCAGCTGGTGGAGGTCAGCAGCCCGACCCCTGGGGGCCCGACCCCCGGCTCGCCCTACCCGGCCGCGGGGATCGGCATGTGGAGCGTCGACGAGACAGGACGCGTGACCGGCGTCGACCAGCTCGACCCCGGCATGGCCGACCTCCCGGGCTGGCCGATCCAGCCCAACGCGACCGCCGCGCGCGGCGACGTGTGGGTCGACTTCGTCACCAACCGGGTGTTCTGGGGCAACGAGGCCGGCGAGGTGTTCGGCTACACGACCGCGGGCGCCGCGCTGCCCAACTTCCCGGTCACGCCCTTGAGCGGCGCCCCGATCCGCGGCTGGCCCCTGGCCGACGGCGCGGTGGTGTGGGTCGCCGACCAGAGCGGCGGCGTGGCGGCCTTCAACACCAGCGCCCCCGCCACGACGCTCACGCCGGACTATCGCTTCGGCGCGGGCGTAACCCAGAGCCGAGTCAGCCAGGGCTTCACGGGCTTCCGGCTGCACGTGACCAACTCGGCGGGCAAGGTCTTGGTCATGGACCGCGAGTTCTAGTCAGGAAGCTGTCGCTGACGGCGACAGCTCCCTCGCGTTCCGCTTGAACGGGGAAAACTGGAAGCCCGGAAAACCGGAAGTCGGTTCGGCGCACCCGAGGGGCGCAGGCGCGGCGGAGCGTGTCTCGAAGGGGACGGGGAGGTGGCTCTCGAGCGGCAGCTCGCCCTCGCGCGCGTCGCGACCGGAGCTCCCTGCCGACTTCCGGTCTTCCTCGCTTCCAGTTTTCCCCCTTCATTCGATCCTCCTCGGCGCTTCGCAGACGTGACGGAGCGCCCGAGCGGCGTCCCACCCTCGTGACGCCTCCCGCGCCCGGTCACACCGGCGTGACACGGCGAGCGCGCGGTCAAACGACCTCAGGCGACTGAGAGTCGCCGGAACGGAGTTTGTAGTGCGCGGGCCTTCGAGGGGGAGCCCGTGCCACGTCGTTCGTCTCTCGCCGCCGTCCTGGCGGCGCTGCTCGTCTCGTTGCTCCTGGTCGGGCGCGCCGAAGCCGGCTCTGGCCACCCGCTGTGGTGCGAAGTCGACGTCGAGCTCGGCCCGCGCGGTCAGGCCCGGATCACCTACTCGGTCTGCTACGTGGTCGACGTCCCCGACCTGCACGGCTTCTACTTCAGCGGCCCGCAGATCGACTCGCTGAACCCGGTGTGGGACGAGGCCTACGGGCGCGCGACGACCGAGCGGGGGCGCGAGCTCCCGATCGTGCGCGGCTTCCGCAACGGCAAGCAGACGATCGAGTTCGGCGGCGGAGAGGGGGTCAGCAGCGGGAAGGTCGTGTTCCGCTTCCGCTTCGGAGCGGACCTCAGCGCGACCGGCCACCTGGCCGAGACGGTCTCGCCCGAGGGGCTCGAGCTGGCCGTCCTGCACTGGGCGCCCACGACCTGGGACCACGCCCTGGACCACTACACGGTGCGGGTTCGCTACCCCTGGGAGGTGGCGGGAGACGAGAGCACCCAGGTCGACCCGGAGGCGATCGGGTTTCGCACCGAGCCCTTCATGAACGAGCGCTACCAGCTCTCCTACTTCCGCGAGGCGGACGGACGCTTCGCGGTCCGGGTCCACGCAGAGCGGGTCCCCGCCGACCAGGCGGTCCTGCTGCAGCAATACGTGCCCCTGGCGGTGTTCGAGGGCCTGCAGCCCGCGCGCGCCCAGCCGCGAGGCGTGCCGGCTCGCCCGCTGAGCCTGGCCGAGGAGCGCGAGCGGGCGGCCGCGCAGCGGGCCGAGCAGGAGCGCTGGCGCAAGGAGCGGGAGGAGACTCTGACGCGGCGTCGCGAGCGCGGGCGCCGCTTCATGGGCCTCTTCGGGAGCGGGCTGCTGGTCGCCTTCATGCTGCTCTCGCTGCTCAAGCACCGCGAGACGCGCAAGGCGCGCGAGAACCTGGACGAGGTCCGCTGGACGAGCGTGGACTGGGTCCCGCCGCGGCTCAAGCTCTCGACCTTCCGCAAGCCCGGCAAGGTGTGCGACTCGCTCACCCCGGTCGAGGTGGCCTTCTTCCTCGAGATGCCCTTCAAGCGGATCCTAAGCGTGATGCTCCAGCGCCTGACCCAGGCCGGCTTCCTGGAGGTGGTCTCCGAGGAGCCCCTCGAGGTGAAGGTCCTCGAGCGGCACCCCGACGACGTCGCCAAGCTGGAAGCCTACGAGCTGGCGATGGTCGAGGCCGCGCGGGACGACGGGCGCTTCTCCGAGGACGAGCTCGAGGAGCTGCTCCAGCAGGTCGTGGACGCCGTCCAGAAGAAGGCCTGGGACTGCGACATCACGGCGACCAAGGAGCACTGGCGGAGCAAGATCCTCCCGGTGTGGCAGGGCAAGGTCGAGCTGGGGCACGAGCCGCCGGAGGTCGACGACGAGCGCCCCTACCTCGAGCGGCACCACGGCTGGCACCACTACTACTACGACTACTACGACTACGACGACTACGACAGCAGCTACGTGCCCGACCGCTTCGAGCGCTCGATCGACGTCAACGTCGACCACGTCGCCTACACCGACTTCATCGGCGAGGCGGACATCCCGCTCAACGTCTGCCACAGCGCCTGTCACTCGGCCTGCCACAGCGCTTGCCACAGCGCCTGTCACTCGGCCTGCCACAGCGCCTGCCACAGCGCTTGTCACAGCGCCTGTCACTCGGGAGGGTCCTTTTGAAGCTTCTGGAGCGTCTCTTCCGGCGCAAGCCCGCCGCCGGGGGCTGCGACGGCGACTGCCGCTGCGGATCGAAGGGCCCCCGGACCAACCCCGGGCCGGCCCGCCCCGACCTGAGCTGGGTCGCGGAGTGGATCGAGCGGGTCCGCGAGTACATCTGGGTCCGCGCAGAGGACGAGGTCCTGATCCAGCGGCCCAACAAGGCGGTCAAGCTCAACCCCTCCGCCGTGCGGCTGCTGGGGCGGCTGCTGGCGGGCGAGTCGATCGACGAGATCCTGGCGCCCTACGGCGCTGACCCCGCCCCCTGGCGCGACACCGAGCGCTTCCTGCTCGACGTGCGCAAGCTGCTCAAGGACGGGCTGCCCGACACCTACGCCAGCCCCGCCGTCGAGAAGGTCCCCTTCACGATGGACTTCTCGCCCCTGCCCGTCCTGAGCGAGGTCGCGGTCACCTACCGCTGCAACGCGGCCTGCGTGTTCTGCTACGCCGGCTGCAACTGCACCGCGAACCCGGTCGGCAACGCCGACGAGATGAGCCTGGCCGAGGTGAAGCAGGTCCTCGACCGCCTGGTCGACGAGGCCAAGGTGCCCAGCGTCAGCTTCACTGGCGGCGAAGCGACCTTGCGCCCCGACCTGCCCGACATGATCCGTCACGCCCGCGCGCGCGGGATGCGGGTCAACCTGATCAGCAACGGGATCACCTCGGCCTCGCCGGCCTACGCGCGCAAGCTCGCCGAGGCGGGGCTGCACTCGGCGCAGATCAGCATCGAGGGGACCACCGCCGAGGTCCACGAGGCGGTGACCGCGATCCCAGGCTCCTTCGCCAAGGCCCTGGCCGGGCTGCGCAATCTGCGCGAGGCGGGGGTCCGCGTGCACACCAACACCACGATCCTGAGGACCAACGTCCACGACGTGGCCGCCTTCCCGCGCTTCGTCAAGGAGGTCCTCGGCAACGCCGCCTTCTCGATGAACCTCGTGATCCCGACCGGGAGCGCGCCGGTCAACGGCGGGCTCGAGGTGCCCTACACCGAGATCGGTCCGATCCTGGTCGAGATCGCCGAGCGGAGCGCCGCGCTGGGCGTCGAGTTCATGTGGTACTCGCCCACGCCGATGTGCATCTTCAACCCGATCGTGCACGGCCTGGGCAACAAGGGCTGCTCGGCCTGCGACGGGCTGATCTCGGTCGGCGCCGACGGGCAGGTCCTGCCCTGCGCCAGCTACGACGAGCCGGTCGGGGACTTCCTGCGCGAGGGCTTCGCCGCGGTGTGGCAGTCGGCCCGCGCCAAGGAGCTGCGCAACAAGGGCGAGGCGCACCCCGCCTGCCGCGCCTGCGAGCAGTTCGAGATCTGCCACGGGGCCTGCCCGCTCTACTGGCGCGCCATGGGCTTCGGCGAGCTGGACGCCGTCCACGGGCGAGCGCCTCAGCCGGCGCGCCGCGCGCTCCCGGTGGTGGCCTCGTGAGCGGGGGCGTGATCGCGGCGGAGACCAAGCAGCCGCTGCTCCAGTTCAGCTGGTTCAAGTCCCTCCCCTACGCCAAGCGGCTGTGGCTGATGGCGGGCTTCGCCGCGGCGGGCCTGGCGATCCAGGCCTACACCCTCGTGCCCTGGTATGGGCTCCCGCTGCTGCTGGCGACGGTGGTCCTCGGCTGGGTGGTCGGCTTCGACAACCGCCTCGACCGGCGCGGGCTAAAGGTCGACTCCGCCTGGGAGGACGTGCCCTACGAGCGCGTGCGCGAGCTCGAGGAGCTCCACGACCGGATGCACCGCTGGGACGTCTCGCCCTTCGACCTCAGCAACGGCCTGGGCCTGTTCACCTTCCTGCTCCTGGCCGGCGCCACGGTGTTCCTCGCCATGGAGGGCGACGACCACGGCGGAGAGCAGGTGGCCCTGATCGTGGCGGTGGACGTGGTCCTCCTGCTGGGGAGCCAGTGGCTGAGCGGAATGCGGACGCTCTTCACCCAGCCCGACCTCATGATCAAGGTCGACCACTTCCGCAAGGCCCTGGGCTACGTCAAGTCCGAGGCGGAGGCCCTCGGCGTCCTGCGGGCGCAGCTGCTGATGTCGGGCAAGGGCGAGGAGCGCAGCCCGGGCGACCTCAAGGTCTCGCTCCAGGTCACCGACGCGCCCGAGGGCTTCTTGGGCGTCCAGGCCCAGGTCGTGCTGAACCGCGTCCAGGGCACGCCCTTCCCCTACCTCTACGCGGTGGTCGTCGCGCGGCCGGGCCTGAACGTGATCCAGATCGCCCGCGAGCTCGACGGCCAGCTGCCCAAGGGCGTGATCCTGGAGTCCAAGCGCCAGGACGGGGTCGAGATCGCGATCGTGCGCCAGCAGACGACCCGGACCTCGGGCTATCACACCAAGCCCGCGGCGAGCGGGCGGATCCTGCGGAAGGCCTTCTCGATCGCGCGCGAGACGATCGCGCGCGCCGGGGGCTCGGGCGGCGGCGAGCTCGAGATCGAGGTCAGGCCGCGCTGAGTTGGCTCAGATCCCCTTGAGCAGGTGGCCGAGCTTGTCGCGCTTGGTCCGCAGGTACTCGATGTTCGCCGGGTGGGCCGGGATCTCGATCGGGACCTGCTCGACGATGTCGAGCCCGAAGCCCTCGAGGCCGATGATCTTGCGCGGGTTGTTGGTCAGCAGGCGCAGGTCGGAGAGGCCGAGGTCGACGAGGATCTGCGCGCCGACGCCGTAGTCGCGCATGTCCGCGCCGAAGCCGAGGATCTCGTTGGCCTCGACCGTGTCGTAGCCCTGATCCTGGAGCGCGTAGGCCTTGAGCTTGTTCTTGAGCCCGATCCCGCGCCCTTCCTGGCGCATGTAGAGCAGCACGCCCTCGCCCGCCTCAGCGATCTGTTGCAGCGCCTGATCGAGCTGGGGGCCGCAGTCGCAGCGGAGCGAGCCGAGCACGTCGCCGGTCAGGCACTCCGAGTGGACCCGGACCAGCACGGGGTGGTCGACGGGGACCGGCTTGCCCGCCTCGTCGCGGCGGCCGATCCCGCCCTTGCAGATCGCGAGGTGGGGGTTCTGGTCGAAGTCCGCGAGGTAGACGTGGAGGTCGAACACGCCGTGGCGGGGGGGGAACTCGATGCTGACCGCGCGCTGCACGTGCC
>MDTG01319661.1_pt1 | contig 37386 bp, 45 predicted proteins | sample 811421 | NCBI WGS metagenome assembly MDTG01 (sample SAMN05326645, study PRJNA326480) | marine metagenome | isolation source: seawater | place: Pacific Ocean: South East | collected 2011
GTAAACTGAGGATTACCAGTCAAGTATTTATCTTGTTCACTTTTAGTTGCTAATGTTAGATAACCTAGACCCATTTTATACTATAAGTATATATTAATTTTAGTAACATAACTTAGATATTAATTAATATTTTGATAGTTAAATATAAGTTAAAAGATAATCATATCATAATGATAATCATTTAAAATTATAAAAATATATATATATAATTAAATGAATTTACAACCATTATCAAAAGCTAATTATATTCGTCCTGAAGGAGGGACATATCAAGATAGTATTCAAAATAAAAAAGATATGCTTGAAAAATTAAATGATTATGAAAGAATTGACAGTATTGAAGATGTTCCTCTTAAAACTCATGTGCGATATGTTACTCTAAGTAAAGATACTCCCAGAAAACAAGTTTTTAGATTAGGAGGTATCCTTGAAGCAATACATTCAAAATATATACAATTATCTAATGGAACATATAAGTGGTCAGTTCAAAGATATCATTACAATGATGGAGATGTAAGTGAAACTTCTACAGTTAATGATGAACCTATATTTGAAACTATATTTTGGAAAAAATTATCAAAAGAAGAAAAATTATTGAATGAAACAAGAGAACTACATGAAGTAATTGAAGAGTTACAAAATCAAAACAGAGATTTACAAGATGAATTAGAACAAAGTAAATTAGAAAAAAGTAAATTAGAAGAATACATTCGAAATAATTTGTAATAAATATTTAAAAATGATTTATTAAATATTTATATAATGCTAGGTGATCAGGAGATAATTAATATTATTCCAAAAACTAAAATTTTCTTAAATTATTTTCTAACTATTTTATTTATAATATTATTTTTACAACTAATAGGTATAATCATTATAATTTTTAAAAATAACTAGACTTGACTTGACAATGGTCTAACCAAATCCTTAAAATCAGGGTCTTCAGCAGTAGTATCTAAATTATTATGAATCAAAATATTGTGTAATATAAAATTAAATGTATTTATTGCTTTACCAAATGTATCGTTAGATATATGTTTTTTTTGGGATTTGCTTTTTAAATAAGTATCAAATTCATTTTTAGTTATATTTAATTTTTTATTAACTATTTTATTATCTTTAAATTTCTTGTAGGAACCTTTATTATTTTTAAACTCTAAAATTTCACGATTAGAACTTGTTTTTCCATTAATAGTCTGTGAGAACCCTTTCTCAGAATAAATGTAATTCTTCATTTATAATACATCAGGAAAAAATTAAATATTGTATTATTTTCTATTAATTGTAGCATTCATCTTCTTAAGAAAAATTTTGGTTCCTAAAAATTTCTTTATTTTTTCGGCAGTGTTACTGAAAAAGTCTTGCTGTATAAGCCATAGAATAAAAAGAATAAGTAAAATTACTAAAGCAACAGTCTGAGCTATTTTAAGAAGATGTTCGTGGTGAGCTTTAATGATATCTTTATCACTTGTTAATTTAGCACAAGATTTTCTGAACTCTTTATCCGTATAGCATCTTAATTTGTCACCATAATTCCTTTTATTTTTACTATTATTATTTACGTTGTAATAAATTTTTCTACCATTAAGTGGTTTTATTGAACGTTTATCATTTGAAACACACTTTCTTAATCTATCATAAAAACCATTGGTGCAATTACTGGGATTATCCATTATAATCCATGTAACATTTTCAGTACATGGACTTCTTGTTAGAGAACCTTTATAGTTATAAAATGATTTATTTTCAGGTAATAAGTCATACACTTTCCATGAATCGGGCGCATTAATATTTTTCTGCTCGCCTTTTTTTGACGGCATATTGCTTCCAAATAAATCCAAAAACATGGATGACTTTGATGTAGCATCATTTACATCAAGAAACACACATAGCACCAATATTTCTGATGTATCAGGATTTCTATGATAGAGATGAACTTCTATAGGATATGTAAATCTATCAATCGTGTGTAAAGCTGGGGTCGAAAATGATATTTTATCAAGTTCATAAACTTGTGTATTATAAATAACATAGGAACCATTATCATAATCTAATACCATATTGCTCCCTGCATTAATTATGTTACAATAAGAAGATCTATAATATATCATTAAATCACATAGAGCTCCACATTTAATAGCTTTTTGTGATTTTATATCAATAGGAGACTGCATTTTACCTTTTACGCAGATATTAACCATATTTATATTATTAACAGATTTTTTTAAGAAATATATATATTACAATATTATATATCTATGTTATCTATGGAAAATTGTAAATACTATATTTTTATAACAATAATTACTATTATTTTAGGATATTTTATGGGAATAACAATATCAACTATAGTTGATTATAGACTAAAAGATGCTGTAATTAACTTACCTAAACCAAAAAATAAAATTCTTGTAAAGTTAGACAAAGGAAAAATACTTGAAACATTTTCATCTTCTAAAAAATCAAAAACTAAAAAAAAGAAACAACCTAAAAAAAATGATAGTAAAAACAAAAAGAAATCAACAACAAAAAACATAAAAAATAATGGAAAAAGCAGTAATAAAAGAAGTAAGAAAGATAAAAAGAATAAAAAAGAAAAATCTGACAAATTTGTTGAAACATTTACAAGTAAATTTGTCGACGTTAATCTTGAAAAATATGCTAATAATTTTAATAAAAACAAATCCGTCGATAAACTAGAACTTAAGGCTGCCAATGAAGAAGAAGATGATCAAAACTATCAAAAGATTGTTTAAATTACTTATTATAATTTACTACTATTATCACATTCATTATTTATATTTTTATTATCTTTAATCTGCTCGTTATTTTTTTTAAGTATATCAATTTCTTTCAGGTAATAACTTCTCAGATTTTTAATTTTATTTTCATTAAGTTCTCTTATTGAATCCATTGTTTTACTTAAATTATTAATTCTTTCTAATAACATATTTCTTTCATCACATGATTTCTTAAGATTATCAATATATACAGTATTAAGTATATTGTATGAATTACTAATGTGACTAAAATTTTTTTCTGTATCATATAATTTAAGTTTAAGATTAGCATTTTCTAATTCAAAATCATTAGCTTTTGCTATATATGTTTCCATTTTAGAAAAATATTTATCGAGTAAATTTTCATCTATTTCAGTTTTTATATTTTCAGTAATATTGTCATTTATATCTTGAATATTTTTGGAATGATTCATTACAATTGAAGTTAGATTATCAATAGTAAATTTAAGAGATTTAATTAAGACATCTTTTTGTTTTATTAATCTAGTTAATTTGGAGGTATTATTTTTATCATGTCCTAATTCAATAAACTGAGTAGGATTATCCTTTTTTCTTAAATCACTTAAGTTTATATTTTTGATAGTAATATTTTCCATCTTATAATTATTATTATAAATTAAATTATAAAAATTACTTTATTATTTAAGTTATTGTTAATGCTTAAAGACTGCTTACCTTAATTAAATAACAGTATGACAGATATTAATAATAATGAAGGTTACCATTCACCTAATGAAAGTAATGAAAGTTGTGAGAAAAAAAACTACCCTGAAGCAAGTAGTTTTGATGAATTAGAAATAAATCCTCTTATTTTGAGAGGTATTTATGCAATGGGATTTGAATATCCTTCTGCTATTCAGAGACTTGCTATAAGACCAATGCTTGATAAACATGATTTAATTGCTCAAGCACAATCAGGAACAGGAAAAACCGCTACATTTCTTATAGGGGCTTTACAAAAAGTTGATAAACAATTAAAGAAACCACAGGTAATTGTATTATGTCCTAATCGTGAATTAGCTCAGCAAATATATTATAATTTAGAAGGACTTAACCAATATTTTAAAATACAAATTGCACTAATTATGGGAGGAACTTTAGTAGATGATAATTTTAAGATATTAGATTCAGGAGCTCAATTCATTATAGGCACACCAGGAAGAGTTTACGATATGATGAAAAGATATGTGTTGAAGACAACTGATGTAAAATGTTTTGTAATGGATGAAGCTGACGAAATGCTTTCTAAAGGATTTAAAGACCAAATTTATGAGATATTTCAATTTATTCCTAAAGAAGCACAAATTTGTATTTTTAGTGCTACATTACCTCCACCAGCTCTAGAACTTACAGATAAATTTATGAAAAATCCTAATAAGATTTTAGTTAAAACAGATGAGATTACACTTGAAGGTATAAAGCAATATTATTTAGGAGTTCAACATGAAAATTGGAAAACAGCTACATTATTTGACCTTTACGATAATTTGTCTATGAAACAAACTATTATATTTTGTAATTCAAAGCGAAAAGCTGAGTGGCTCAAAGAACAGCTCACTGCTGAAAATTTCACAGTATCGTGTATTCATAGTGATCTTACTCAAGTAGTAAGAGATAAGACAATGAAAAGTTTTAGATTAGGAACAAGTCGTATTCTTATTGCTACAGATGTTATTGCAAGGGGAATTGATATCCAACAAGTCGAAATAGTTATTAATTTTGATTTACCAAGAGAAATAGAGACTTATATTCATAGAATAGGTCGTTCAGGAAGATTTGGTCGAAAAGGTATAGCTATTAATTTTGTTACTCAAAAAGAATATTCTCAAATGCAAAGAATAGAACAATATTATCATACTGAAATTACTCCACTACCTGAAAATATTAAAGAATTAATATCATAATAATTTTATCATGTAATAATATATGATTGATTCAATTTGTGAACCTATACAAAATGCATTAAATGCATTATCTTCAAAAAATATGTTAATGATTTTAGCTGGACTTGTTGTATTACTTATTATAGTTAGAACTTGTCAAAATAGAAATTCTTCAGTTGAAAACTTTAAAACACATAAAGGTGTCAAAAAAGTTTTTAGAATGTTTCACGTAAAATGGTGTGGTCATTGTAAAGACGCTAAACCTAAATTTATAGAATTTATGAAAAAAAATCCTAATGTAAATGCAGAATTAATTGATGCAGAAGATAAAAAAAATAAAGCTGTAGTAGAAGCTTATGATATAGAAGGCTATCCTACATTTGTATTGACTAAAGAAGGTAAAGATAAGATTTATGAAGGAGATAGAACAGTAGAAGGTTTTGAACAATTTATAAGTGAAAATTATTAAACTAATAAAGATTATTGAAGTGTAAAATCATTAAATAAATATAACTTATTTAATTATTTGGTATTTAGTTTAAGAGACTGTATGGGTTGTTATCAAAGTTGGCACCTTGTAATTGTTGACCTTCTTGACCATTAAGTGTGTAATGAGGACCGGAACCTTTATTATTTCCTGGATAATTCGCACATCTTGCAACTGGTGGACCATTAACAAAAAGTTCTTTAGATTCAGGTTCATTGGCTTGAGGGATAATACCAGTGACGATGTTACTCATATCTTTAATAGTATTGCCTACTAAATTGCTTACATCTCCGACTGTGCTAGTGACTACATCAGTTACATCTTCGGCAGTATTACCTACTAAACCAGCTACACCATCAACTGTGTTGCCAACTACATTAGCTACACCTCCTACAGTATTTCCTACAGCATTTGCAACATTTCCTACAGTAGTTCCAGCTACACGGGCGGCTGAACCTACAGAAGAACCAACTAAATTAGCAGCTGAACCTACAGAAGAACCTACAAGATTGGCAGCATCGCCAACAGCATTTCCTACATTATTAGTTTCTTGTGCAACTAAATCGATTGCGCCTTTAGATGTATTTCCTACCCATCCTGATACATCATTAACCGTATTAGATACAGCACCTCCTACATTTCCTACGGTGTTATTAACAAGTCCTGAAACATCATCAACTGTTCTGTTAACTAATCCGCCAACATTATTTACGGTATTTCCTAACATTCCTCCTACACCAGTAACTGTATTTTGAACAGTATCTTTTGAACCTGTTGCTGCATTTCCTACAGCAGATACTGTGTTTTGAAGTGTATTTTGTATGGAACCTAATACGCTATGAGTATGTAACATATTTAATGTTACCATAAATATTATTGTGATTGTGAGAGCACCAGTAAAATCTTTATGTGACATGTAAACAATTAAAAATAATACAGCCATTCTGAAAACTGCATTATCAAATAAGCTCATTAAAGCCGGGGGTAATCTTGCGTGTAAATGAGGACCATACATAGCAAGGAATACACTTAATACTGCGAATACATATACGTTTTCAACCAGGACATCTGGATTTAAATATCCTGCAAGAGTTTTTACAACTTCTACCATTATATAATAGATTAATAAATTTTATTTACAAAAATGTATTAATTATTTAAATTTTAGGCTTTTTATTACTCGTCGCAGGGCCATCAAAAGAAAATCCCTCTGCTTGTAATAAAACCTTATTCAGTTTTTTTTTAGTCTCTTTAAGAGAATCCTTATATTCTTTGCATAATTGACTTTTATTTTTTTTACAAAATTTACCGACTTGTTCAACTGTATCACAATATGCGTATTTTTCTTTTTTTGATTTAAATCCTGTAAAGTATTCATTATCATCATTAACTTCTTGGGATGAATATGTTGCAAGTTTAAAAAGTATTATTAATAACACGAATGCAGATATATATCTGAAATATTTAGTCTTTCTTAACATAAAAAGTAACAACAACATACTATATAATTAATAGAGTTATATTTTCTATATTATAATGTTTAAAAATAAGATTCTATATAATCAAATAATGTAGAATTTATTTAAAGTGAATAGTTAGCAATAGTTCTTCTTAACTGAGCTTCATAGCTACTGGGAGAATTACCTGTGAAAAATTCTACATCTTCATCAGCTTCTTCTACATCATTAGCTTCTTCTACATCATCAGCTTCTTCTACATCATCAGCTTCTTCTACATCATCGGCTTCTTCTACATCATCAGCTTCTTCAGGTTCATTTTCCATATCCTCGCTATAATAATTATTAAAATGTTCTACTTCTGGAGAATCAGATTCCTCTAAATTGTCATTATTCATAAAGTGTTCTGCATTGTCAGCTTGTTCATCATCAGGGTAAGTATAATTTTCAACATCTCTATTAGCTTCTTCTTGAACCATAAGCGATTGATCAACATCCTCAAAATTTTCAACTGCAGCAGAATTAGAAGTTAAAGATTTAGCCCAAAAACTATCCATTGTAGTATATTTATTGATATTATTAAATCCTTCAGTTTTCTCTGTAGAGGCTTCAGGAATGAAATATTCTTTTTCTACTTTATTATTTTCTTTATTAGATGATTTTTCTTTTTTTTCTTCTTTTTTATCTTCTTTTTTTCCCTCTGTTTTATCTTCTTTTTTTTCTTCTTGTTCTTCATCTTCCTGTTCTTCATCATTTTTACCATCATGATTTTTGTAAGATTCAGTGTAGAACTCGGAGATTTCATCAATAGCATCATCAAAATGTTCTGCACATTTTTGTTTAAATTGTTCATTTACTTCTTGAGAGTTAGAAATACTTATACCAATCATTAAACCTGTAGCAATAATCAAAGATAGTTGAACATCTTTTGTAGATACACATATGATTACCATAATAACTATAAATCTAAATATATTATTTTGTAAAAGATTTTTTATATCTTGAGGTAAATTATGATGTAATCTTGGACCATAAATACCAAGCAACATGCCTATAAATCCATAAATAAGTGGTTTTTCGCTTAAAGAATTAATTTCTTTTGATACTCTATCAACAACGTCCATATATAATATTAAAAGATAATAATGCTTTATTATTATAAATATTAATTAGTCTAATATTTTTTAATGGTTATCTTTTACTAAGGTTTTTTTTTCAATTTCTCTATTCATATCCTTAATAATATCATCAACATTTTCAGTTATAGAACGAATTTCACTTATTGTTGTATCATTAGAAGTGGTATCACCAAAAAGTTGCTTATATTTATTCTTAAATTCATTGTAACCTTCTTCAATAAGTAATTTTTTGACATCACGATTAAATTTCATGTCTAAAACAGTATAATTAACTTTTATTTCAATTATATTTTTTTTATACAATTCTTTAAGATAATTAGGCATTATTCCCAGAACACATTCTGTAATATTATACATATAGTCTCCAAGTGATACAATTTTCTCATTACATTCATTTGCTCCAGATATTATAATTCCTAATGTATTTTCAATATTACTTTTAAAAAAATTTATAGGAAAATTATTAGAGAAGGCCCCATCTATGTAAACTTGATTATTGTAGGTGACAGATTGATAACAAAAAGGTATACTTGTAGATAACCTTAATGCTATATAGAGAGGCATATCTGGTGTAGTTTTGTAAGAAAAATATTCCGCTTTTTTTTTACATAAATTCGTTCCTGTAATAATTAGATTTTTTTTCTTATTTGTAAAATGATAAAGATCCTTAAATGTCGCATTTTCATTTTTTAATATTTTTTTAAACAATATTTTAAAAATTCTAATAATTTTATCACCATTATCAATTCCAAAAGTTTCAATTATATTTAGTATATTTTCGGTTTTAAAATCAAATAATTGTCCAATTGAAAGAGACATAACAATTGTTTCTAATTGATGACTTGATAATCCTAAAACTAATGTAACAGCAAAAATAGCACCAGAAGAAACTCCTAGAATATTTTCAATGTTATCATACATATTAAGTTCTTCAATAGCTCTAATTATTCCTATATAACTAATACCTCTAATCTCTGCACCACTAAATACTAAATTTTTTATAGGCATAAATTAGATTAATTATGATGTTTTTAATTAAAAATTAAAATATTATATTTAATTAAAAATGATTAATATTTTTAGTTTAAATAAAGGAAGAGATGAAAATGCTGTGAAACGTTTTACGACATATAGAAAAATTCTTGAAAAATGTCATAAAAGAATTCAAACAAATAGTAAGAAAAATCTTTCTCATTGCATTTACGTTATTCCTAAAATAGTATATGGTTTACCTGCTTATGACCAAATAAAATGTGCTGAATATTGTGTTGATAGATTAAAGAAAAATGGTTTCGTAGTTCTTTATGTATATCCTAATATGATGTATATATCCTGGGATCATGTTCCATCAGTTATAAGAAATCCTGAGGTTAAAACTATGGCAACTGATATCATGACAAATCCATCAAAAGATTATAGTAATTTAATATACAATATGGTAAAAAATTCTAGTAGTGTTAATTTAGAATATTTTAATAAGAATCTATTAGAATATAATAATTATAAAGATTGATTAGAATCTTCTTACTAACTTATTAATATTTTCCATCATAAGAATTATAATTACACCTGTTAATATAAACATTAAAATTTCAATAAAATTATCTTTCTTAGAATGAGTGTTATTTCTTAGTTCTTCTATTTTTTCTCCTAATTTTTTATTTTCTGCTCGTAATTCATTAATAATATCTATAAATTTCTGCGACTGATCAGGTTGTTGATTATTAGGAATATTATCCTTAAAATCTTCCATAACAGAAACATTTGAATCTAAATCTTTTGCTTTATTATTATATTCATTATATGCGTTGATATTAAATTCATTTTTTTTATTATTATAACCATATTGATAATCGTAATCTATAGAATCTTCATTGGATTCCTTGTCATCGATTACAACTCTTTTAATTTTTTTTTGCTGTCTATCTTTTTTTGCATAATGTTCATCCAAAGTCTTATAAGTTCTTGATTTTTGAGGAACACGTTTTTTAATTTTTTTAGGGGTATCATCCAATTTAAATAAATCAGTATTTTCTGATTGATATTCAAGAGGTTTTGTTTCGTTTTCTTGAAGTTCTGGATTAAGACTTTGTGTCCAAGCTTCTTCAATAGTACAATAGGGCATTCAACTTATATAAAAAAGAGAAAATTAATTTGCAATTTTTCCAGTTATATTTATTATAAATTGTATATAACAATCAATAAAAAATATAATATAATAATATATTAAATGGATACCCTAGAACAAATCAATTCAATGTTGGATAACGATAAATTTTCAACAGTCGCATCACTTGTAATAGCACTATATGCTGGATTAGCAGCTCCTGCTTTACCCAACTCAGTAATATTATTTTTCGATACTCTTGTAGGTAAATTACTTTTCTTATTCTTAATAGGATTTATGGCTTCAAGAAATGTCCAAGTAGCATTAATGATTGCTGTTGCCTTTGTAGTTACATTACATGTTGTAAACCAAAGAACAACTGAACAATATTTTAATTTTACTAACGAAAATTTTACATCAAAAAATGTTAATCCTCAAGAAGCTGAGGTAAACTCAGATTTTACTACCAATGTCGATGAACAATTCTCAAGTGACCATCCACTCTCAGAAGAAACTAATAAACCTGAAGAATCTGATGATGTTGAAGAAGCACCCGAACCTGAAAATTACATTCAATTAAAAGATACATTCAGAAATGAAGGAGACCCTCCTTTACCTGAAAACTTTATTCAACTTAAAGATACATTTCAGGGAGATGAAGAACCACCTGCACCTGAAAACTTTAGAAACTATCGTTTAGAAGGCTTTGAAGATGAAGAACCACCTGCACCTGAAAACTTTGAAGATAATCCCATTGAAAATTTAACTGAAGAAGATGTCGAGGATAACTTTGATGCTGAAGTAGAAGAAGCAGAACCAACTGAACCAGAGGAAGCTGACATGGAAGATGAAGAAGAAGATACTGAAGGATTTTATTCAAATATTAATCCATCTGTTAAAAATTTTGGCGTAAACGGAGCTTACAATACTTCAGGAAGCACTGGACACATGTTCGCACCTGTTAAATTTAATTAAGTAATAATTTATAGTTTTCTATAGACTATTACTATTTTTACTAAAAATAATTTATAATTTTATATTATACAATGGACGTTATTGATAAATTAAATAGTATCATGTCTAGTTATTCAGGTAAATTAGATAGTTTAGTGGGAGAAAATCATAAAATAGATGCTATTATAATTGTGTATGTAATTTTATTCTTAGTTGTTAAGCCTTGTAAAGCTACTGAAATAACTAAAATGCCAATTATTCAATTAGGTATGATAGCATCAATTTTATATATAGCCAGAACTAATCAAATTACAGCTACTTTACTTGCAGTTGCATTTTTAATTACTTTAGGAACAAATTCACATGAGTGTAATCATTCAAGATTAACAAAAGATTTACCTATTGAAGATAGAGAAAGATTTACTGGAAATGATGAAGTTGATGTAGAAAGTAACAATACTGAAGATATGGAATCAGACAATGAATCAGAAGAAGATAGTGACGAAGAAGATAGCGACGAAGAAGATAGTGAGGAAGAAGATGTTACTGATTACACAAATAGTAAAGATGATGAAAGTGATAGTGATAGTGAAAGTGATGATGAAGAAAAAAAAGATAATGTTAATGATAAACCTAAAAAGAAAAATAAAAAGAAAAATAAAGAGAAAAATAAAAAAATAGAAGAAAACTTTGCACTTAATAAATTATTACCCAAAAATTCTATTAATGATACATTTAAGGATCTTCATATGGCTATTCATAAATTAGAAAATTTTGTTAATACCGATAATTAAATGCATAATAAAAAATAATACTATAATAATAAATGTTTACAGAAATCGAAGGGTCAATTAATAACAGTAAGTATTTTTATGCATTAACTATGATATTACTTAATATGGGTGCTAAATATTTAGAAATGGACTTAGGAAATACTCATCGAAGATTCTTATCATCAAAAGCTATAAGAAGAATAATAATATTTACGGTATCTTTTGTAGCAACAAGGGATATTGTAGCTTCTTTAATTATTACTGCATCGTTTGTAATAATTGTCTTAAATCTTTTTAATGAAAAGAGTAATTACTGTGTGTTACCTAAATCTTTAATTAAATATGATATAAATAATGATGGTGAAATTTCTCCTGATGAAATTGAAAACGCTTATAATATATTAAAGCGTGCTGGTAAAATTTAAATTTATTAAAAAAGTTTTTTAAAAAATTTATTTACCTCCAAGATTGATATTTATTGATCTTCCAGGCTTTTTTCTATTCGATATGTTTATGCTTCTTGTGCCACTTTTTTTGGAACTTCTTGAGATTACTTCTGATATATTATCATTTGACATAATTTCATCCGTATTAGATTTTAGTTCATTAAGAATATCATCTACTCCAACTGGTGCAGCTATTTTTCTCGTTCCATTATTAAATGCAGATGAATCTGAAACTACATCGGCGACAGTTCCGTTCATTTCAGATGAACGTCTTACAGGAGGAGGACCCTCTGTATATACTGGAGCAGGTCTCGATTGTTGTGGAATATTACGAGAAAATGCTTCTACAGGAGGACCCCTTTGCATATTAGGTCTTGGAGCTGGTCTATCAGGCATAGGTCGTGGTCCGCTCATTGAAGGAGGTTCGTATTGTGGTTGTTGTCCTGGAGAAAAATTATTAAAAAATTTAGCGGCAGACTGTTTTTCACCATCCATCTGATTAATAGCCGCATTAGCGAATTGTTTCATAAGGTCAGGATTTTGTCTCATAATGTCTTCCATGCCTGGAACAGAATTTTTAAACATTGAATTTGTAACATGATACATAAATGCAGAACCACCCATCATAAATAGTAATTTAAGTTCTGGGGCTATTTTGGCCTTCTCCTTATATTTTTCATGTAGTTCTTCAAATACCTCATTGTATTCTTCAATATTTTCATTAACTTGTTCGGACCAACCATCTAATTTAAAATCTAGCATATCAAGTTTACTATTCAATAATTCTGTGCCAGTAGCAAATGCTACTAGACATTTTCTTTGAAATTTAACAGAGTTTTCTAACTCTCTTTGTTTTTTTATTTTGCTATATTCTGCCTGCATATCTTCCAATTCACTAGACATATTAAATTTCTTTACTCCTTGAACACCTAGACGTCTATATTTCTCAAGCTGCCATAAGACTTCCTCTTTATCTTTCTTTTCCTTTTCTAGTTGCTCTGCTGTTTTTCTAGGAGGTCCATGTCTATAATAATCGTTGTAATTATTTCCAAAATTATTAGAAGGCGGGCTGTATTCTTTTCTTGTGTCTACACTTGGTTCTCTTTGATAATTATCTTGATTATTATCATTATACATATTTTCTTCTCTTGACGGTTCGTGATTTTGACTTGATATATCTGGAGCAAATACACCTCTATCAATTTCAGGGTTATTTGAATAGTTTTCTTGTGGTAAATCATTAGTATCAACTAAATTAGGTTTTTCTTTTGAATCATTCTTGTCAATAATTGCATCAATTGCATCTTGACTTAGTCTTGATGTTCGGTCATCAATGTTTAATTGATTTATTAAATCAGAAGTTGGATCGTTGAATGTAATTGTATCACCTTCTGAAGATTTTTTATCAAGGTTAATTACATTAGAATTATCATCATTCCTTTGTTCATAGTCAGCTATATCAATAGGTTCCAACTGTTGCGGAGTTTCATCTCCATTGTCAGAACCATTTTTAATAACCTTGTCTTTATTAACTAATAAATCTAATCCAATATTAATATCTTTATTAGAAGATAATTCTATTTTATCTTGAATTTTTGATGATAATCCTTCTTTCATATTTTCTGATATTTTTTGAATTCTTATATTATCAGCACTTCCTGCACTAAGAACTTCTTCAATTTCATTATTTACAAGAAAAGTATTTTCAGAGGAATTTTTTTTTATAACAACGTTACTCATTTAATATTTTTTAGAAAACTATTCTTATATAATTACGCATTATATCTTTTTTTTATAATAAGTTAAACATTGTAAGTAAGAGTCGGCTAAATCATCCTTTTTTTTATTTTTATTAAAAAAATCTAATTTTTCCTTATTTTCTTTTAAAAAATATTGAGTATAGGCAATAGATAATTTTTTTCGTCCCGCATATGTAGAAGAATCTTTAATTCCTTCGATTTTAGGACCATTATATATATCTAATTTTCTACCAGCATTAAATAATGCTATATTTTTGATTGGTGAATCATGAACTGTATAACCATAAATCAAAAAATAACTATACAGAACCATTTGGATTGATTTCATAGTAGGATTCTTAAGAACAGGTTGATTTTCTATTACAACTATATCGCAATTAAGAAGATTAGGCATTTTTTTTAATTTAGATACCATCTCACTTGTTAGTTCAAGAGTGCTTAATGATTTTGTATTAGTAGGTTTAACTTTTTTCAACTCTTTTTTACTATAGGTTGAATTTGCAATGGCCTGGCAGGTTTTTTTCTTACAAAAACCTATTAATTTACTATCTGTCTTAACAGAAACAATTGCCTCCGAATTGCATAAACATCCTTTTTTATTTACAGAACATTTTAATGCTTTTTCCATAAATGATTCCATTATGTCTATAACACCCCATTCCTGAATTGTATGTTTATTTTCTTCATCAAAAAAAACAAGACAATATGCTAAATTCTTAATACCTACATCAAAAGAAAGTATTTTAACCATATAATATACTTTCTATGGATAATATGTTTAAGTATTATTTGATATACTATATATCAAAACTGTTTTATCTTCAAAGACATTATTATCATTGTCAGGATGTTCTCCAATGTGATTTGACTTAAATATTACATTCTTAAGGGGTGATTCAACGCCATTACAATGATCGTGCTTCATCTCAATATATCTAATATCGGTTGCTCTTACGTTAGGATGATTATCTTCAATAAATGATTCAATACTTGTTTCTTCATCAAATTTACCCATCCACAATTGTTTATATAGATTTCTGTTTTCAATTCTTTTAAGAATATTCTTTGCATTTTCTAAATCTCTAGAGCTACTATTAAGAATAGCTGAATATATACTATCATCAAGAGATTCAAAGGCAGGACCCTTGGCAATTTCTTTAAAATTATAGGTTTTATCAGCAGAAAGTAATGCATCTCCTAACATTAATTCTATGAGTTTAACAGTTTTGTGATTATAAATTTCCTTATGAAATCGATAACGTGTAGAAAACATGTTTGTTATATTATTGGCTACACTTGGACTATATACTATATTTGAATCTTCAATAAATGACTTATTCATAATCCTTGATGGATCAAATGCACAATCTAATCCTATATGACGAGGGTCACGTTGTAGGTAGTCAAATTTATCAACATCAATACTATTTTTTGTATTATTTACTATATCAAAGAAAGGTATAGATGAATACATATTAGTGAGTGGCTCAATCATTTCACATATGTAATCAATGATATAGGCACTACTAAATCCATTCCGGGTTCCCACTTCATTAAATATATATTCAACAATTCTTCTAGACCGGATTTCATGACAATTAGAATCGTCCTTGATAACAACATTATCAAATACATGTGAAAATGGCCCATGTCCCAAATCATGAAATAAACCAGCCATCTTAATACAAAATTTATACTCTTTTTTGTAGAATTCTACCTTTGGTGAATTTTTAATTAAGGTTTCAACATAATTCTCAGCTATATGAGAAACTCCTAAACTATGCTCAAATCTTGAATGTGAAGCCGATGGAAATACATGTTCAAGTAGTCCAAGTTGTTTAATTCTTTTAAGTCTTTTTACCCAATGATTATCTAAAAATAATGTTTCCACATCGTCAAAGGATATGTAACCATGACACATGTCATAAATGTATCTCATTAATTTTTAATTAATCTGATTAAAAATATTTAAAATCAAATTTATTCATGAGGAGGTCTTTTACCCCAAAAGTTAGCGGGCATTACATTAAGATCTGGATATGCAGAATCTCTTAAAATTTGTTCTTGAGTTCTTGTAGGTAAGTTATCTCTACCAGCGTAAAACATTGGGGAAGTTCTTAAATTTTGAACACTTGGTGCAGTTACATTAGTTGTAGATCTATAAGGTATACCTCTCGATAAATTAATGGTATGGATTTTACCCTCCTCTTTATCACCACAAACCTTAATATGAACACATGGTTCAACATATTGTGAACCTAGTCCTACATAGTAGGCATTAGGAAATCTAATTCTGAATTCAAATTTACTTCCATTAGCTTTAACGGCTCCTCTATTAGGCGTATTTTCGTAAGCAATATCTGGGTTAGGAAATGGTAATCCTGAACCTGAATATGATTGTAAGTAAGTAGCAGGATTAGCGGCCCAAAACATAACGGTTGGGTTAGATATATTTGATCTAACTGAACCTTTTACTATAAATTCTCCATCTCCACTATCAAGAACAATACCTTCACAAGTATGTAAATCAGCATTATTGTTTAAACGGTTAGACATCTTATTATATAATAATAAGCTATTTTTTTTAATATGTTTAGATTAATTAATTTATAAATTATATGGTTGAGGAATTGTTGATTGTTGTCTTATTCCTTTACCATTATTTGTGGAAGTTACATCACCCTGCGCTTTAGTGTCTGCTTGATTGTAATAGTTAAATGGTTTTCCATTATCGGCTGTGCAATTGTATGGCTGATTAACAGGTATGTAATCTTTAAATGTAGCACAGTTAGCAACGTCATCATGATATTTACGCCCTAATCCTAATCCATGTTTATTTACAAAATCAATATTGCAAGATCTGTTATTACATATTTGGATTGACTGTTCAGGTAACATAGTTGAAGGTTCATCTTTTCCTTGTCTTGGTCCACATCCATTTTTTTGACATGTGTAACTTCTATTAAGTTCGATAAGACCTCTTGCGTTATCTGTTAAAAACATTCTATAATCATGTGAACTCATTACAGCATTATTAGCTCTTACAAGATTATTTAAATGGCAATTGGAACGGTAATCAGTAAAATGTCTACCATCATCCATTCTTGGAGGGCAATGGAAGTGCTTATTATCTGTTGTTCTGTTAGTGCAACTCATAATATATATTATAATAATATATTTTTTATTTTAATTATCATTGAGTTAAATTTTCAGTTAATTTTGGTTTATTAAAATTCTCTAACTCATTCCCTAAATTATTGCCAATAATTCTTTCTATAAGTGTTTTTTTATTTCCGCTCATAGGAAGATGATTGGATTGGCAAATAGTTTTAAGTTGCTTTACATTAAATCTTTTTTCAATAACTGAAATTTCTATATCTTGTTTATCAGATATCCGATCATTAACCTCTTTAAAACTTGCATTACTATTTTTTTCTATAATATTTTTATCTTTTGATTCTAAACTATTACTTTTTAATTCCTCTAAACTTTGAATATTACTTTCACTTATATTTTCTCCTATATTTCCTGAAAATAATTCTATAGTATTATTGGTAAGTGATTCTTGTTTTATAAGTTCATTTAATTCAGAGTTATTTTCGTTAGGAACATTTTCAAGGTCATCGAATTCTGATGAATTATTTTTGTTAGAATTTAACATATTGTTGTATTCATCACTATCATTTAAAATAGTGTCTATTCTGCCAGTTGTATTTTTGTCGAGTTCATCATAATTAAGAACACCGTTTTCAGCTTCATTATTATCGATCATTTCTTGAACATTTTTAATTTGATTTTCTAAATCTAATACTTCATTTCTCGTCGCTGTTATACTTCCTGAAGTGGTGGTGCTACCAGAGTCGACACTTTTTTCTATTTCTAATAAATCTTGACATTGATTGTTATCAGTCATATTAATATCTTCATGTGTTTCAATTACTTTTGTATGACTGGAAGTGTTACTATTAAGGATTTCTCTACCTAAATCTTTTTCAGTTAAATTTTGGTTGTTATTAGTCCTAGTTTTTTTAGGTAACTGACATGTATTCTCTAATTTAAGTGTTGTTAATTGTTTTTCTAATACATCAATTTTTTTATTTAGCTTGTTAAATCGATTATAAATATATCCACCTATAATTAACATGGAAGTTACAGCAAATATTATTAATAGGGTTTTTTTGTCCATTACATTTAACTATATAATTTAAAAATTATTTAAACTTAATGATTTTAATCTCTTAACGAATTTTAGTAACTTTTTTTTTCTGTAAATATATAAATGAACTATAAATTAGAATATAATGTTGATGAAGAATATAAGCATCTTTATAACGACCTTATTAAATTTATAACTATACTTGTTGTATTAAACCTATTAATGTTTATTTCTAATCCTACACAAAATGTTTTACTAGGTGCAAATTATATTAAACTTATGACATCAATAGTTCTGGGTATAACTACATATTGGCTTGTTATTTCTAAGATTATTGTTTTTGATTAAAAAATTTTGTATGTTTATAGTATAATGAGTTCTTTAACAGAAGCTTTTACTATTAATTCACCAGAAAATACAAACAAAAAACCCATAATTCAAGAAAATAATAGAACCGTTCCTGATTCAATGCAAGAATCAAGAGATGATACAACAACAACTTTTCATCAACCACATGGAATACCAGGATGTGTAATACAAGATAATAAAGTTCAATTTGATTTAAAAAATAATCATTCTTGGTCTAATTCACGCGGTTACGGCCATATAGTAATAGGAACTTATGATTCTTGTAGTAATATCCATGGCAGAATACATCCTTGGAATAGAATAAGACCTCTTAATTCTAAGAGAGACCCTTCTAAGCTTAGTAATTAAATAAATTTGATAAATAATTAAATCATTTTTTATTATTTATAAAATATGCAGGAATTTAATTTAGAATACAAAGGAATTCTTTACACAATCCAAAAAGATACTTCAGAATCTATTGATGTATTTCTTAAAAGAGCTTGGTATATTGTAAAAAAAACACATAATTGTAAAGAAGATTTAAGTAAAATTAAAGACTTATCATTAATATGGAGAAATCATACAATTTACGGTATGGAATACGACCAAAATATACTTAAATTTATATAGTTTTTCTACAAGTATTATTACTACATCCAACTTTATATTGTTCTATATTAAGACATGTTTTTTTAAAACATAAACAATTTTTGTCTAAGTAACTTTTGTATGATAACTCCAAATTATATAACCATAGTTTAAGAGAATGATTACATTTTTTATTTATAACTATAGGATTATGTAGTATATGATATTGATAAATGTCTTTATACAGATTAAAGGGTAGGATTTCTCTAAGATTATTAAAAAATAAAAGATAATTATTAATTCTATTTTTACTCATTTTTGAGCGGGTATTAATATAATTAAATGCTATAGAGTACATAAAATCAAATCCAGGAACAACTTTATTATGTTTATTTATATCATTAACATATCTAACATATCTTCTATAAATAGTATCAAATTTAGGATTTTTTTTATTATTTAATCCTTGATTTCTTAATTTTTCATTCACTTTATTATGTATTAAATAAAGCCATTCAGATAGTTTCTTTTTATTATCTAAAAAATTGTGTATAGGAACTTCTCTAATATATTTCTTAAAAGATATACGACAGTATATACATGGTAATACATAGGCTATACTTTTGAAAAAGAGAGTATATATTTTTTTATCTTTTTTTGTAGGATTATCAGGATATTTAACAGTAATTGAATGTAATAATTTCCATCCATCAGGGCCCCAAAATTTAGTATCCATTAATATTAATATATAAATTAATATACGTGTAACAAATTAAAATTTGAAAGATTTTTTACATCTGATATTAATAAAAAATGTCTTCATTAGAATGTCTTAAAGAGTATTTTACATATGAATCATTTAGAGATAAACAGGAAGAAATAGTTACAGATGCTCTTACAAATATAGATCAGCTTGTTATTCTTCCTACAGGATCGGGCAAAAGTATATGTTATCAATTACCCGCACTTATACAAAAAGGAATAACTATTGTTATATCCCCTTTAAAATCATTAATTTTGGATCAAGTAGCTAATTTAAAAAATAAAAATATTCAAGTAGATGCATTTTATGGTGATATAAGTATAGCAAAAAAAAGAGAAGTGCTAGATAATATGATTGATGAAAATTATAAGAAAAATATAATTTATACTACACCTGAAACAATTGATTCTAACAAAGAATTTTTGGAAAATTTGCAACTAATTAGAGAAGTAGGAAGATTAACAAGATTTGTTATAGATGAAGCACATTGCATATCTTTATGGGGTAATGATTTCAGAAATAGCTATAGAAAGCTTTCTAATTTAAAACAAATTTTTCCTAAAATTCCTATTATGGCCCTTACAGCTACAGCAACTCAAAGAGTAAGAACTGATTCAATACATCTACTTAAATTAGACAATCCCAAAATTTATACAAAATCGTATTTTAGACCTAATTTAAAGATTGAAGTATATCCAAGAAATAAAGATACTTTTAACGATATCGTAAGAAGAATAAATAGTGACTTTAGTGAAAAAACAGGTATTATTTACTGTCTTTCTAGAAAAAAATGTGAAGAACTTTCTGAAAAATTACAGCAACATGGCATTAATTGTGATCCCTATCATGCTGGCCAATCATCTAAATTAAGAACAAGTATTCAACAAAAGTGGCAAACTGGCGAAACTCCTCTGATAGTTGCGACAATTGCATTTGGAATGGGGATAGATAAAGCAAATGTTAGATATGTCATACATTTTAATATGCCATTCTCTATAGAAAATTATTATCAGGAAATAGGTCGTGCTGGAAGAGATGAAAAAGAAAGCAATTGTATACTATATTATTCTTATCAGGATAAGATTTGTGCAGATAAACTTATATTAAAATCTGTAAATGAAAAAACAAATCCTAAATATAAACAACATCAAATTAATAAACTTGATGCAATGCTAAATTATTGTCAAAATATCATAGATTGTAGACATTGTCAGATATCAAACTATCTTGGCGAATATAGAGATTATAAAAATGATTCATGTCGCACATCTTGTGATAATTGTAAAAATATTAATTCTCGTGTCGAAGTTGATGTAACTGATTTTTCAAAAATTATTTTAGAATCTATTATGAGGATATCTCCTCCTAATAAACCAAGTAAATCTAATGTAGAAAAAATGTTTATCAAACACGAAAATTATAATAAGTTGCTGTCTAAATTTGCAGCGGGTGATAAAAAAGATAGTATTAATAATGTTAATAATATTTTTAGAAGACTATTTATTCACCTTCTGGCTAATAAATATATTAAAGAAACATTTGTTAGGACAGTGAGTGGTTATTGGAGAGAAAATTATCAACTATATGCAAAATGTAAACAGATTATTAATATGAATAATAAGATTAAAATTTATATGTAATCAAACTATTTATTACTTTCAGAACTATCGGTATCTTTTGATTCTTGACTCTTTTTATTTTGATTTGTGGGAGAATTATTTTCACTTTCTGAGTGCAATACTTCTTCTATATTCAGAACTACTTCATTAGATTGAGTATTAACAGTATTCTGAGCATCTTGTATATTAGATTTCATTGAATCTTTTGTATTATTTATAGTAGTAAAAGCACTATTTGCTTTAGAATCTAATTCTTGTTTAGCTTGTATTACCTGAGAAAGTTTAGAATTTAAAGTAGTATTTAATTCATTTTTTTTATTAGAAATTTCACTAGATATTTTAGCAGAGCCCTTTTCTAAAAACTCTCCAAATAAACTATTACTATTTACATCTGATAATCCTCTCCCTTCATTATGTTCAGATAATATATTTAGTAAATTACTTGCAGGAATAGGGTCTTTAAGAGAATTTCTGTGTTTTTTTACAACAGAACTTCTTGTGCTTGCATCATCCTTGTTTTTCTTATCTATTTGAGACATAATTGTTTTATTAGTAAATGGATTTCCATCATCTATTTCATAACAACATTTTGATTTACAATAAAAGCAGGACATCATTCTGTATATCATCCCATTTAATTTACGTTTTTCAAAACTTTTTATGACATTGTAACCATATTCATAATTAGGAATAAGTTCACCATCTTCATCTTTTTCATACCAAGGTTTAATATCTTTTATTAAGGTAGGATAATTTTTTGTTAGTTGATAAAGAACTTCATTCATTTCAGTCGGACTAATTAATTGATTATAACATAATAATTCTTGGACTTCCGTAATATTGTCTTTATAAAAAGTAATATATTGTGGTCTATCTTCTATCGGTAAATCCAAAACTGAAGATACAACACTGCTTTTAGTTTCAATGGCATAAATTCGTTTATCAAGTTCCTTAATTCTCTTTACAAAACCTTTCTTTTTAGCCCATGATGCAAGAAGTGTTGCTGTAAAAGAAAGAACTGATAAAAGAACACCCTTAGACCAATCATAATGAACATTAAATTCAGTATTTGTGCCAAGTTCTTTAGGTGTAAAAAGTGTTAAAAAGGATGTAAATGATGTTATCAATATAAGCCACCATCCTACGGTTCCTTCTTTCTCTTTTAAACAATCGTTTAGATATTGTAAAGTGACCAGCACGTATTGCATAGGTTCAATCCATTGCTCAAGAATAATCTTTTTATTATCTTTCCATTTTTTTTTATTATTAGGGTCAATAAATTCTCTACTCACAGAATCTTCTGACCGTTCAGTTTGATTATTATCTGTTTTTGGAGGCATTAATTACTTATAAAAAGAACTATTTAAATAAATATATAATTTTGATAAAATTTGTTGTAATATATAATCGATTATCTATGAAAGAAATTATTTCTACCGAGTATTCTACTCTTTATACTGGTTCTCTTGAAGATATGAGCGACCTTGTGGATAGTTGTGTAGACGATATAAGACCATTACTTAATGATTATCCTCAAATTATAGTATATGGAAAAAAATGCCTACAAAGACGGTCTGTAGGATTTTTCTCTGATTCAATAATCGGATATAAATATTCAGGAAAAATTGAAACATCTCAAAGACTTACAAAAAATCTTAAAATCTTATTAGACCATATTAATATTAAGTTTAATTCAGATTTTAATGGAATTCTCGTTAATAAATATAAAGATGGGCTAGAATATATAAGCGACCATTCGGACAATGAACAAGAAATATCTGATAAAGGCGTAATTTCAGTATCGTATGGAGCAACTAGAAAATTTAGAATAAGAAATAAATTAACAAAAAAAATAGTAAAAGATATTCTTACAGAAAATTATCAAATTATTCAAATGAGTGGTAATTTTCAAAAAGAATTTTTACACGGAATTCCTATTGAAAAAAAAATAAAAGAAGAAAGAATATCATTCACTTTTCGTAAACATATTGGATAATTATTTATGTAATAATATAAATAATTATTTTATTAATTTGAATATGCAAGACCACCCATACCACTCATAATTCTTAATACATTATAATTTGTTGCATATACTCTTACACGACCAGGTTTGACGGTCCCACTAAGTGGGTCATCCTCTTTTAATATTCCTGCAGAAAGGTCTATAGTTCCTTGCTTGAGGGTGGATTGAGTAACAGTAAGGAATAAATTAGCATTATCTATTCTCGAGAAATTACATGTTCCGCTGGGTTGATGTTCTTCTGGTTTTAAAGCAAATGAATATACATTGATACCTACATGTGGTGAGTTTGTATGATGATTATATGGCTGAACTATATTGAAATAATCACCGTGTCTTTCAGAGAATCTATCTTGTCCGTTAAGCTGGATTTTAGCTTGGTTACAAGTATTTTCTCCCTGGTCTTCATTGACTAATTCTAATGCACCATTATTACTAGCTACTTGCACATTTTCAACTATACCATGTAACATATTACTTCCCGCCGTGTTATGAATTAATGTTGGAGTGCTATCTAATCTGTCTGAATAATTAAAATGTTGTAAGTTATCTGCACATGCTTCTTTTTGTGCAACCCAAATAAGTTCTTTAACTGGATGATTAAAGTTAAGTCTTATTTTACTTGATGTTGTTGTAATAGTCTCCTCGCCAGGATACTGTAACTGTTCTATAAGGTATTCATGAGATAATTGTGCAAAACGTCTTCTTTCATCGGTATCAAGGAAAATATAATCTACCCACAATGAAGTATTTTGTAAGGAACCGGTTGCCTGAACAAGATTTCGTGAAGTAGCAGTTTGAGCAATAAATAGGTTTTTTAATTCCTCGAATTCTATATTAATTTTAACTTCATGATACTGAAGAGCGATTAAAGGTAATGCAAGTCCCGGATTTCTACAAAACCAAAATTGTAATGGTACATATAATCTCTGTCCATTAATAGTTGTATCTGCAGTAATACCTTGTCTATTTTTAGTAAGACTAGGTATATTTCCAACCATTCTTTGGTAAGCATCGATATGTCCGGGTTGATTAGTTAATTGATTCCAAATATGTAACCATTCTCCATAATGTTTATCAATTCTTTGACCACCTATTTCTATTTCAGCAAAATTAATCATCTTTTCTCCGACCCAATTAACCCACCTTAACATACCACCTGTAAGATCAGTAGTATCATTACCAAGACGAACTTCATTAGACCCATCACCAGCACTTCCTTTCAAAGAAATATCAGGTAATTTAGATTGTAAATATATGCGATGAACTAAGTCACCATTTCTAGATATAGTGCAACTAACTTTTTTTCCGAAATCAGCTGTTCCGTTGAAAGTTTGTTCGATACTTTCAATTGAAAAGTTAGTATGTCTTCTATAAACTACTTTAAAAAAGGTAATCTGAGGATTACCTGTGAGATAAATATCTTGTGCGCCATAAGCTACTAATTGCATTAAACCACCTCCCATTTAGTTATATATATATTAAAAGATATTTATTTATATTATACGCACACTAATAACATAACAAAAAAAATATAGAAATATTTATGATATACCTAGTATAGAACTAAATTCCATATTTGATTCTACAAAATTTTTTAAAAAATCATCTAAATAAAAATTTTTAATAATTTCTTCTTTATCATTTGTAAATTCAAATCTTCCATTTGATTGTTTTCTTACAGTCCAGCCTTTTAGGACTGCATTATAAATAAACATCATTTTATAAATTGTTACAAAATCTAATTCTTTAACTATATCTTTTCCAAATTTATTATCCATCGAATGTGTTATATTATTATATTCATAATCTAATAATGTATAAAAAACGAATATAATTTTAATTAGGTATTTAAAGACTTAATATTCTTATTATCCATTATGTCTGATTTATTGTTTAAGGACAAAAAAAAGAAGACTTATACAAAAAAATCAAATACTAAAATTAAAACAACGATAGATAATCGTCATAATCAGAAACTTACAGAAATAACTGAACTGGAAAAAACAATCACTGAAAAAAATAATTTACTTGAAAAAGCAAAAATACAACTAGAAGTCTATAATCAAAAAGAAATGAAATACCTATCAGATAAAGAAATAAGTCTTAAATTAGAGCTTATCGAAAATATTAAAAATCTTAAAAAGGAAATAGAATCAATTAAAAATAATGAAATGAAAAATTCTTATATTTTACAAACAAGTCATTTATTATATGAATATTTTGATGAAAATAGGGTATTTAAAGAATCTGACTCGTTGACAAACACTTCTTCCAAAAAAAAGACAGTCTTAGATTTTTTTGGACCTGGTAAAAAGACGAAACCTAAAAAAAATGTAAATAAAAATGATATTTCGAGTTATTCCAGTAAAAATGCAATTATGGACCAATATTTGCAAATTACAGATGATTCATATATAAAAAATATCAATAATATTCCTAATGATGAATTAGATAATTGCTTGCAATGTAATGTTCCAAGAATATTAGATTCTTCACATGGTTGCATGATTTGTCCTAAATGCGGTTGCGAAGAAAAAATTCTGGTTGATTATGATACTCCGTCCTATAAGGAACCGCCAAGAGAATTAACATATTTTGCATACAAGAAAATTAATCATGCAAATGAATGGCTATCACAATTTCAAGCAAAAGAATCAACAGATATAAGCGAAGAAATTTTTGAAAAGATTATGAATGAACTAAAAAAAGAAACCTATATTAATCTAAAAACTCTTACTGTTGAGAAAGTTAGAGATATTTTAAAAAAATTAGATCTGACAAAATACTACGAACATTGTCACTATATAACAAATAGGATTACAGGTAAACCTGCACCCGTAATCACGGGAGATCTAGAAGAAAAGGTAAGAAATATGTTTAAAGAAATTCAGGGACCATGGATGAAATATTGTCCTTCAGACAGGTCTAACTTTTTTTCTTATCCATATATTTTTTACAAATTCTTTCAGCTTCTTGATAAGGATGAATATCTACCTTATTGTAGATTACTTAAATCAAGAGAAAAATTACAAGAACATGACGAAGTATGGAAACAAATATGTAAGGATTTAAAATGGCAGTATATACCGACCGTTTAAATTTGATAAAAAAAATTATCAAAATTAAATATAAAAAATGTTCAGCCAAAAGATGAATCTAGAAAAAAAAATTGCATCTCTATGCTACATAAAAAATATTGAAGTATCTGGTGCAGAATTAAGGTCATACACGACTAAAGAACTTAAAACTATATTTAAAAGACTCTGTAACACAAGTATTTGTAATCGTAATAACAGTTTTTATAGAACATCATGCGTTTACTAATCTGATTTCTTAAGTATATCAGCTCTATTAATACTATCTTTTATAATATCATCTAATGTTTTTTTTGATTTCCAATTTAAAAATTCAGAAGCCTTACTACAATCAGCAAAACAAAAAGGAACGTCCCCTTTACGTCTACTTACAAATTCAAACGGTATGGCATTATTTGTTAATTCATTAAATCTGTCTACAATTTCCATTATAGTATACCATTTTCCAGTACCGATATTAAATATTTCGTAACAATTTTTACTGTTGAGATTATCTAAATAATCAATTGATTTTATATGTGCTAATGCAAGGTCGCTTACGTGTATAAAATCTCTTATACATGTTCCATCTTTTGTTTTATAGTCATTTCCAAATATCTTTAATTTTGATTTTTTTTTTAAATAAACATTAATAATGTGTGGAAATAAATTTGAAGGTTCATCCTTAGGATCTTCACCTATAAGTCCTGAACTATCAGATGCAACTGGATTAAAATATCGTAAAATTATAATATTCCAATTATTAATAAACAAATCTTTAAGCATCATTTCAATTATTAGTTTTGATTTACCGTAAGGATTAGTTTGCATATTATAGGTGGATGCAGTTTCTTTAATAGGAACATCTATTTGGTTACCATAAACAGTTGCAGAAGAAGAAAATATTAGATTTTTACAATTATATTCCTCCATGACTTCTAATAGATTGATGGTGCTTATTAGATTATTTCTATAATATAAAAGTGGCTTTTGTATTGATTCATTAACTGATTTAAACCCAGCTAAATGAATAACATTTGTAATTTTATATTTTTTAAAAATATCTTGAAGACATTCTTTATTAATAAGATCTATTTTATATAGCTCTATTTTAGGACAAATTTTTCTTAAAGTATTCCATATTGTATTTTTTGATTTTGATAGGTTATCAATTACGACTATTTTTGTATCCTTTCTATATAATTCCAAACATATGTGAGAACCTATATATCCTGCTCCTCCTGTAATCAAAGTATAATCCATTTTATATGTATTACTCTTAATCTTTAAATTTTAATTATTATATAATTAATTACATAATAGTTAATTAACCCATGTGGGGGAATCCTGACATATTAGCACCAATACCAAAACCAGTGCCTTGTCTGGCTGCGGAGCCAATGCTTGGGGCATACATGTCTAAGAGAGCGAATGTAGCAGCGGCAGTAATAGCAATCATTACAATTTCTTCTACATTCATTTTCTTTTGTGGTATGTAGTAAGCAGCAACGGCGACAGCACCACCTTCTACAAGGTATTTGACTGCGCGTTTTACGATTTCTTGGAGATCGAAAGCAGTTTGAAGTTCATCAAGTTCATTTCTTAATGCGTCCATATTTATATATATTATAAGAAGAAAAAAATAACCATTTAAAGTTATTATTATTAAATAATAAATATAATATGTCTGATATACAAGAAGAAGACTTTCTTGAAGTAGATCCTCAAGTAAGAGGACAAAATTATTGTTGTATTTCTTTTGTTTCACCCGAAAATATTCTTAATAATAAAGAAGTATTTAAGATGCATAAATTTTTATCCAATCTTCAGGAGAGATACAAAAAAATAGAAGAAGTAGCAAAAAAACACTTATCTGATACTGAATTTCCTCAATATGTAGTTCCTGAATTTACTCAAGATTTTAATGCTTTGCAAGAAAGATGGAAAGATTTTTTATATGTAAATAATGAAAAACTTGAAAGCGAATTCTATGAAAAAAATGATTTTAAAACTACAGTGAGAGGAGTTAAAGTAAGGGGTTCTTATGATACATTACAAGAAGCACAAGTTAAAGCTAAAAAATTACAAAAAACAGACAAAAATTTTAATGTTTACATTGGTCAGGTAGGATATTGGTTACCTTGGGATCCTAACCCTCACTCTATTGAAAATCAGGAATATGCTGAACCTGAGTTAAATACTCTTGTAAAAGAATATCGTAAAAATCAAGAGAAAAAAGAAGAGCATTTCAGAGAAAATATTGATTATGTTAAAGAACAATCTGAAAAACAAAAAAAGGAAAAAGAGGAAAAAGAGAATTCAGCTCTAAAAGTAAAAGAGGAAAGTCCTGATGAAGTAGCAGTTAATAATGCCGAAGGTGATAACACTGCAGAAGAAATTGTAAATAAAATGGAAGAAGAAGACCCTTGGCTTAAACAAAAAGAGGAAGGTTAGAAGATAAAAAAATATTAATATAATTTAAATGAAATCAATTATATTAATACTACTTATGTTAGGATTATTACTTATGGTTAAAGGATACACTGAAAATTACAAGAATTGTCCTTTACCAAAGATAGAATACAGATATATACCCAGGAATTTTTATGAAGAACAAATTACTGAAAACAATCTAAAAAGTTTATATAGTGATATGTTTAATAAATCAGATTCCTGGAGTAAATATCCTATGGGAGATGCTGATGTTATTTCAAAAGTTGATAACAATCAAAATTTTATAGATGAATCACAATTTGATACAGAATAATTTAACAACTAAATCGATATATATTAATATCTTTAGGAATTTTTGTTTTTTTCTTCTTACTATTTTTTTGAATAATTTTAAAATCATTAAAAATCCTGCTGTTAAATAATTCAGTTGGTTTAACATCAAATTCCCAGGAAGTTATCTCAATATAAAGTTCCCAATCAAATTGTCTTAATTCTAATTGTTTTTTATCAGTAGTGGTAATTACTTTTGTAAGGAGTTTTTGCAAATCTGTGTTGACAAGATATTCTTTATATTCATATAATACCGAATGACTAAACATAATTAAATCAGTCCACATATTATCTTCAATATCAATATTTTCTAAACCAGAATTATTAATTCTTGAATAAACATACTGTTCAAAGCATTCACCAGGACCATTAAATACATTATTATTCCCAACTATTTTTTTAAAATTATAGGTTGAACGGCCCCAATCTATTATTTTAAATATATAGCCATAAGTTGGAACTTTAAATAGGGTATTATTAAATTGATAATACAAATATTTTTCATCCGTCTGTTCAATCATGATATTTCCAAAGTGTAAATCATTATGCTTTATTCCAAATACAGAAATCATAGTTGCAATAGCAGAAAATATTTGAAATACACATGATAAAATTATTTTATAATTTAAAATATTGTTTTCAATAAGATAATCAATACTGAATCTCATATATTCAGTTACAAGTAAATAAGAAGGTGTATTAGGGTATTGAAGAAAAATACCTTCTGCAGACTCATAGTATTTTATATCAGCATCTATTTCTAATAATTCATTAATCTGATCAAGAATTGTATCGGAATTAGAAACATCAAATGTGTAATTATCTAGGTTGGTGTAATAATTACCAAAATATCTACAAAAATTAGGAGAATATTTTTCCTCATATAATTTTGATGTTAAGTATGTTACAAAATGTTCTACATTTGCTTGATTATTAGTATTATATAGGCTATCATAAACCGCTTGACCTACAGGAGATATATTATCCATATTTGTGCTACAAGATTTGTAATAAAGTTCCATAGTTAAAGGGTCGAATAAAGGGATTTCTTTTATAAACACTTTTTTATGAAATAAATTATTATTAGAAGTTTTAATTTTTGCATTATAACAGTATCCTGTTATCCCGAATCTTTTTTTCTTAGATATTAGTTCAAATAGTTTATATTTATTATTTAGACATTTAGAAGTATTAATGAAATTTGTAAATAGTTTAGTGTGCGGAGAGAAAAAACTAAAATCAGATATATTATAGAATTTACTTATATTATCATTAATTCTTAAATATTCTTTCTCTGATACATTTCTTAATCCTAAACAACTATGTATCTTTTTATGCAAATTACTATCTTTCATATTACACCTATATCTTATTTTTTTAACATACTTTAAACTAACATGCGTAAAAACAAAAATACAATTTGCAATGGTTAAATTAATAGAATGTCTCTTAAATTACAAAGATTTGATATGTCAAAAATTGAAGATGATAAAGTTGTAGTATTTATAGGTAAGCGTGAAACAGGAAAGTCCTTTCTTGTAAAAGATTTACTTTATCATCATCAAGATATGCCTGTAGGAACTGTAATAAGTGGAACAGAAGGTGCAAATAGTTTTTATTCAAAATTGATGCCTGCATCATTTATTCATGGAGAATATCATGAATCTAAAATAAGCAATTATTTAAAACGGCAGCAAATGGTTACAAAAAGATGGAAAAGTCAAATGGATTCAACAGGAAGTAGTAATATTGACCCAAGAGGATTTTTAATTTTAGATGATTGTTTGTATGATTCTTCATGGGTCAGAAGTAAAGATGTTAGGTCATTATTTATGAATGGAAGACATTATAAATCAATGTTTATAATTACTATGCAATATGCTCTAGGAATACCTCCTAATTTAAGAACTAATATTGATTATGTATTTTTATTGAGAGAAAATATTGTAAGAAATCGTAAGCAACTATATGAACAGTATGCAGGAATGTTTCCTGAATTTAACCAATTTTCCACAGTAATGGACCAGTGCACTGAAAATTACGAATGTCTTGTTATTCATAATAATGCCAAAAGTAACAAATTAGAAGACCAAGTATTTTGGTACAAAGCTTCTCCACATGATGATTTTCAGTTAGGACATCCTACATTTTGGAAACATCATAATACATTTTTTGACCCTGACCATGATCAGCATGATGAAGATTACGATTTGTATTCTTCAAAAAGAAAAAAGGGATGTATAATTAATGTTAAAAAGGAATACTAATTAAAATCCTGGTTCTCCAGTTAGCACATCTTGACTATTTAATACTGGAACAGAAGTATTGCTAACTAGTAATGCAGTAATTCCACTAATTACTATCGACAATAAAGATAATTTAAGCATGGTTACTTTATTATTTTCTTTTTTATAACATTTGTTATGAATAAGATACGTTGTTATTGTAATACATATTCCTATTACTATGGCAAGTAATATATTTTTCATAGTTTTATACTATAAGAAATATAATAAACCTAATAATTAAATTTAATTAATTTTTATTAATTACATAAATTGAGCAGCGTCATCAAAAAAACTGAATGCTTCTTCGTCATCAATTTCATTATTTTGTGATTGGTTATTTTTAATATCTTCTTTAATATCCTTTTTAAGTTCTTGCAATGTATTATTATTAGAAAGAATTTCTAGCTTATCAATATCTTCTTTATTTACTAATTCTTTAAGTTCCTGTGCAGCTGAATCAAGGCTTGTATAATCATTTATTTTATCCATAACTTTATTAATAGGTGGTTCTTGATAAGGAATTTGTTTTTTATCTAGACCCGGTTCATCATCTGCGCTACTTATTTCATCCACATCTTCAACGATAACTTTATTTTTCAATTCTTCTATTTTTTCTTTTGCATCATTATGTAGTTCTTTATTTACATTATCAATATTATTTTCTAAAGTTTTATTATTATCAGTTGCTGGAACAGTAACTAACTCTTTTTTACTCTTTTCTACACAAGTAGTTATGTGTTGGTCTTCTTCGTTGATAATTTTTTCAACATTATTAACTAAAGGTTTTTCAGAATTTGCGACTTTATCAATATTAATTACCTTAAGTTCTTTTTGTTCGACATCAGTTTTTTCTTCAATTTCTAAATTAGTTTTTGCCAGTGGTTTATTTTCTTTTGTTCTTGGGCTATCCTTTGCAGGTTCATTTTCTATAGATTTTACATCTACTACTGCTTGGGGAACAGGATTATTACTTTGATTAATGTTCTCGACAGTATTCAAAATAGGTTCTTCTTCTGCAGATAATGTTATATTTTCTTCAGCTTTTTGACCTCCAGATTCTTTTAAAACTTGTTTATCATTTTCAATTTTATCTCTAGATTCAGAAAGAGTATTTACTGTATCCTCTGTTGGATTACTGTGATTTTCTCTATCAGATGTATTTGATTCACCAATAACTTCTTTTATAGCTTTTTGTTGATTATCCTCTAAGTTTATGCTTTCTTCTTCCGAATCCATGTTTAACTTAGACAAATTATTTTTAGTATTAGTATATGAGGCTGTCTCAAAATCTGTATTTGTTGATTTATTATTTTCTATTATTTCCGTATTTTTTACATCATCATCAACTTTTTTATCTGTAGTTTCTTGTAAATCACTATTTAATTTACTTTCAGAATTAATAGGAACACGGCTATTATCAATCATATCATTAGGTATTTCTAACATAGAGTAATTATCATCTATGGAAGAACGAGATAAAGTTTGTAACTCGGATCTTACAAGTTTTCTTAAATTTTCTTTAGTTGATTTAGTTAAATTAGCTTCAATTTCGTCATTAATATCATCATCTTTATAATCTTGGTCTATATACTCCTTAAGAATGTATCTTACAGGTAGTAATTTTCTAATAGTTTCCTTTATTGATTCTTCTATTAATTTTTCTGAATCAATCATATTTCTTTGAATATCAATTGTAGATACAGTATTATCTAATAACCAAGCTTTTCTCCAGAAATTTCTAGCACACTGTATATAGCATTTATGGATAAAAAATGAACCAACAGGAACGTTAACTGGAATAGATTTATTATTTTTCTTAATTTGGATAGAAGACAATACCTTTGTATGACTAACAAAAACAGCTGTAATAAGATCTTCAATAAAATCACAGTCACTTTTCTTAACAATTCTTAAATATTCATCATTAACTTTACTTTGATTCCATTGAGGAACGCTTGATAGTAAGATTTGAAATTTTTTAAGAATGTTTTTGTCTTTTACTTTTTTACAATGACTAAATGCAGCATCATATATAGATTTAATACCTATATATATTTCTGGGGTAAGTACACCAACTAATTGTTGTGTATATTCTTTTTTGGCATCCGCTAAAACATTCATGTTGTAACGACTCATGTTTATGTAAATGGAGAAAAACCTTAAAGAATATGAACGAAATTAGTTGTAAGCATATGACGAAAGAGATTGTGTATAAGGATTATTTTTAAATGCTTTTAATAGGTCAGGTTCAATTCTTTCATCTAATATATTGTAATTATATTGATTTTTTTCTTGAGTAACAGAACAAGGTTTTATTTCAGGAATTGAATTAATAATTTTATTACCTGTAAGTTCTCTTGTATTAATTCTGTCACCTTCTATTTTTTTTACTTGAATAGATACTTTATCTTTACCATTAGAAATTTTACTTCCTTGAGGACCAGGATTTCTACCTTTTAAAGACTCTTCTCTACAACCATTAGTTCTCATATTTTTATATTGTGTTTTACTTGAAGATTTTTTATATAGACTATTAGCAGTACCTTCATATTCGAAATCAGATGTAAATTGTCTATTAGTATTAGGAGCTTCTTTTTCATTGCTGATGTAACCTAAACCACCATTTCTCTCTCTATCAGCTATACCTGAATATTCAAAATCAGATGTAAATTGTCTATTAGTGTTAGGAGCTTCTTTTTCATTAGTGATGTATCCTACTCCTTGTGAAACACCACTAACATGACCTGTATGAGAATTATCGATGCGAGTTTCTTTAATAGTCTTCTTAGCTACATCATTAGGGTCATATACTGCAAGTTTTACAGGACCCGTAAGATTTCCTGTTCTATTATCATGAATATTTGTTTCCTTTATTGTTGTCTTGGTTCTATCATTAGGATCTTTAACTACATTTTTTTGAATTACTTTCATGTTAAGATGAATATCTTCTTCTCCAATTGTTTCTCTGATTGTAGTTTTAAATTTCATTGTTTTATAGTCTATTACTGTGCCTTCTTTTGTAGCAGTAGTTTGAATATTTCCAGTTCTATTATCGTGGATATTTGTTTCTTTTATTGTTGTTTTAGCTACATCATTGGAATCCCATGCAACACCTTTTTCATTAGGGTTCATATGACCAGTATGATCATTATCTGTAGTTGTTTCCTTAATAGTTGTCTTTGCGATATCTGTATCATCCCATACAACACCTTTTTCATTAATGTCAACATTTCCGGTTCTATTATCATGAATATTTGTTTCTTTAATAGTTGTTCTTGCTATATCATTCGCATCCCATACAACACCTTTTTCGTTAATATCAACATTTCCTGTTCTATTATCATGAATATTTGTTTCTTTAATAGTTGTTCTTGCTATATCATTTGAATCCCATACAACATTTTTGGAAACTTTGGAAGCACCTAAGTTACCAGTTTGTCTGGCGTTACCTTGAACATTTTCTTTTTTGGTAGTTTTCATTACATCGAGTAAAGGAGCAAGTATAGATTTTACAACGGTTGTAACATTACTAGTGTGAGTTCTTTTTTGGGTAATATCTCTTTCATTAGAGCCAGGATTAAAACTACTTTTTCCGTGATCATCATTTTTAACATCATTTCTGAATAAATTTCTAGGTCCTGCATCAGGAACTTGTATTTTATTGGTTTTTTTATAAAGTGATCTTGCTGTATCTTTCTTGAGACTTGAAGGTGCTGCAGAACCTGTATAATGTTGAGAATCTTTTCTATTAGTATCTTTTACAATAAGACAAGATCTTGCTGTTTGTTTTTCTACTCCACCTACAGTAGTAAAGTATCTATCTTCACTATTAATATAAAATGTATCTGGTCTATTTTTGGCAATATTAGGTGTAGCTGCAGTTCTATCACTTATTGATTTACCTGGTATAACTCTTCCTTTATATGATATTTGAGGATTAGAAGCAGGTCTTAAATCATCTATTCCTTTAGGTATTATAAAATCTCTAACATCTTGATGAAATCCTCCACTGGGTGTAGTTAAATCATCATACATACCAGGACCTACTTGAACTTGTTCAAAAGGTAATTCCATCTTTTTATATCTTGAACTAACATGACGATTACTCATTTCAGCATTTTTTTCTGTATCATCTTGAAAATGTTTATCTTTGGTGGGCTCAAACATAGGAATAGGAGCTGATTTTTTCTTTGTAAATTGTTCCGTGCCAGTATGATTTCCAAGTATGTCATTATTTTCATTAACTTTACTTTGCTTTATGTGAGAACCAAAAAAAGGAACGTTCTTCTTTTTAAATAAGTCTTTACTGATAACTTGTCCTGATAATGAAGATCTATAGGAATCTTCAGATTCCTGAGAATTTTTTTGAAGATATTTAATTGATGTATTATTTGAATTAATTATATTATTATTGAATTGTCTTGGTATTACATTACTATTAATACTATCTTTTGATTTATTAAAATTTTTAGTAGCTAATTCTCTTTCTATTTGAGTTGTATTTTTTGAATAATTAGAACTATAAATAGAATTTTGGGAGGGATCCTTAAAAATATTTGATGGATTCCTATCTTTTCGGTTATTTTTACCATTTTTACTTAAGGCTGCTCCAGTCCCAATTATACTTCCTATTAATAATGATTCCATATTTATATTATATTGGCTTTTTTTTATTTACATCAAAACATAAGTAAAATATAATTATACTTAGGTTTAATAATTATGATTGTTTAATATTAGTTTCATTTTGCCAATGAACTGATGCAGGCTGAGTTGCCACAGCACATGTTCTGGAGGTTTGTTCGCATGGCATTTCTCCTCCCATTGGTAAAGCAGGAGTAGGATCGATAGGATTAGGAATACATGGGCGATGATTATCTTTTGAAAGAATTCTGTTACTTATATTCCAGTTAAATGGAATTTCTACACGGTCTTGGGGATTACCACAAATTAGATGTTCCCATCTATTCCATCCAGTGCTTCTTAGATTACAGGATGGATTACTTAAACGAGTATCTTCTGCTGGAGTAAAACAATCTCTCCAATGTTGTAATTGTTCGTCTGTATGAATACCGCAATTTCCTACAACCCCTTGTCCACATACTTCTCCTGAATTACATACATTATCAGGGCAGCTCGGCATGTAAGAATCATTAATGTTTCTAGATAATTTGCGAGTAATTCCTGATAATTCAGAATCAACATCAACAAGTGGAACTCCTTTAAGATGCGAGACACCTTGTTTTTGCATTCTTATACTTGGGGGAGCTGGGTAGCAAGGATCACAAGAATGTTTAGGAACATTGTATGAATATAATCCAGGACCTACAGATTGATTAATAATTTGTTTGTAACTTTCTTCATCAAAAATATTTCTAGAAAAGCTCATTTATATAATATACATATAATTTTTTTAAATTGATTAAAAAATTTATATACGATAATATAATATTAATTAATTTTTGTTATGTAAATCACAAGGATTTCTTGTAACTACAACAGGTGGAGGACAGTTAACAAGATTAGGTGGTGAAGGGAGTGTTACAACCGGTCTCTTAATATATTGGCAAGTAGGTAAATGAACTTTTGTTAAATCTACTACTCTTTCTTTATTACAAGCGTTCGCTGGAATAACAAGTGTATTTCCTTCTACGGGTGCATATTTTTTATTTGGGCACTTTGTAGCAAGTCTGGTTTGTCCTCTAAGATCATTTTCAAGGTCAACCATATTACCCTTAATATTAGAAACATCTTGTCCTCCTAATAGTCCAAACTCATGTCTACATTTACCACAATTTTCATATTTCATGGGATTAAGAAGATAACTGAGAGGTCCGCAACTTTGATTAATATCTACTTTGTATGCACAGGTGTCATATCTAAGTCTATTTGAACTCATTTATATTATACAACGAGAATTTTTTTAATAC
>MDTG01147534.1_pt1 | contig 37377 bp, 40 predicted proteins | sample 811421 | NCBI WGS metagenome assembly MDTG01 (sample SAMN05326645, study PRJNA326480) | marine metagenome | isolation source: seawater | place: Pacific Ocean: South East | collected 2011
ATAGATAACTCATCTTTTTATTAAACTTTAAAAAGCAGGCCTATGGTCTGCTTTTTTTATTTCTTTTTTTTATGTAATTTTGCTTTGAACTTAAAACTTAAAACTATGAAACCAGTTCTTACCATTTTGGGTATTTTTTTATTTCTGCAAACAGCTACCCTAATTGTAAAATTCAAACCAAACTTTACCAATTAGATAACGGAACCCCTATTTTTCTTTATGAATCGAATAAATTGAGCCTAATAAACGGTATCGATACTTGGCAAAGCATAAAGTTCCCAGAACCCTTTACTTTAGAACAAGGAAATGAATATCTAGTGACAGTTGGTGGTGATGGTACTATCACGTCTGATACAACACGTATTGGCGCTACAAGTTCAAGAGAAGGCAGTTATGGATGGAGAATTTATAATGGCTACACCTCACCAGGCAGTAGTTCTGCAGAACAAGATGGTATATATTTGTCTATTCCAATGGTAAGGATGAATTTTGACCCTAATGTAGCAGGTCCAATAAGTGTTAAAGAGGAAGAATTATCTTATTTCTCCATTTACCCCAATCCGAATAACGGCATGTTTAGCATAAGTTTCGACAAGAATATTACTGTAAAATCCTCGATAGAAATTCACAATATCCTTGGACAGTTAGTTTATAACGAACAGCTTAATGAGAAAATGATTTCTAAAGATATTAACTTAAGTCATCTTGAACAAGGGATTTATACCGTCAGCCTGAAAACTAATGGTGAAAATGCTCAAACTCAAAAAGTGATAATTAAGTAAATGAGTTTTATATAAAAAAAGGCTAGTCATCGACTAGCCTTTTTTTATGCTTACTTTTTGAGCTTTTTGAAGAGCTTAGAAGCGAAAACGAAATCATTCAACTCTTTAGAGTCTGAATTAACAATGGAATCTTTATCTCCTTGCCAAGCCAGTTGCCCCTGATGAATAAACGCTATGTTATCGCCTATTTCCATCACTGAATTCATATCATGAGTATTCACAATAGTTGTTATTTTGTACTCTTCTGTAATTTCTTGAATAAGGTTATCAATAATTATTGCTGTTTGCGGGTCTCGTCCAGAATTAGGCTCATCACAAAATAGATATTTTGGATTCATAGAAATTGCTCTAGCAATCGCTACTCTTTTCATCATACCTCCACTTAATTCAGCTGGATATAGATTGTTAACGTTGTTTAAATTAACTCTTTTCAAACAAAAATTAACACGGTCTTTTTTCTCCTCATCACTCATATTAGTGAACATATTTAGAGGGAATGAGATATTTTCTTCGACTGTTAAATAGTCAAAAAGTGCGCCACCCTGAAATAACATTCCAATTTCCTTTCTTAACTCTCTTCTTTTCTTTTTATCTAATTCGTCAAAAGAAGACTTGTTAAATAAAATGCTTCCTGAGTCAGGCATGTGCAAGCCTACCATACACTTTATTAACGTTGTTTTTCCTGAACCACTAGCACCAATAACTAAATTGGTTTTTCCAGATTCAAAAACAAATGAAACATCTTTCAAAACGTGATTATTACCAAAGGTTTTGTTTATGTTTTTAACTTCAATCATGCTAACATTAATTGAGTAAGTATGAAGTTCATTATGAGAATAAATATACAGCTGTAAACCACAGACTTAGTACTAGACTTACCTACAGCTAAAGCTCCCCCACTTGTGTAATAGCCAAAGAAAGAAGAAATCGAAGAAATGGCAAAGGCAAAAAATATTGTTTTAATTATTGCATAAAAAATATAATAGGGCTCAAACCAATAAATTAAACCTTGTAAAAATTCTGGTTTACTGATTATCCCACCCAATGTAGCTGCCAAAAAACCTCCGAACATTCCTATTCCCATACTTATAATAACAAGAAAAGGAAAAAATAAAACCGAAGCTATTATTTTAGGTTGAATGATAAAAGCAGCTGAATTGATACCCATAATTTCCAGGGCATCAATTTGTTCTGACACTCTCATTGTTCCAATTTCAGAGGCAATACTAGAACCCACTTTACCAGCAAGAATTAAAGCAATCATGGTTGGGGAAAACTCTAAAATCAATGATTCTCTTGTGGCATAGCCAATCAGATATTTGGGAATAAATGGGTTGCTTAGCTGCAGTCCTGTTTGTATGGTTACAACAGCACCCATAAAAAGTGAAATAATAGATACAATAGTTAAAGAGTTGACTCCTAAATTTACCATTTCATCTAGAATTCTTCTCCAGTAAACCTTTTTATTTTCAGGACGACTAAACACATTGCCTAACATGCTTAAGTACAAACCAAAAAGTTTTAAACCATTTATCATATTCTCCAAAAATAATAATATTTAAGCGGTTATCTTAAAAGCAAGATTAGTATTTTTGATAATCTATTACACAAAACTATGTTTTCAAAAAAGAATTTAATCTATATCTCTGTATTCATTTCAGTCATTTTTTGCTTATCATCTTGTAGTATTCTAAAAAAAGATTGCGATTGTCCCTCTTTCTCTAAGTCAAAATCAGCTATTGAAAAACATGGATAATTACTTTTTAGATTAATTCTAAATAAGTAATTTAGTGGCATGAAAAATCTAAGTGAGTTAAAGCTTGGCACCAAGGCAGTAATCGACTCTTTTTCTGATAAAGAATTAGCGTTAAAGTTAATGGAAATGGGATGTTTGCCGGGTGAAAAAATTCATGTTGAGCGCAAAGCTCCACTTGGCGACCCCATAGCAATCTCTATTTCAGGCTATGTTTTGAGTATGAGAAAAGCCGAAGCAGAAACTATTTTTGTTAATGAAATACCATAATTATTGACAAACTCTAAAAAAATCACCGTAGCCTTAATAGGTAATCCTAATAGTGGAAAAACTACTTTATTTAATGCCCTTACTGGCTTAAATCAAAAAGTAGGTAATTTTCCAGGTATAACTGTCGACAAAAAAGTCGGCGCTTGTCAAATTTCTCAACTTGCTAGTAAAAATAAAGTAGATACTGAGTTTATTGATTTGCCAGGAACTTACAGCTTATACCCTAAGTCTATGGACGAAAGCATCAGCTTTCAAGTCCTTTGCGACCCTAAAAATGAACACCATCCAGATGTAAATATCATTATTGTTGATGCATCAAATCTAAAACGTTCGTTATGTTTAGCCACTCAGGTTATCGATTTAAAGACTCCCTGTATTCTTGCACTAAATATGATGGATTTGATTGAATCCGACGGTGTTAAAATTGATTTGCAATCGCTGGAAAAACAGCTGGGAGTCAGTGTTGTGGCAATTAATGCCAGAAAACAAATAGGTATAGGTAATTTAAAGCAAGCTATACTCAATGTTAAAAAAAGGGAAGCTAAAAAAAGCTTTGTTGACATCAAAAACCTTTGCCCTGAACTTATCACAGACATACAACAAAAACTTGATAAAGCTAGTGATTACAACGCCTTCCAAATTGCTTGTAATTACAAAACCATCACAGATTTCTCTAAAGATGAAAAGGATAAGCTAAACCATATCGTAAATAAGCACAAATTTATAGCCAAACGATTACAAGCTACAGAAACAGTTAGGCGATACAAAGCTATTGACAAGCTACTTGATGAGTGTGTTGAATATCCAGAAAATAGCCGAAATAATAGCCTAACCCATAAATTAGATAATATCTTAACTCATCCTGTTTATGGGTTTATCATCTTTTTAAGTGTCCTCTTCTTAATTTTTCAAGCCGTATTTTCTTGGTCAGAATACCCTATGGAGCTAATCGACGGTGCTATTTCACAATTATCACAGTTTACTGCAAACACCTTGCCTGAAGGAGCATTAAACAGCTTGATTGTAGATGGAATAATTGCTGGATTAGGAGGGATAATCATATTTGTACCTCAAATTGCCTTTCTATTTGCCTTCATTGCTATTCTTGAAGATACAGGCTATATGTCTAGGGTAAGCTTTATAACAGATAAAATATTGAGAGGCTTTGGACTTAGTGGTCGGTCAATAATACCTTTATTGAGTGGTGCTGCTTGTGCTATTCCAGCAGTTATGTCTGCACGAACCATACCTAATTGGAAAGAAAGAATCATAACTATTATGGTCGTTCCATTAATGAGTTGTGCGGCTAGGCTACCTGTCTACACCCTTCTTATTTCAATGATAATACCCGCAGACCAAAAATGGTTCATCTTCAACTTACAAGGGCTAACAATGATGGGGTTTTATCTGATTGGCTTTGTCGCTGCAATATCAATAGCATGGATAATGAAGTACATCGTAAACTCCAAAGAACGCAGTTATTTTGTGATGGAGATGCCTACCTATAAAACACCCGATTGGAAAACAGTTATATATACTATCATTGAAAAAGTTAAGGTATTCCTCATGGATGCTGGTAAAATTATAATTGCCATTTCTATTGTATTGTGGGCATTATCGTCTTTCGGACCAAGTTCAACATTCGAAGAAATAGAAAATAAATATAAAAATACAGAAAATGCAGAGGTTATGATTGCCAGTGAAAAGTTAGAATCTTCATATGCAGGTATTATTGGCAAAAGCATAGAACCAGCTATTGCACCATTAGGCTTTGATTGGAGAATAGGGATTTCTCTAATAACCTCATTTGCTGCTAGAGAGGTTTTTGTTGGCACGATGTCTACTATATATAGTGTAGGTGATGCGGATAACACAAAATCAATACGTGAAAAATTAATGTCGCACAAAAATCCAAAAACAGGAGAGGCATTTTTCACCCCTGCTGTAGCTCTTTCATTAATGCTTTTTTATGCCTTTGCCATGCAATGCATGAGTACTTTAGCAATAGTTTTCAGAGAAACTAATGGATGGAGATGGCCAGTCATTCAATTTATATATATGAGTGCCCTAGCTTATTTAGCTAGTTTTGTAGCTTATCAACTACTTAGCTAATGGAGTATTTAAAATACTATATACCCTCAAAATCTATTGATAAGATTTCTGAATGGTTGGAAGAATACAATTGTACACTAACAATAAAAAAAAGAAGAACCACTAAATTAGGAGATTATCGTTATCACAAAAACAAGCACTACATTTCAATAAATGAAGATTTGAACCCCTATTCATTTCTAATCACATTAACACATGAAATAGCGCATATGGTGGTTACTGAAAAATATTCCTCAAGAGTCTCCCCACATGGCAAAGAGTGGAAAAATGAATTTAAAAAATTAATGCTTGGCTTCATACCTCTTTTTCCTATTGAAATTCAACAATCTTTGGCCATTCATTTAAAAAACCCAAAAGCATCGAGCAGTTCAGATTATATGCTTGTAAAAGCATTAAGAAAATATGATAGTCAGCCAACGCTCACAATCTCAGATATTCCAAATGGGAGTATTTTCTTTACTCCTAATGGCAAAAAATATTTAAAGGAAAAAAAAAATAAAAACTCGATTTCAGTGTAAATCTTTAAACAACAACAAAATATATCTTTTTTACCCATTAGCAGAAGTGCGCATATGATTTTGTACTTTTGGTATTCAACTACATTCGTGTTATGAACAATAATAATTATGCCGTAATAATGGCAGGAGGTATAGGCTCAAGGTTTTGGCCTATGAGCAGAAGTACTTACCCTAAGCAGTTTTTAGATATTTTAGATACAGGAGAAACACTTATTCAACAAACGTTTAGACGTTTAGCTAAATCATGTCCTGCTGAGAATATTTTGGTTGTTACAAATGCCAAATACAAAAAGCTTTGCTTAGAACAATTAGGCGATATGATAGAAGATAATATTTTGTGTGAGCCCACCATGAGAAATACGGCACCATGTATTGCTTATGCATCATTCAAAATAAATAAAAAGAACCCTAACGCAAATATTATTGTTGCTCCATCAGACCACCTTATAAGTAATGAAGATGAGTTTACAAGAATTATTTCTGACTGCTTTGAAGTTTGCACTAACAATGAGGTGCTTCTCACCTTAGGCATAAAACCTTCAAGACCTGATACAGGATACGGATATATCCAATTCAATGAAGGAAAATCGGATCTACATAATAGCATAAATACTGTTAAAACCTTTACGGAGAAACCAAACTTAGAACTCGCTAATCAGTTTTTAGAAAGTGGTGACTTTTTATGGAATTCAGGTATTTTTATTTGGAGTGCTAAAGCGGTTACCCTTGGCTTACGAAAGCATTTGCGAGATTTGTACGATAGATTTGAAGATGGTAACGACTATTATAACACTGACGAAGAAGTGGAGTTTATTAACCGAATTTTCCCAGGATGTAAGAATATTTCTATTGACTACGGCTTAATGGAAAAAGCAGATAATGTTTTTGTTTACCCATCTGATTTTGGATGGAGTGATTTAGGAACATGGGGATCTTTATACGGTCATTTACAACTTGACGATAATCAAAATGGAGTTATTGGTGATAATGTTATGCTTTATGATTCTAAAAACAATATTATTAATGCCCCTAATGAAAAAGTAGTGGTAGTTCAAGGGCTAGAAGACTATATTATCATAGACAACAAAAACACTTTACTGATTTGTAAAAAAGAAGATGAACAACAAATCAAGCAATTTGTTAGTGATATAAAGCGAGATAAAGGCGAAGATTACGTTTAAACTATTTTTTTAAACTACCACACATATCTTCAGGGCGTACCCATTCGTCAAACTCTTCTGACGTAAGATACCCTAAGTTGATAGATTCTTCTTTAAGAGTCGTTCCATTTTGATGAGCTGTCTTGGCAATTTTTGCGGCTTTCTCATAGCCTATTTTTGGGTTTAATGCCGTGACTAACATCAATGAATTATCCAAGTTCTTCTTTAAGTTATCGTGATTAGGCTCAATACCATCGGTACAATTAGTAGTGAAAGACACGCAAGCATCTCCGATTAGACGTGCTGATTGTAAGATATTAGCCGCCATCATAGGTTTAAACACATTCAATTCATAATGTCCTTGCATACCTCCTACTCCAATTGCTACGTCATTACCCATAACTTGGGCACAAACCATAGTTAGGGCTTCACATTGGGTAGGGTTTACCTTTCCAGGCATAATAGATGAACCTGGCTCGTTAGATGGAATTATGATTTCACCAATTCCACTTCTAGGCCCCGAAGCTAAAAGGCGAATATCATTAGCTATTTTATTTAGAGATATGGCCAGCTGTTTTAATGCAGCATGAGATTCAACAATAGCATCATGAGCTGCTAAAGCTTCAAATTTATTTTCAGCAGAAACAAAAGGTAATTGCGTAAACTCCGCAATCTTTTCAGCTACTAAGTCGGCATATCCGTCAGGTGTATTAATTCCCGTTCCAACAGCAGTACCACCAAGTGCCAATTCTGAAAGATGACTTAATGTATTTTCTAAAGCCTTAAGTCCGTGGTCAAGCTGAGAAACATATCCCGAAAACTCTTGCCCCAAAGTCAATGGCGTTGCATCCATTAAATGGGTTCTACCGATTTTCACAACATTCATAAATTGATTGGACTTTTTATCCAATGTATCTCTCAACATTTTGACTCCAGGAATTGTAGTTTCAACAATCATTTTATAGGCAGCAATATGCATACCTGTTGGATAGGTATCATTAGAAGACTGTGATTTATTGACATCATCATTGGGGTGAATGATTTTGTTATCATCATCAAGGCTACCACCATTCAATACATGAGCTCTATTAGCAATTACCTCATTAGTATTCATATTAGATTGTGTACCTGAACCAGTTTGCCAAATCACTAAAGGAAACTCATTATCGTGCTTACCATCCAAGATTTCATCACAAACGGCTGATATCAAATCTCTCTTTTCTGCAGAAAGAACACCAAGTTCACAGTTAGTATGAGCTGCGGCCTTTTTTAAATAGGCAAAACCATATACTACCTCTAGTGGCATGGTTGCTGATTGACCAATTTTAAAATTGTTTCTAGAACGTTCTGTCTGGGCACCCCAATATTTTTCTGAAGGTACTTTTACCTCGCCCATTGTATCTTTCTCAATTCTATAGCTCATGATTTTTTTATTAGAATATTAACACTTACTTTTGCACAAAGTTAATTCAAATTATAAAGATATGTTTATAGGTTTTGTCCTCTTTTTAGTTATTGCTGGTATGGCATTTTGGTTGTTAACCTTTATTATTAGTTTTTTACCGTATTGGATTGGCGCATGGTTTATCGAATCTTACAAAAACCGTGATTTGGTTGAAGATTTAGAATAGTCTAAATCACCTCCATTACCTTTTCCAAAGGTCTTCCTATAACAACACCTTTTTTACTTATAACAATTGGTCTTTCAATCAGTTTTGGATTTTCGACCATTGCTTTTATTATTTCTTTATCGCTTAACTCTCTATTCTTAAATTCTTCTTTCCAAATAGCCTCATTACGTCGAACCAATTCTATAGGTTGAATCTGTAATTCATCAATCAAAGAAGACAGCGAATCCAAAGAAAGGGTATCTTTTAAATATTCTACTATTTTAATATCGCATTTTTTTTCTTCTAAGAGGGCTAAAGCTTCTCTACTTTTCCTACACCTTGGATTATGATAAATTGTTACTTCCATAATTTTATTTTTGTCCAAACTCCATTAAATAAGCTTTGATGAAGTCATTAATTTCTCCATCCAATACAGCCTGTGTGTTTGATGTTTCATGTTCTGTCCTTAAATCCTTAACCATTTTATACGGATGTAAAACATAGTTTCTTATTTGAGAACCCCATTCTATTTTCTTCTTATTTCCTTCTATTTTATCTTTTTCAGATTGCCTTTTTCTTAACTCAATTTCATACAACTGCGATTTAAGTAGTTGCATAGCTTTTTCTTTATTCTCCAACTGAGAACGAGTTTCAGAATTGGTAATAATAATTCCTGTTGGGGCATGTTTTAGCCTTACAGCAGTTTCTATTTTATTTACGCCTTGACCTCCAGCACCACCAGCTCTAAAGGTGTCCCAGCTGATATCAGCAGGGTTAATTTCTATTTCTATTGAGTCATCCGCTAAAGGATATACAAAAACAGATGTGAAAGAAGTGTGGCGTTTAGCATTAGAATCAAAAGGTGATATACGTACTAATCGGTGAACACCATTTTCTCCTTTTAAATTTCCAAAAGCAAAATCTCCGTCAAACTGTAAGGTAACTGATTTTATACCTGCCGCATCCCCAGCTTGAAAATCCAATTCTTTAACTTTAAATTTATTTTTTTCACCCCACATGATGTACATACGCATTAACATTTCAGCCCAATCTTGACTTTCTGTACCTCCTGCGCCAGGGTTTATAGTCATAACAGCTGACAGATTATCTTCTTCGCCGCTAAGCATATTTTTAAATTCTAGATCAGCAACTTTTTGAATTACTGATTTATAACTAGAATCTATTTCGTCTTCTTCTATTTCTCCCTCCTGAAAAAAGTCAAACAATACACTAAAGTCATCAACCAAAGATTGTAATTCGTCAAAACCGACAACCCAAACCTTTTGTTTGTTTATGTTTTTTAAGTGAATTTCTGCTGACTTTGGATCATCCCAAAAGTTTGGATCTTGCGTTTTAAGCTCCTCAGCCTCAACGTAGTTTTTTTTATCTTCAATAGATAAAAAGCCATATAAATCAGCTAATCTTTTCTTGATATCTTCTATCTGCTCCGTTGTAACCATTAGGACAAATTTAGTGTTTTAAAGTTTGTGAACGCACGACCAAACAAGATCTGATTCGTAGCCTTTTCTTAACAGATAATCTACCACCTTCTTTTTTCTAACAAAAGGGTTTTTATCTTTCAATAAGCTCAATTTTTTATTTGCAAGTTGTGTTATTGTATTATTATAATCCACATCATCAATTTCTGTCATTCCGAGAGTAACACAGCTTTTAGATACTTTCAGCTTAGATAGTTCAAAAGCAATTTTTTTTCTTCCCCATCTTTTAATTTTAAATTTTCCACTGCAAAAAGAACGGGCAAATCGTTCTTCATCAACGTATTTATGCTGAATAAGCTCAACGAGTATATCGTCTACTAATCCATCACTAACACCATACGATTTCAACTTAGTAACTACCTGATATTGACAACGATCCATAATAGCGCAATAATGCCGAATGCGCTCTTTGATTATTTTTAGATCGTATATTTTATCGTTCATCCTTTCAAAGGTAGTATTTTTGTACCCAATGAAAAATAAAAAGGCAATAGGCTTATTATTTATAGCCAACATCGTTTCAGGTTTTGCTCAAGGCATTAGTATGATTGCTATTCCTTGGTATTTTGCTGGCATACTTGACATGGGTGGCACCTATGCAAAAGCATATGCATTACTCACATTTTTAAGTCTATTTTGGGGACTCTACTCAGGAACTCTAATTGATAAATATTCCCGAAAGAAAATGTTTTTGTATTCTAACTTAGCATGTGCATTTATTATCGGCAGTATTGCCTTATACGGCATAAGTGCTGGTGAAACACCTTGGATTTTAGCAATGGCTGTTTTTGGCACAACTATGTTTCATTATAATATTCATTATCCAAACCTTTATGCCTTTGGACAAGAGATAACAGAACCCAAAAATTATGCAAAACTTAATGCTTACATAGAAATACAAGGACAATCGACAAGTATCCTTGCAGGAGGTTTTGCTGCCATACTACTTACAGGAACTGATAAAGGGACTCTTAATATTCTAGGGCTTAAAATTCCGATTCCATTCAGTATTGAAGCATGGGAAATACATGAAATATTTTTAATGGATGCCTTCACTTATATTTTAGCATTTCTCATTATTTTATTTATAAAATACAAGCCTTTAGTAAAAAATAACATTGACCAAGGCAATATGTTTAGGCGATTATTTAAGGGGTTTTCTTTTCTTAAAGAAAATTCTTTAATCTTTATTTTTGGAATTTGCTCCTATGCTATTTTTACTTTTCTAATTGTTGAAATGTTTGTTCTAGTTCCTTCTTATGTGAGTAATTATTTAAAAGAAGGTGGCGATGTCTTTGCATCGTCTGAAGTATATTATTCACTTGGTGCACTAATGGCTGGCTTTGGGATTAGAAAAATCATGTTGAAAGATAATATCGTTACAAATATCCTTATCCTTATGATTGCCACCATTATAGGTTGTTTACTACTAACCTATACAAAGAGTGTAGCTATGTTTTTTGCTGTTAGCTTACTGATTGGTATTAGTAACGCTGGAACACGAATTCTAAGAATTACCTTTCTTTTCGAAAAGGTGTCAAATGATATAATAGGAAGGACAGGGAGTGTTTTTAATTCGGTAAGCATATTAATTCGAACGCTCTTGATTGGTAGCTTATCACTACCCTATTTTAATACAGCCGACAATATTAGATATGGATATTTAATAGGAGCTGTGTTTTTGTGCATTGCACTAATCCCTCTTATTAAAAATCGTAAAAAATTAAGTGAACTGAAAAGTATAAATACCTAGGTAGTAATAACTTTTCTATCCTTTGTAAGAAAACGGTATTGTAACATATGATAGGTTGTGTCTTCTTCAACCACAAGTTTGCATCCAAATTCTTTGGCCCAGGTGCGTCGTTGATTGTTAAACCATCCTTTATTGATATAACTAGCCACAAAAGGATGAGTTTTAATAACAATATCATTACTCTTATTACTCGCCTTAGCTAATTTCTGTTCAATCTCATCAATTAACAAAATACTGGCCTCGATTTTTCCAGTGCCTTTACAAGCAGGACAACCTTCTTTAGTCTCAATGTTTAATTCAGGGCGAACTCGCTGTCTAGTAATTTCGATAAGTCCAAAACGAGAAGGGGGTAAAATATGATGTTTGGCCTTATCATCAGACATAAACTCTTTTAAAGCTGTGAAGAGTTTTTTTCTGTTCTCGCCATTGTACATATCAATAAAATCGACAACAATTATTCCGCCCATATCACGTAATCGAAGTTGTCTAGCAACTTCTTCTGCTGCGATTAAATTAACTTCTAAGGCATTAGCCTCTTGATCTTGGTTTGAGTTAACTCTTTTACCACTATTGACATCAATTACATGCATAGCTTCGGTATGTTCAATAACCAAATATGTGCTTTTACGCATGGTTACAGATTTTCCAAATGAAGATTTAATTTGTCTTTCTATTTGAAATTTCTGAAAGAGAGGAATGTTTCCTTTGTAATGATGGACTATTTTTTCTTGTGACGGTGCTATAGTAGAGATATATTCTTTAATCTCATTGTGTAACTTTTCATCATTTACAAGAATACTTGTAAAATCATCATTGAGTACATCTCGAAGTAATGAAGCTGTTCTGCCAAGTTCACCTAGTACTTTAAAAGGAGGATTTCCTTTTTTGGTTTGCTTAAATAAGGTTTGCCATTTTTTATACAAATATTTTATATCTGCATCCAAGTCAGCAACTTTTTTACCATCTGCTACGGTTCGTATAATAACACCAAAGCCAGGTGGTTTAATACTTTGAACCAATTTTTTTAACCTTTTCTTCTCTTCATTAGATTCTATTTTTTGAGAAACAGAAACTTTGTTAGAAAAAGGAACTAAGACCATATATCTACCTGCAATGGTAATCTCGGTCGTTAATCGTGGGCCTTTTGTGGAGATGGGCTCTTTAGCAACTTGAACTAGTATTTGATTTCCAGATTGTAAAACATCAGTTATAGAACCGGATTTATCAATTTCTTCTTCAAGTTTGAAATTCTTTAGGGAAGCCGTATTTAGCTTACCGCCAAGGTTTCTTTGTGTAAATTTTTGAAATGTTTTGAATTTAACACCTAAATCTAGGTAATGAAGGAACCCATCTCTTTCATAGCCTACGTCTACGAAAGTAGCATTCAATCCAGTGATTATCTTCTTGACTTTTGCCAAGAAAACATCACCAACGGAAAACTTTGTTCCTACAGGTTCTTTGTGTAGCTCTATTAACTTCTTGTCTTTCAACAAGGCAATCACGACCTCATTGGGTCTAGAGTCTACTAGCAATTCATATTTCAAAATAATAAAGGCATACGAAACCATCTAGGGAGTGATGGTTTCAAATTGATATTAAAAATAGTGTTTAAATACTATTTTTTCTTGTGTCTATTTTTTCTTAAACGCTTTTTACGTTTATGAGTAGCCATCTTATGTCTTTTTCTTTTTTTACCGTTTGGCATAACGTTGAGTTTTAAATATTTTAAATTTCTTTATTGTTCAGATTATTATCCTGTCTGAACATTTGTCTTCACTTTATTTACAAATTCTTTAGAAGGCTTAAATGCTGGTACATTGTGAGCAGGTATGATAATTGTTGTATTTTTAGAAATATCTCTACCTGTTTTTTGTGCTCTTTGTTTAACAATAAACGAACCAAACCCTCTTAAAAACACATCTTCTCCATTAGACAAAGAACTCTTAACTTCGTGCATAAATGCTTCAACAACCGCTTGTACATCGACTCTCTCGACACCAATCTTATCAGAAATAGAGTTAACGATCTCTAACTTTGTCATAATCTATTAGATTTAAAAAGATGTTTAATTATCTTAATTTAGCGTGCAAATATACTTACTTTTATTTAAAACGGACATAATTTAACACTATAACTCACTAGATTTTACGACTTTATGGGATATTTTTCTTCAAATATTATCAATTGGTATAAAAATTGCAAAAGGGATTTGCCGTGGAGAAAAACTAGAAACCCTTACAAAATATGGCTTTCTGAAATTATTTTACAACAAACTCAAGTCAAACAAGGATTACCTTACTACCAAAAATTTATAGCAACTTTCCCGACAGTTTCTAAACTAGCAAATGCTGATGAAGAGCAAGTTTTAAAATTATGGCAAGGATTAGGCTATTATTCTAGGGCTAGAAATCTTCATTTTGCAGCTAAAAAAATCCATGAAAAAGGATATTTTCCCAATAATTATAAAGATATCATATCTCTAAAAGGGGTAGGCGAATATACAGCTGCTGCTATTGCTTCATTTGCCTATAAACTCCCTTATGCTGTTGTTGACGGCAATGTATTTCGGCTTCTATCTCGTTTTTATGGTATTGATATTCCCATAAACACTTCAAAAGGCAAAAAGCACTTTACAGAATTAGCCCAAACCTTAATTACAAAAGATAATCCAGACACGTTCAATCAGTCCATAATGGAGTTTGGATCACAGATGTGTAAACCTAAAAATCCTAATTGCGAAAATTGTCCATTACAATCAAAATGTGTTGCTTACTCAGAATCAACAATACACCTTTTACCTGTAAAGCAAGGCAAAGTTAAAGTCAAAACCGTTTATTTCGACTATTTCTTTTTTAAAAAAGATACTAAAACACTTATAAGCAAAAGGACATCCAAAGGTATTTGGCAAAACCTTTATGAATTTCCTTTAATTATATCCGATAAAGAAATGAAACATGAAGATGTTTTAATACATCCACAGTTTGAGTTATGGACACAGGACATAGACACTAATATTATCTCGGTTAGTGAATTCAAACATGTGCTAAGCCATCGCATTATTTTTGCACGGTTCTGGCAAATCAATTGCAATAATAAACTACCAATTACTAAGTGTAAGGAAATTAAAATAGAAGATATTGAGAAATTTGCAGTATCGAGATTAATGGATAAATTTCTTCAATCTAAAATTTGATACCTACAATAATTAATCTATATTTGAGCATAATCAAACACTTAAAAACATAAAAAAATGGCTAGTATAAACAAGGTAATCTTAATTGGAAATTTAGGCAAAGACCCTGAGGTAAGACACTTCGAAAATGGGGGATCGCTAGCTAGGTTTCCTCTAGCGACCTCTGAAACATATACCAAAAAAGACACCAACGAAAAAATTACGCAAACCGAATGGCATACTATTGTTACTCGAGGCGGATTGGCTGCTAAAGTTGTTGAGCCTTACCTCAAAAAAGGCAATAGTGTTTACATAGAAGGTAAGCTAAGAACACGTTCTTGGGAAGATAAAGATGGTGTTACACGCTATACCACTGAAGTTATTTGCGATAGTTTAGAAATGTTAGGCAAAAAGTCAGACAATGTTGAAAGCACTACTAACGAAAGCTCTAGCTCTACAGCTCCAATTCAAGAGTCAGGTGATGACTTACCATTTTAGTTTAACTTAACCCTCGACCTTTGGACGAAGACCCTCAGCAAACAATATTAATAATTCAAGATATAGTTAGTAATGGTATAGACCTTAACTTGTTTTTAGCAAGTATTTCTATGCTTTTCTTGTTGTTTTGCTCAGCAATGATATCTGGCTCTGAAGTTGCGTTTTTTTCATTAGATGCCTCTAAGTGGGAAGATGAAAAAGATAGTACTAGCGAAGCACAAATCAAAAAGATGTTACATAAGCCAAATCATCTTTTGGCAACTATACTAATTTCCAACAACTTCATCAACGTAGCTATTATCATATTATCGACCTATATGACCGATAGCTTATTAGACTACAATCAATACCCTATTCTTGGCTTTATTATTCAAGTTGTTGTAGTCACATTTGCTTTATTGCTTCTTGGAGAGGTTATCCCAAAAGTATATGCCAATCAAAAAACACTAACATTTGCCAAAAGAATGAGCGGACCGCTTACAATACTAAGCGCACTATTCAAACCTTTGAGTCAATTGCTAGTTTCATCAACATCAATTATTGAAAAACGTTTCAACGCTAAAGGCTATCAAATTTCTGTCGACGACTTATCTTCAGCACTAGACTTAGCTGGAGAGAATGACACCAAAGAAGAAGAAAAAAGAATTTTGAGAAGTATTGTAGAATTCGGTAATATTCAAGTCAAAGAAATAATGAAATCTCGAGTAGATGTTACCGCACTAAATCAAAGCACAACTTTTGAAGAGGTTAAAAAAGTAGTAATCTCAAGTGGATATTCGAGAATTCCTGTTTATAAAGAGAATTTTGATACGGTTATTGGAGTTTTATATATCAAAGATCTTCTGCCTTTTCTAAATCACGAAGACTTTAATTGGAGTAATTTAATAAGAACACCCTTTTTTGTTCCAGAAGGAAAAATGATTGACGATTTAATGCGAGAGTTTCAGGAAAAGAAAATTCATCTTGCAATTGTGGTTGATGAATATGGCGGAACATCTGGCGTTGTTACTCTTGAAGACATAATAGAAGAGATTGTTGGTGACATTAATGATGAATTTGATGATGATGGCATTCAGTTTTCGAAATTGGATAACTCAAACTATATCTTCGAAGGGAAGACCTCTCTCAATGATGTATTAAAAACAATTGATGGTGAAATCGACTTTTTTGATGATATCAAAGGGGAATCAGATACCTTAGCAGGGCTAATTCTTGAGATGAAAGGAAACATTCCTGAAAATGGCGAGGAATTAAATTATGAGCACTATTTATTTACAGTAGAGTCTGTTGACAAAACAAGAGTTAAACGAGTAAAAATCACCATAAATGAACACTAAGTATTTGTTTTTGACACTTATGTTGTGTTGGGCTTGTGGAGATAGCTACACCCCAAAACCATGGGGATATTCTAGAATAGACTTACCTCAAAAGGGTAGCACACAATTTGACAGTGATTGTCCATTCGTATTTCAACAACCAAACTACAGTGAAGTGATTTTTAAGTACAAAAACAACAACTGTTGGTTTGATTTGGAATTTAAAGATTTTAATGGCAAGGTTCATATGAGTTATAAAACACTCAATAATGACCTTAATGAATATACTGAAGATAGTCGATCTCTGGCCTATAAGCATGCTCAAATAGCAGAGGCCATAAGCGAGCAAGTTTTCTTGAAAGACTCTTTAAATGTATATGGAATGGTTTATACATTTCAAGGAAATACCGCTACACCGATGCAGTTTTATCTTACCGATAGCTTAAATCACTTTGTTAGAGGCGCTTTATACTTTAATTCTGCTCAAAACGACTCTATCACACCAATTAGCAATTTCGTGAAAGAGGATATTTATAGAATTATCGAAAGCTGGGAATGGAAAAACTTATAGCTTAAAAGTTATAGGTAAGACAACTTTACCATTTACTTTTTCACCATTTTTTAAGCCAGGCTTCCAATTGGGCATTTTAGAAATTATACGAAGCACTTCACGTTCAAAGTATTTTTTGTCTTTTCTTTTAAATTGAGGATCTCTTACTTGACCTGATTTATCGACTACAAATTCAACAAAGAGTCTAGCTGTTTCTTCTTTAGCCTTAGCTTCTTCCGGATATGTTATGTTCTCTTTGACAAACTTCATTAGTCCTTCTATTCCACCTTCAAATTCTGGAGCTACATCAAACTGCTCATAGACAGAGTCATTGTCTATCACTAAAACATTGGATAATGTTGTTGAATAGGAAAATTGTGAAACAAAGAAAAGAAGTAAAATAAATGCAAACGATTTTTTCATGCTTTCTAGATTTTAAGTTTATACTTCAGCTAATATAATAAAAAAAGCCCCAACCATAGGCTGAGGCTTTCAACTGAACTAAAACTTAACTATGACAATAAAGATTTTACCACTTGGGCGATGAGTTTGCCATCGGCCTTACCTGCCAACTGCTGGTTGGCGGCACCCATGACTTTACCCATATCAGCCATACTACTAGCACCCACTTGGGCAATTACTGTAGTCACGACTTCTCGAATTTTATCTTCACTTAACTGCTCAGGAAGAAATTCTTCAAGGACTGCAACTTGTGCCATCTCATCATCAGCTAAATCTTGACGATTTTGCTGGATATAGATAGCGGCTGCATCTTTTCGCTGCTTGACTTGTTTCTGTATGATTTTCTGCTTGGTAGCATCATCTAAATCACCAGCACCTTTTTCAGTTTGCGCCACCAAAAAAGCAGATTTTATTGCTCTTAATGAGGATAGCTTAACTGAGTCTTTAGCCAACATGGCTTCTTTGATTAATTTATTGATATCCATAAGTTAGTCAACGTTATCGTGTAAAAAATTATTGGGTTTTAGACCTACATTTTTGTCATCATCTTCTCCTAAAACATAAGATGAGTTATCAGACTCTGAAGAGTGAGCGACATCATCTAACTCAATCTCTCTTCTTTTATATGCAGGCTGACTCTCTAAATCTGTTAAGCCAGATGGAGTACGGAGTTTTACTGTAATATCTCTTAGCCTTTCCATACGCTGACGACTTCTCAACGCCATCTGCTCAGCAGAAATACCATGGTTGATTTGAGTAAATTCCTCTTTTTCAACTTCATCTTTCAAGTCAGAAATAACATCTTCAGGGGCTTCTTCCTCCATCTCAAGATTATGAACAACAACTTCATCGTTGTTATCGCTTTCTTCGACTTCATTAGTAGCCATAACACTTTCTTCTACTTGAAGGTTTTCAGTCGCTAACGGAAAATCAATAGGACTTTCCTCTGTACCTTCTTCTTCAAGGGTAAAATTTAACACTGGTGATTCTTCTTCTAAGTCAAAATTTAAAGTAGCCTGAGGCTCTTCACTGGTAACTTGAGAATTATCGTCAAAAATAGATTCAAATGTGTCTTGAGTTATAGACTCTTGAGGCTCTTGTTTAACAGTATCTTGAGGAACAAGCTCTTCTTCTGTCGCTTGATCGTCTTTATCTAAATTATAGACTTTAGGCGTAATTGGCTTAGCAGGTCCTATATTTTTGTTGACCTTGAAACCTGTAGCAATTACAGTAACACTAATTTCATCATTTAGCCCATCTTCAACACCAATACCTTCAATAATATTGACATCTGAACCAGCAACATCTTGAATGTGTTTCTTAATACTAAATAGTTCGGTCATACGAATCTCTTTCTCACCAGAACCTGTGACTATTTTCAAAAGAACTTGTTGTGCTCCCTTAATGTTATTATCATGTAATAATGGGGAATCTAAAGCTGCTTCAATTGCCTCAATAGCACGATTTTCTCCCGATGCATAGGCTTGGCCCATAACGGCACTACCACTGTTTTGAAGTACTCTTTTAGCATCATTAAGGTCAATATTAACCATTAATGTTTGAGAGATAACTTCAGCAATCCCTTTAGTAGCTGTATTTAATACTTCGTTAGCTTTAGCAAAGGCTTGGCTTAAAGTAAGGTCGCCATATACTTCAATAAGTCGGTCATTATTGATAACTAAAAGAGTGTCAACTTGCTCTCTTAATTCTTCTAAACCTTTTTCAGCATACTCTTTTCTGTAGCCACCTTCAGTCCAAAACGGAACGGTAACAACGCCCACTGTTAATATTCCTTTTTCTCTAGCAGATCGAGCAATAACTGGTGCAGCACCAGTACCTGTTCCACCGCCCATACCAGCAGTAATGAATAGCATCTTTGTATTGCTTTCCAGCAGTTCATCAATACGGTCGATACTTTCTTCTGCAGCTTGTCTACCTACTTCAGGATTAGCGCCTGCGCCAAGTCCTTCGGTTATTTCGGCTCCAATTTGAATTTTTGTAGTTATCGGGCTAGCTTCTAAAGCTTGTAAATCAGTATTACAAACCGCAAAGTCCACGCCATCGATACCATTTTCATACATGTAGTTTACAGCATTACTTCCACCACCACCAACTCCAATTACCTTAATAACGGAAGATTGATTTTTGGGTAAATCGAATGCTAATACGCTTTCGTTTGTCATTGTTTTAATTGTTAATTATTAATAGTTCAGTTTATTCGTCATTTGTTAAATATTTGTCGATTTTGTCGAGCATTTTTTTGAAAAAATCTCCCAAACCTGCATTTGATGCACTACCCTTTTGGGCTGCACTCAACTCATCGCCATTTTCTTCTTCTAAAAATTTCATTACTAGTCCTACTCCTGTGGCATACATCGGGCTACTAACATCGACAGGTGAAGTCGATGATATATGTTCGTTAGGATAACCTATCCTACATTCAATACCCGTATGAAACTCCACGAGTTGACCAATGTGCTTCAGTTGGCTACCACCACCTGTAAGTACTATTCCTGTAATGAGTTTACTTTCGTACCCAGAGTTTTTAATCTCATGGTGTACCAATTCTATTATTTCTTCTACCCTAGCTTGTATAATATTTGCTAGGTTTTTTAATGATATTTCTTTAGGATCTCTACCTCTTAATCCAGGAATAGAAACAATTTCATTTTCTTTGTTTTGACTTGCCAAGGCAGAGCCAAATTTTATTTTTAAGAGTTCTGCCTGATTCTCTAAAATTGAACATCCTTCTTTAATATCTTGAGTAATGATGTTACCTCCAAATGGGATAACAGCAGTGTGTCTTATTATACCGTCTTTAAATATAGCTACATCAGTAGTTCCTCCTCCAATATCTACTAGTGCAACTCCTGCTTCTATTTCTTGATGATCCAAAACAGATGTTGCCGAAGCTAGTGGCTCTAATGTTAAGCCGGTCATAGCAAGACTTGCATTATTAACACATTTCTTAATATTTGAGATGGCAGCTGTTTGACCAGTTATAATATGAAAATTGGCTTCGAGCTGTACCCCTACCATACCTCTAGGGTCTGGGAAATTATCTTGCTTATCTACTATATATTCTTGTGGAATAACATGGATGATTTCTTCACCTGGAACCATCACTAGTTTGTACATGTTTTGCATCAATTTATCAATATCAGCATCATTGATTTCAGTTTCAAGATTCTCTCTGACCAATTGTCCTCTATGCTGTAAACTTTTGATATGTTGACCTGCTATCCCTACATTAACATTTTTCACTTGTAAGCCTGAAGAAGTTATCGCCTCACCTAATGCTTTATTAATGGACTGGGTGGTTTTGTCTATATTGGCAACTATACCACGCATGACTCCTGTCGATGGAGCCTTTCCCATGCCGAGGATTTCGATTTTGCCATGTTCATTTTTACGACCTACAATGACCGTTATTTTTGTGGTTCCAATATCAAGACCGACAGCTATTTTTGAGGTATTTTCTTCCATAATTATCTTTTTACACAAATAATTTGATTCCTAAACTTTAAGTTGATTTCTTTATAATTATTCCAACCCACTTGATTAACTCCTTGCTCATAAAACAAATACAGTTTTCTGAATTTGTCTTTATAATTTTCGACATCACCAAGTAAAATGGTGTGATTTCCAACTCTAGGTATAAGCTCTATTTCCTTATTCTCTTTAAAGTAAATTTGAACAATTTGAGATTGCCATAATGAGTCTGATGAGATATAATTTGCTAGAATAAGCGCATTAGAAAAATCTACACTATCTTCTATATTCCCATTAGCAATAAGCAGGTGCTCGGTGTAATTTGTTGACAAACTAAACATAGAACCATTGGCGTCCATATAAAAATCTTCACTTCCTTCTGGGCTTACCCTTACAACAGCTTTTTTCTGATTTACTTCTACATGAAGCATCCCTTCCATGTCTATAAAGACCTCAGCATTTTTGACATTTTTTAATCCTTCAATTTTACGTTCAATATCAAAGATTGGGATTGCATTGACCAACTTGCCCACGATAGTATCTTGAATGGATTCCATAAGTAGAATTATTTCTCCTCGAGTTATTAGCGATATGTTTTCATCAGCTAACTCAATTCGATAGTCTACACATCGTTTTTCACTATGGCGTTGATTCGTAAAGCCTAATAGAAAAATTAAGCCTACAACAAATAATATTTGTGATATTATCTTAACCCATTTCATTGACGTAACATTTTTTAATTGGTTCAACGAATTGGTCTATATCTCCTGCCCCAAGCGTTAGTAACAGTTCTCTTTTCGGGTTGATTAATTCTTCAACTAAATCGACTTTACTAACGAGAGATTTTTCACACTCTGAGATTTTATCTAGAAGCATTTTTGAATCTACCCCTTCAATAGGTAATTCTCTAGCTGGGTAAATATCTAACAACAACACCTCGTCTGCTAATGATAACGCATCGCCAAATTCGGAAGCAAAATCTCGTGTTCTGGAATATAAATGAGGCTGAAATACTACCGTTATCTTTTTATTTGGAAATAACTCTTTGGTAGCTATTAGCGTTGCTTTAATTTCTTCTGGGTGATGAGCGTAGTCGTCGATATATACATATTTACCTTTAGCATGTAGATCATATCTTCTTTTTACGCCTTTAAAATCGGCTATTGCAGATTTTATATTTTGCGGATTCGCCCCTAATGAAGATGCTACAACAATTGCCGCCAAGGCATTTTCCACATTATGTTTTCCAGGCAATTGGAGCTGAACATCTTTTAACTCATATTCATATACTTGACCAGGCATTAAATCTTTGATATTAGCATCAAATTGCTGAGCTCCATTTTCTATACATAAATTAATAGCAACGTTGTCTGCTCTTAAAGATGCGGAATAGGTCATCAGACTAATATCCTTAGGGCAATCAAAATCTATATTTATGGATTTGTTTACTAAAAGAAGACCATTAGGCTTAGTATTCTTAGCAAACATTTTAAATGTATTCTGCATATCCTCTGCATTTTCATAAATGTCTAAATGGTCAGGATCAACAGAGGTAATTATTGTAATATCTGAAGAAAGCTTTAAAAAAGATCTATCGTATTCATCAGCTTCAACAACGACAATATTACCAGATTCTGATAACAATAGATTAGAATTATAATTACTACTAATTCCTCCTAAAAAGGCGGTGCAGTATATATCTGAATACTTTAATATATGTGCCAAAATACATGAGGTAGTTGTTTTACCATGTGTTCCTGCAACAGCAATAGTGTAGGCATCTTCTGTAATAAGACCTAACAACTCTGCTCGTTTCAAAACGATCCACTTATGAGAAGAAAATGGTGTTAATTGCGGACTACTTAAACTTACGGCCGGAGTATATACAATAAGTACTGACTGAAAGTCGGAGTCAAGGATTTCTTGTGGTATATAATTCTCATCAAAATGTAAGTTAATACCCTCGTCAGTTAGTGCTTGAGTAATTGTGGAGGGAGTTTTATCATAACCACTTACTTTCTTACCCTTTGCATTAAAGTAACGTGCCAAGGCAGACATTCCGATACCGCCTATTCCAACGAAATAAATATGTTCAACTAACTTAATATTCATTTTTCTTGCACTAATTTTAAAACCTCATCTACAATAAGAACCGATGAGTTAGGCATAGCTAACTTTTTAATATTTTCTCCTAAACTTTTTTGACCACCATTGTCACTTAACAATCCGAAAATAGCGGCACCTAATTTTTCTTTGGCTTCAATATCTTTCACCATCAGAGCGGCATTTTTATTTATCAAGGCCATGGCATTTTTTGTTTGATGGTCTTCAGCCACATTGGGCGAAGGGACTAATATTGCAGGTTTCCCTATCAAACATAGCTCTGAAATTGTACTTGCTCCAGCTCTCGATATAATTATATCAGCAACACTATATGCTAAGTCCATATCGTAAATGAAAGCATGGGCCTGAACATTGGATAAACTATGGCATATTTCCTTAGCTTTCTTTTCATAGGACAAGCCTGTTTGCCATATAACTTGAATATTGTTTTTCTCAAACTCTTGGGCAAGAGATGCTATTGATTGATTGATTGTCCTTGCTCCTAAACTACCTCCAACAACTAATACCGTAGGTCGCTTATCGTTCAGAATAAATTGCTGAATAGCTTGGTGCTTTTTAGAAGCTGATGCAAGTAAATCTTGACGAACAGGATTGCCTAATAGCATTAGCTTATCTTTTGGAAAAAAGCGTTGCATATTGTCGTATGCTACACATATCTTCTGAACAGATTTTGACAATAGCCTATTCGTTATACCTGGATATGAATTTTGCTCTTGTATAAGTGCTGGTATTGAAAGTTTCGATGCCGCAAATAAGAGTGGTCCACTTGCATAGCCTCCAGTACCAACAACCACGGAGGGTTTGTATTTTTTTACTATCCAATAGGACTTCCAAAGACTTGATATTAATTTGAATGGGAACAATAAGTTTCTTGTGTCTTTCCAATTTCTTTGGAGTCCACTTATATTTAAACCCTGGATTGAATACCCTGCTTTAGGAACCTTCTCCATTTCCATACGCCCTTTTGCACCAACAAATAGTATATCTATGTCCTTAACTCTTTGTTTCAGTTCATTGGCAATAGAAATCGCTGGGAAGATATGCCCTCCAGTACCGCCACCACTTATGATTACTCTAATTGACATTGGCACTTATTTTAGAAACGTTAACACTTCGACTAGTACTTAGGATAATTCCTAAGGAAACACATGTGAATATTACCGAAACACCACCCATACTAATAAGGGGTAAGGTTTGACCTGTAACAGGAAAAAAATCAACTGCCACAGCCATATTTATAAAAGCTTGTAGAACTAAAGATATGCTTAGTCCTACTCCTAAATAAGCTGCTAATGGATCATTAGCTAGATTAAAAATCCGTTTACCACGAAGCAATAGCACTACATAAGCAAAGACTACTGTAAATCCGCCCAAGACCCCCCATTCTTCAATGAGTATAGCATAAACATAATCCGAATTGGGTAATGGTAAAACATTACGTTGAGTACTTTTTCCAGGACCTCTGCCTTTAATACCGCCATTCACTATGGCTATTTTAGCATGAGCTACTTGATAAAATTCATCGCTATTTACGGACTTATCTTCAGAAAAATTCTTCACCCTATTGACCCACGTTTGAGCTCTAGGGAATGTTTTTTTCAAGGCAGGAACTGTTAAGGATAAACTGATTACAAGAACGCCTAATGTGAGAATACTTGCTAGAAGAAGTGCTAAATATTTAAAGGGAACACCCCCCAAGTATAACAACATAATACCAGCCAAAAATATCATTGCGGCAGTAGAAAGGTTGGCAGGAAAGATAATTGCACAAACCAAGATTAAAGGCGCAAATAATTTCCATGAAACTTTCTTTAAATCATTAAGATCCTTCTGGCTTCTTACCAACTGACGAGCTAGAAATACTGTAATTGCAATTTTTCCTATTTCAAATGTGTTGATAGGCATATCTGCAATAGTTATCCAACGGTTGGCATCGTTTAGAGATGTTCCAAAAGCTACTGTATATAAAAGTATAGGAATGGCAATGATAAAACCTAACTGCCCTAAGCGAGAGAAATATTTATGGGGCACCTTGTGAACAAAATACATCAATACAAGTCCAACAATTAAAAACTTGAAATGTTTGAAAAACAAATGCCATGTATTACCTCCATACGAAGTATATGCTAAGCCACCTGTTGCACTATATACCACTACAATAGATACAATAGACAGAAAAAATACAACCGCCCAAATGCGAGTATCGCCCTCTAAGTTTATGTATTCTTTTAGCTTATTCATTTATAAACTTCTTACAGATGATTTGAATTCATAGCCTCTGTGCTCATAATTTTCAAACAAATCAAAACTAGCACAGGCTGGTGAAAGTAAAACAGCATCTCCTTTTTTAGCATGAGAATAGGATTGATTAACGGCCTCATCCATTGATGAAGCGAAAGTCATCTCAATACTTAAGTTTTCAAATGCCGATTTTATAGACTCTATATTTTCTCCTAAGCAAACAATTGCTTTTACCTTTTCTTTAATTAAAGGGATAAGAGATGTATAATCATTGCCTTTGTCAACTCCACCAACGATCCAGATGGTGTTTTTGGTCATACTCTCTAAAGCATACCAAGTCGAATTTACATTGGTAGCCTTTGAGTCGTTAATGAACTCAATACCATGTACCTTAATGACTCTTTCAAGACGATGTTCTACGTTCTTAAAATCAATAAGACTTTCTCTTATTAAATCTTTGTTTAAATCTAAAATTCGTGCTGAAATAGCTGCAGCCATAGAATTGTAGATGTTGTGTTTGCCTTGTAAGGCTAATTGTTGAATATTCATACTAAATGATTCTTGGTTAATATTTATTTCTAACTCATCTTTACTTAAACAAGCTCCTTTAATCTGGTTTTCTTTAATGGAAAAAGGCAACCTTTGAGCTTGAGTGTTTAAATGCGTTGTTATATTTAAATCGTCTGAACAGTAGATTAAATAATCCTCTGAACTTTGATTCATTGTTATTCTCATTTTCGACTGAATGTAGTTTTCCATTTTATTGGCATACCGATCCAAATGGTCTGGCGTGATATTTAATAAAATGGCGATGTTAGGCTTGAAACTTTGTATTCCATCAAGCTGAAAACTACTTAACTCCAAAACATAAATGTCATGTGACTCCTTAGCAACTTGCAGTGCAAAGCTTTCACCAACATTTCCGGCGACCCCAACATTTAACCCTGCTTTTTTGAGCATATGACCCACTAACAAGGTGGTGGTTGTTTTGCCATTACTACCTGTAATCCCAATAATAATAGCGTTGGTATATCGTGCAGCAAATTCAATTTCTGAAATGATTGGTATTGAGGCATTTTTTAAATCTAATATCAAAGGAATAGTATCTGGTATACCAGGGCTTTTGACAATTAAATCTGCTTTGAAAAAACGCTCCTCGGAATGTGTTTCTTCCTCCCATTCAATCGCATTATGTGTAAGAACATTTTTGTATTTCTCTTTAATCTTTCCTATGTCAGAAAGAAATACGTCAAATCCTTTTTGTTGCGCTAAGATTGCTGCTCCACAGCCACTTTCTCCGCCTCCTAGCACAACTATTTTTTCCATTATCGCAGTTTTAAAGTGACAATGGTTAGAATGGCTAACATGACTCCAACAATCCAAAAGCGAGTCACGATTTTACTTTCGTGCATTCCTAACTTTTGAAAATGATGATGTAATGGTGCCATCTTGAAAATTCGACGACCTTCGCCAAATTTCTTTTTGGTGTATTTGAAATAACCGACTTGCAGCATTACTGACAAATTCTCTACTAAGAATACGCCACACAAGACAGGTATTAATAATTCTTTTCTGATAGCAATTGCAAAAACCGCAATTATTCCTCCTAGTGCTAGACTACCTGTATCACCCATAAATACTTGTGCAGGGTAAGAGTTGTACCATAGGAAACCTACACATGCACCAACAAAGGCTGCCATATAAATTACTAGCTCTCCCGAGTTAGGTAAATACATGATGTTGAGATAATCGGCAAAAAATACATTACCAGACACATAGGCTAATATGCCTAAGGTGGCACCTATTATTGCTGAGGTTCCGGTTGCTAAACCATCTAAACCATCTGTCATGTTTGCACCATTACTAACAGCAGTAACTACAAAAATGACCATCAGCACAAAGATTATCCATGAATATTTTACAGCACCATCGCCTAACCAGCTGAGTAAAGTCGTATAGTCAAATTCATTGTTTTTCACAAAAGGAATGGTTGTTTTTAAAGATTTTGTTTCCTCTCCAAAAACAATTTCAGTATTGGAATTGGCATATCTTACTTCTTCTTTAATGGTTATCCCATCGTGGAAGTACATCGTTAGGGCAATGATAAGTCCCAAGCCTACTTGTCCTATAATTTTGAATCTTCCTGCTAATCCTTCTTTATCTTTTTTAAAGACTTTAATGTAATCATCTATGAAGCCTATAAGGCCTAGCCACACCGTTGAGATTATCATTATGATTACATAAATATTAGAAAGCTTAGCAAATAAAAGTGTGGGTAATAATATTGCCGCGAGGATAATCAAACCTCCCATCGTTGGCGTTCCTTTCTTCTGTGCTTCACCCTCTAAGCCAAGCGTTCTAACTTCTTCGCCAATTTGTTTGTTTCTAATAAGGTTGATAATCTTTCCTCCAAAAACCATAGACACTAATAATGAGGTAATCACGGCTAATGCTGCTCTAAAAGAAATGTATTGAAACACACCTGCCCCAGGTAATTGATAAACGGATTCTAAATATTCAAATAAGTAATAAATCATTATTTTCTAAGTAGGTTAAATGTGTTTTTTAATTCTTCTTTGTCATCGAAAGGAAACTTCTCGCCATCGACTTCTTGATATTTTTCATGTCCTTTTCCCGCTATAAGAATGATATCTCCATCATTGGCTAAAGAACAAGCCGTCTTGATGGCCTCTTTTCTATCAGAAATGGTTAATACTTTCTTTTGATTTTTGGAATCTACACCTTGAGCGATATCTTTCAATATAGCCTCTGGTTTTTCAGTACGAGGATTATCACTTGTTATAATTATCCTATCGCTAAGTTCTGAGGCAATCTGCCCCATTTTCGGACGTTTAGTTTTATCTCTATCGCCTCCACAACCAAATACAGTAATTAATTGCTGCTCATTTTTAATCTCGTTAATAGTACGGATAACATTGAGCAAAGCATCTGGAGTGTGAGCATAATCTACTATACCTACACAGCCGTCGCTAGATCTAAAAACCTCGAATCTACCTTCTGCGCTATTCAAAACACTAAGACTAGTGAGCGCTTGTAAATTATCTTCTCCCAAAAGGGTAGCCGTAGCATAAATGGCTAATAGGTTGTAAGCATTAAACTCACCGATAAGCTTAGTCCATACTTCCTTACCTTCCACATTTAAAAGCATTCCATCAAATTGATGCTCAATGATTTTGGCTTTGAAATCAGCTGAGGACTTTAGAGCGTAACTGTATGTTTTAGCGTCACAATGGTGTAACATATTTAAGCCATGTCTATCGTCTTTATTTACCAAAGCAAATGCATTGGTCGGAAGGCTATCGAATAATGCTTTTTTTGCTAATATGTAATCATCAAAAGTCTTATGATAATCTAGATGATCATGTGAAATATTTGTAAAAACGGCTCCTGTAAAATGCAATCCAGATATTCTATTTTGGTGTATAGCATGAGAACTCGCTTCCATAAAACAAAACTTACAATCCTCATTTACCATTTCTGATAATAGCTTGTTGATGCTTAAAGCATCTGGTGTAGTATGTGTAGATGGAATTTCGTTAAACCCAATCTTATTGACTATGGTTGATAAAACACCTGACTTTACCCCTAGCGATTGATAAAACTGATGCAACAAACTAACTATGGAGGTTTTTCCGTTAGTCCCTGTCACAGCAACAAGCTTTAATTTATCTGAAGGATTATCGTAAAAGTTTGAAGCAATTAAACCTAAGGCTTTCGAACTATCCTTAACTCTTATATATGTAATGCCATCGGGCTTCGTAAGGGGTAGCTCTTCTGCTAGAATAGCCACAGCTCCTTTCTCAATGGCCTGACTTATATATTCATGACCATCACTAAGAGTACCTTTAATTGCTATAAATAAAGCGTCTTTCGATACCTTTCTTGAATCGAAACAAACATTGGGTATTGCTTTATGAGTCGAACCAGCGACTTCAAGTATTTCTACTTTAAACAATATGTCTTGTAATAACTTCATGACAGTACAATTGTTAAGTTTTGACCTCTTCTTATCTGTGCACCTTTAGTGATTGATTGTTCTTTTACACTCCCTCGACCAGAGTAATTGACCTTTAATCCATAATTCTCTAAAAGAAATAGCACATCGTTTAATCCCATTCCTTTGATATTGGGCATTTTATTTTTTTCTAAATCCCGTGTAATATTTCTAGTTTGTAGTTGTACTTCTTCCTTTTTAGATTTAGTAAGTACCCACTGGGCCATATTATCATCGCTAGAAATGGGAACATCTAAAACGTTAAATACAGTTGTTAAATGTTTTTTATAACCATCTTTTGAAACAGGTATTTGATGTTTTTTCAAAGTGTCTTCTTCATATACACTTAAGTCGGTATTCATTACATAATCCGATATTTTTCTGAACACTGGAGCCGCAACATCACCACCATAGCTACCATTTTCTTGAGGATCATTAATCATTACAATACACGCATACTTTGGGTTGTCAGCAGGAAAATAACCAACGAATGACGCTAAGTGTCTTTGGTTGTTGTAGCTACCATCAACAATGAGCTGAGCAGTCCCTGTCTTTCCTGCAATCTTGTATTGCTTAGACTTAATGCTTCTTGCGGTACCATCTTCTACCACACCCTCCAGTATTTTTTTCACCTTATGAATAGTCGTCATTGAACAAATGGATGGGTTCAGAACTTCAGGGCTAAAGTTTTTTTCTACAATTCCATTTGATATAATAGACTTGACAAATAGGGGTTTCATGCGTTGGCCGTCATTGGCAATAGCCGCATAAAAACTGAGAATTTGCAAAGGTGTCATCTTAATTCCGTAGCCAATAGACATCCAAGGTAGAGTAATACCTGACCAATTTGAAGATTGTTTTGGATGTCTTATATCAGGCTTTACCTCTCCAGATAATGCAATATTTAAAGGCTCATTAAGCCCCATACTATAGAGTCTATCAACGAATTGTGAGGGCTTACTATTGTAATGCTTGTTTATCAACTTGGAAATACCAACATTAGAAGATTTTGTAAAAGATATTTCCAGAGAAATCACCCCGTATCCTCCCTTTTTAGAGTCACGCATCACTCTATCGTAAAAGCTATATTCTCCGCCTGTAGTATTAACAGAATCATCTAATTGAAGATAACCATCTTCTAAACCAGCAATGACAGAGGCTAATTTAAAAGTTGACCCCGGCTCTACACTTCTACCAATAGCAAAATTGTAAAATTCACTATACTTATCATCTTCAACTTTTTTCAAATTGACAATAGACTTAATCTCGCCTGTCGCAACTTCCATAAGAATAGTTGTACCGAAATCAGCGTTGTGAAAAGACAATCTATCAACGAGAGCCTTATGGGCAATGTCTTGAAAACGAATATCAATAGTTGTTATAACATCTTTGCCAGGCGAAGACTCTCTTTCTCTTATTGGCATCCATTCGTTTCCTGCCAACCTTTGTTCTAGTCTTTCCCCATCTTTCCCTTTTAAATCATAATTAAAAGCCCCCTCGATGCCTACAGATTTAGATTGCTTTTTATGGTATCCTATTGTTCTTCCTGCCAATAACTGAAATGGCTTTTGACGGATATTCAATTGCTTATACTGAAAACCGCCTCTATACCTTCCTTCTCTAAAAATAGGAAAACGCTTTAAGGCTTTAAGGTCATTGAAATTTACCTTTCTTTTGATAAGAGCATATCTACTTTGCTTTTTCCATATTTTTCTTAGATACATAGAATATTCAAAAGCTGCCTTATCCTCAAAAAGCTCTGACAATAGCACAGATAATTCTTCGACTTCAGAGAGAAATAATTCTTTATCCACTTGCTTGGCGTCCCAACGTATTTCGTACTCTGGTATAGAAGTTGCTAAGAGAGACAAATCGTCAGCATAAATATTTCCTCGAGATGCTGGAACACTTACTGTACGGGTTACATTGTACTTATCGGTATTCCATAAATGGGATTCAAAAAACTGTGTGTAAAGAGGTTGAATGATAATAACAAGTGCCAACAAAATCATAAAAAGGTATATAGCAACAGCTCGTCTTTTTATGTTTTTAGAATGTTTCATTAGTTGGCACGGATTATAAATGGTTGGGATTGGCTTTGCTCTAATCCTTGACTAGCTACTAATGCTTGTACTTCCGTTTGCTTACTTTGAAACATCAATAAAGACTTGGTAGTAATATATTCTGAACGCAAGTCTTTAAGCTCTCTTTCTAATGATGAAACTGTTCTAACATATCTTTCGGCATTATATGAATTGTTGATATATAACACTAAAAGGAAGCAGATATACAGAGAGAAAGGAAGCAATTCAAACAACCCTTTTTCGAGAACCTTGCCACTAAGTAAATCGGAAAGACTATTTTGAAACCCTTTCTTAGCCTGATATGTATGTTTCAAATCTTTCATGCTATTTTTTCTCCTACTCTTAATTTCGCGCTTCTTGAGCGAGGGTTTCCGTCAATTTCTTCTTGAGATGCGGTAATGGGCTTTCTGTTTATGGACTTAAGAGTCAAGTTCGGAACACCGTATAAATCCTTTTCTATTTCTCCTTCAAAATTTCCTGATTTAATGAGGTTTTTGACTAACCTATCTTCTAGCGAGTGGTAAGATATAACAGACAGTCTCCCCCCTTTTTTAAGCAAATCAACAGATTGAATTAACATCTCTTTCAGCGCATTTATTTCGTCGTTTACTTCTATGCGAATTGCTTGAAACAGTTGAGCTAAAATTTTATTTTTCTTGTGAGGTGGAACATGATTTTTAACCGCTTCTTTTAAATCTTCCGTGGTTTCAATTTCTTTTTCTTCTCGAAAACTTACAATAGATTTTGCTAGAGAATAGGCATTATTCAACTCTCCAAATTGTCTGAAAATTCTACTTAAATCATTAACATCATATTCATTGACTATGGTCTTGGCAGAAGTGTTTTGCTGCCTATTCATTCGCATATCCAGCTCTCCTTCTTCACGTATAGAAAATCCACGTTCAGCAGTATCGAACTGATGAGAAGACACTCCCAAATCCGCAAGAATGCCATCAACTTCGTTAATGCCCTCTAGTCGTAACCATTTTTTAATAAATCTAAAATTCTGAGCAATCAAGACTAATCGATTATCCTCAATACGATTTTGCTGCGCATCGCTATCTTGATCGAAAGCAAATAGCTTACCATTTTCTAATTGGTCTAAGATTGATTTTGAATGTCCGCCACCGCCGAAGGTGACATCTACATAAGTGCCGTTGGGGTCAATGGAAAGGCCAGCTATTGATTCGTCTAATAAAACTGCCTTGTGATATGCCATTAGTCTTCGTTTTGAATGTTGCCCATTACTTCTTCTGCTAAATCTGCAAAGTCAGATGTTGCATCTTTGAGGACTTGCTCGTAGCGGTCTTTATCCCATACTTCTATCATATTTACCGAACAAGAAATGACTACATTTTTAGAAATATTGGCAAATGCTATAAGGTCTTTTGGAATTTGTAGTCGAGCATTTGAATCTGTTTCCAACATCTTAACACCAGCAGTAAACAAGCGAATGAAGTCATTATTTTTCTTTACAAATCGATTTAACTTATTGACCTCGGCCATCAGAACATTCCACTCACTCATGGGGTGAATCTCTAGACAATTGCTAAACACAGAGCGCTTGAGCACAAAGCCTTCACCTATTATCGGCGATAGCTGCTTCTTCAATACCGCAGGAAGCATCAATCTCCCTTTAGCATCAATCTTGCATTCGTATGTTCCAATTAGGTTAATCATCTAAATCGTATGTAAGCTGTAAATATATGGAATTTTGCTCCACATTTTACCACATTTTACCACATTGTTGATAACTCTTCACACTTTTATCTAAAAAACCTGTTTTCATCTGATTGCAATCTAATTGGTTGAGGGTATTATTTTTTGCGTATTTTTGTGCAAAATTTAATCTGGATGATTTTAGAAACGATTAAAGAAGGTGGCTATGAATATGTGGAAGTTGGTGAAGGCCCTGTAATTGTTTTACTCCATGGTTTAATGGGAGGCTTGGACAATTTTGAGAGTGTCATTCCTAAACTCGTTGATAGCGGATACAAGGTTATTGGACCGGTATTGCCTCTATTTGAAAAGCCTATTCTTAAAACAAGTATCAAGCATTTTTCGGACTACGTTTATACGTTTTTAAAGCATAAACAAATTGACAATGTTTCTTTGTTTGGAAACTCTTTAGGCGGTCATATTTCTTTGGTGTTTGCAAAAGATCATCCTGAGATAGTCAACGGCTTAGTACTTACAGGATCTTCTGGTCTTTACGAAAACTCTATGGGCGATACTTTTCCTAGAAGAGGTGACTATGACTATATCCGAACTAAAACTGAGGAAGTCTTCTATGATCCAAAAATGGCGACCAAAAGCTTGGTCGATACGGTCTTTGAAATCGCAAACAATAGAAATTCTGTCATTCGTTTATTGACTATGGCGAAGTCAGCCATTCGTCACAATATGAGTAAAGACATTCCGCACTTAGACTTTCCGGTTTGCCTAATATGGGGTAAGCAAGATAACGTTACACCCCCTCATGTAGCTGAAGAGTTTCATAGTCTTTTCCAACGCTCAGACCTTTATTGGATAGACAAGTGCGGACACTCTCCAATGTGGGAACATCCCGAAGAATTTTCTAAAATTCTTTGCAATTGGCTAAAGACCAATATCAAATAAAATTTCACATGCGCATCAAACAAGCTGAGTTTGTAATCAGTAACACGGACATTAAAAAATGCCCTAAAGCAGATATGCCAGAGTATGCCTTTATTGGACGTTCAAATGTGGGCAAGTCTTCATTAATCAACATGCTTACTGAAAGAAAAAGCTTAGCTAAAGTTTCGGGCAAACCAGGAAAAACACAACTTATTAATCACTTTCTGATAAATAAGCTTTGGTACTTAGTAGATTTGCCAGGATATGGCTATGCAAGTGTATCAAAGACGCAACGCCATGAGTTCTCTCAATTTATTAAAGAATACTTATTGAAAAGGGAAAGCCTGATGTGCTTGTTTGTACTATTAGACTCTAGGCTCAAGCCCCAAGCCATCGATTTGGAGTTTATGCAATGGCTAGGTGAAAATGGCATACCTTTTGTTATTTGCTTCACTAAGCAAGACAAGCTTTCTAAAAAAGAAAGTGCCGAAAATCTGAACCATTACAAAAAAGAATTATTAAAAAACTGGGAAGAATTACCTCAGATATTTTTAAGCTCTGCAACCAAAAAAAGTGGTCAAGATGAAATTCTAAACTTTATTGGCGAAACCAACAAATTATACGTTTAGCGAAGTAATTTTTCGGCAAAGTGATGACAAAAATCACGCATATCAGCAGCCATTTTGTCTTCATTTGTTGCTCTTTCCAAAGTATCAGCCATAGAAACTAAAGTTTGATGAAAAAAATGTTTCATTTCGTCGGTACGCATTTCTTTAGTCCACAAATCTATACGTAATGTGTCTTTAGATTTGTTGTCCCAGAAAGATAAAAAAGCGGCTTTACACTCGCTTAATTCTTGTCCACCGTCAGATGCTTCCCAAAATAATTTTTCGGGAATATTATTGTCATCTAACTCTACATTGATTCTTATTTGAGATTCTTTTGCACTCATTATGGTTTGTATTTAGAATTATTTAAGATGTATTGAGCATCTTGAATTTGAAACAACTGTTCAATAGTAACTTTAGGATTGTTTTGCATAAACTCATCAACGATATTCCACCCAATCCATAAAGACACCTGACCAGGAGACTCTAAGGGCATACCTTTAGAATATGGAGCAGGATTCATATATTTAGCTATGATTGACTGATCGTTAGAATATAACAAACCCTCTTCAATTAGGAATTTCCAAATGGAGAATTCACTACCCTCACTCCATTCCATTTGTTGCTCTGTAAAACCCATTATTATATGAGGTGGGGCATCGACTAAAAATTCGTTCAAGGCATATTTTATTTTCCCATAATGAATCATTTGAGATAAAAAGTTATCAAATTGAACTGGGAACTCTGCTTTTAACCAACCATTTACAGCTACACTAGCAAGGTAATCAGACTGAAATTGCTGGTGCATATACTTTGGGAACTTATGTATGATATTAGAATAATAAGCGTCATTGCCTAAGAACATTTCTAAGCCAATAGCTAAGGTGCTATCTGTTGCAATAGCGACATAATTGAAACCACCAAAAAAGGTTACAATTACAGGAACTACTTTGTTAGGGAAAGCGTTGTGGTAATGATAGTAAGCTCTAGACAATTCTTTTTCATATGGTTTAAAATCGGCATAAACTTGAACGACCTCTTTGAAAGGTTTAGCAAAATCTTTTTCTTCTTGAAATGCTTGTAGTGAATCTGAAAAAGCCTCAACTGAAAGAGGTATAATGTTTTGGGTATAAATTTCCCAGAAATAGCCGTATTCATCCGTATAATCAGAATAAATTGCTGTTTGCGGATCAACACTATAAATACTATCCAAACGTTTTACTTCAACCTCAAAATTAGATGACTCATCGCCTATACAGGCAAACAATTGAAAAATTAAAATAAAGAGGAAATAATAGGCCGTCTTTTTCATGCTGTAAAATTACGATTTATTACCTTTGTACTGCTATGCAAACAAAAGAATGCGTTGAACATATTTGCCAATGGTTGTCTGACTACCTTAACAATTCAAAAACAAAAGGCTTTGTGGTTGGTATTTCGGGAGGCATTGACTCAGCAGTAACCTCTACTTTAGCTGCTAAAACAGGTCAAAAAGTACTGTGCTTAGAGATGCCCATTCATCAAGAAAGCACTCAAGTTAATAGAGCGAAAGAACATATACAGTGGCTCAAAAATAATTTCAAAAATGTTGACTCTATTTGTGTAAACCTAGATCATACCTATAATAGATTTGTGCAAACTATCAGCAATGAAACTAATAGCAACAATCATGAAATGGCTTTAGTAAATTCAAGAGCTAGACTTCGAATGACAACTCTTTATTATTATGCTCAACTTAACAATTACTTAGTTGTTGGCACAGGCAACAAAGTAGAAGATTTTGGCATTGGTTTTTATACTAAATACGGTGATGGAGGAGTAGATTTAAGTCCTATTGCGGATTTACTAAAATCTGAAGTCTTTGATATCGGCAAAGAACTTGGCGTAACAAACTCTATTCTTACAGCTGCACCTACTGATGGCTTATGGGGAGACGATAGAACAGACGAGGATCAGATTGGCGCGAGCTATCCTGAATTAGAATGGGCGATGAGCTACGATGGAAATGACCACAATCTGAATAAACGACAACAAGAGGTCTTAGATATTTATAAGTCCCTAAATAAAGCCAATAAACATAAGATGATACCGATTCCTATTTGTAAAATCCCTAATCATTTGAAATGATGAAATAGATTCCTTAAAAGCCTCCTTCAAATGAAAAAACACCAAATCAAATCCTCTATAATTGTACTTCTATTTTTTGGAATTAGCATTTTTCAGCTTAAAGCACAAACAACCAAAGTAAAAGGCAAAGTGACAGATGAGTCAAATGCCCCTATGCCATTCGTGAACATTAATTTTATCAACTCTAACATAGGTACAACAACCGACTTCGATGGTGTATATTCCTTAGACACAAAATGGGCGACAGATAGTTTGTCAGCCTCTTTTTTAGGTTACCAAAAAGACGTCCGAAAAATCACTAAGAATAAAAGTCAGACTATCCATTTCAAATTAAAAACTTCTTCTGTTAAAATTAATACGGTCAATATATTAGAAAAGAAAAAAGCAAAGTATAAAAACGAAAGCAGCCCTGCGGTGTCATTGATTAGAAAGATCATAGAACACAAAGACAACAACCACGAACAGACCTTGAGTTATTACGAATACGACAAATACGAAAAGGTAGAATTTGATTTGAACAATTTTTCTGAAAAAATCGTTGACAATAAACTAACCAAAAACTTTCAATTTGTATTTGAAAGTTATGTGGATACGTCAGAAATAAACGGCAAACCATTTATCCCGTTTTTCATA